>Ga0187878_1004833_pt1 | contig 10250 bp, 11 predicted proteins | sample June2016WEW_17_1_FD_132979 | JGI IMG/M metagenome (GOLD analysis project Ga0187878, IMG submission 132979) | Peatland microbial communities from SPRUCE experiment site at the Marcell Experimental Forest, Minnesota, USA - June2016WEW_17_150 | ecosystem: Environmental > Terrestrial > Soil >...
GGAGGTGGGCAAGGCGATCAATTTCATGAAAGTGAACACCCCTGATCCCGGGATCGTCCCTACCATGCAGGGGTCGCAAGAACTCGAGTATAACACCACCGAGGTCCAGTTCACCTTCCATATCGGTGCGTTCGACTTCTCCCTCGAGAAAATGCAGAACATCTGGGGCCTGGAGAGAAACGGAAACCTGACGTTCTCCAACAAGGCCCCTTCCTATCCGCAGATCAAGCTTCGCGTGCCGGTGACCGACTGGATGGATTTCATCTACCTTCATGCCGAGTTGAATTCCAATGTCATCGACTCGTCGCGATCATACTGGTCAGACAACTCCACGCTGACTAATTACTATCGCGAAGTGGACCGCCTGAAATACATGGCCGCTCATATGGTCGAATTCACGCCCGTCCACGGAGTGGACGTTTCGCTCGGCGAATCGGTCATCTACAGCGATCGGGGTCCGATCCTGATCTATCTTATCCCGATCATGTTCTTCAAGTCCGCCGACCACTACAATGGTGACAAGGATAACATTCAGTGGTTTGGCAACCTCGACTTGAATCTCATCCGGAACGTGAATGTCTACGGGTCACTCTTTATTGACGACTTGTCGTTGGACAAGATCCTCTCGGCGCAAGAACATCCGAACTACTTCGGCTATACTTTCGGGTTCCAGACCTACGACGTGCTCCTTAAGAATGTGGAGTTCAATGCCGAGTACACACGGATCAATCCCTGGGTCTATACGCATAGGTACCCTGCCACCACATTCACGAACAACGGCTACGTGATGGGAAGTTGGATGGGGCAGAATTCGGATAATATCTATCTCAACCTCAGCTATAAACCGATACGCTCGCTCACCTTTGGCGCAACCATGCAAGTCTATCGCAAGGGAGGGGAGCTGGATATTTCTTATCAGTACGGGGCGACTCACCAACCATTTCTGTACGGCCCGTTGCACGAAGAACGGTCGTTCGGTTTGTACGGACGTTACCAGTTCGTCCGGGATGGATTCCTGGATGCGCGGGTGACGACACGAAAGACCAGCGACGAAGCCCTGAATATTCACGGTGACAGGAAGCTCGAGTTCTCCGTCACAGCCCGTTACGGGTTGTGGTAACAAACAAACTCCACAGGAGGACAGCATGAAACTCAACTCAAAAGCTTTTTCTCTCGCCGCCGGTATTGTATGGGGGATTGTGGTGTTCCTGGCGACGAACATCAGCATGCTGCGGCATGGTCAGGGCCAGACGCTGTCGAAGTTGGTGCAGATCTATCCGGGGTATTCTTTTTCGTTTGGAGGCAGCATCGTGGGACTGATCTGGGGCTTCGTTAGTATGGCGTTGCTCGGATGGCTGTTCGCGTGGCTCTACAACATGTTTGTCACTGAGAAGTAGTTGGTAAAAGCTGGCGAGCTGATCCTTCTGCTTTCATCAATGGTTTCGAAAACAGGACATGCTTGTTTCTCCAGAGATCTGCACGCAATGTCCCTGAGCGATGTAGTGACGCATCGACTCGTGGCAACGAATCTTTAGTCAATCATTTGCCCCTCGCTCTGAAATCCGTCGTCAATATCTCGATTGGCGTTGTTCTTGACAAAGTCACCCCTTTGCAATATCTTATCATATGAATGACACGACTCCGGAAGTTCAAAAGAAGATGATTGAAATCTTCGCCGGGCTTTCCCCGCAACATCCGTAAGAAGAGTCTGAGCGGTTGTTTGGCGGCAGAACAATCTTGGAGTCTCAAATAGGTTATTCGTAATCCGGTTGGCTTGATTCAACTCATGAGGTAAAATAATGGGCGACAATGTGACGAAGGAGAGTCTCCTCAAATTTATATCCAGCCACAAAGATGAATTCAAGCGGAGCTTTGGGGTCAGTCGGATAGGTCTTTTTGGAAGCGGCGCGAGGGGAGAGCTCTCGGCGGATAGCGATATTGATATAGTCGTCGAAATGGACAAGCCTGATCTGTTTTTTCTTATCGGAGTCAAACAGACACTCGAAGAAGCCTTCGGTAAGAAGGTCGACGTGATTCGGCTGAGAGACACGATGAATCGATCGCTCAGGCGTAGGATAGAGCGTGATGCAGTCTATGTATGACAAGGAATTGGTTGTCGACATCCTTCAGGCTATTGTTGCCTCGATGGAAAGTATCTTGAAGAGATTTCGGGCTATTCGATCAAGCGACGATTTTGTGAAAGATGATGAGGGTCGTGAGAAACTGGATGGCATTTGTATGCAATTGATTGCAATTGGCGAGGCGCTTAAGCAAATAGACAAGCTGACCGCCGGGGAGTTGTTCAGCTTGTATGGCAGCGTTGATTGGAAAAGAGCAATTGGGATGAGAGATATCATCGCACATCACTATTTTGACATCGACCACGAAATCGTTTACTCCGTGTGCAAGGAACGAATTCCTGGAATGAAAGAGGTTGCCGAGAAGATCTTGAGTGATCTGAGCAAAAGGCAATAAGAAGTAGGAAGGATCCGCCAAGGGATCGTGGTGGATGCCGGTTGGGGTCACGGATTAAAGAAGAAGCCCAATGGAGAAAATAGTCAGGAAAATATCGAAGGCTGAAGCGGAAGCTGCAGACGTGTCCTATTGGGTGGAGAAAACTCCCGAGGAACGATTAACTGCACTGGCCGTCTTGCGTCAAAGGCATGAGGGCGTTTTCTCGAAAGGCATCGTTCGGCGTGTGATTAGAAAAAGAATTCGAAGAGTTCATAGGTCTGCTCAACAAGCATGAGACGCGGTATCTCATTGTCGGTGCGTATGCGGTCTCGTTCTATGCGCGTCCGAGATATACGGGGGATCTGATTCACGAACGCTCAGCTGAGCTGGACTCTCCTCAATTCGCCCCCGACAGGAACACTCAATGATTGTGATCCGCCGTTTCGTCGCTTTATAGAACAATGTCCCCGCATGTCATCCCCAGACGCCAGCCGTTATTCGTCTGAAGACTCCAGGAGATGTCGAATCGAAGAAGTTGATCGTATTGCGCTGAGCTATATGCCATGGCCGTGCGGTTGGCTCTGCTCGGCGCCGTTATCTTTGCAGTAGTCGGATGGATTTTCGGATCGCATCTTCGTCGATCAACCGATCCGTCACATATTTGTGCAGGATACTTGAAATCAATGTCTGATATGGAAGACCTTCGCGCTAAGAACGCCTCTTCAATTCTTCGAGGACATTCTCAGCGATGCGAATATTCACAGATCGGCTCTTGCGAACCCGGGCCAATATTGTCTCAAGCTTCCGGCGTTTGTTCTTTGAAACTGGACGGTACGAGTCAGCCGATTTCTCAATCTGTCGTTCAAATGAATCTAGTTTTGTCTTCATGGTCTCTCCTCTCCATACAGCTTGTGAAACTTCCTGCTCGGGCACCTCGACAGGCATATGACAAACAGCAAACCCCGACAATGGAGATCGGGGCAGGCCGCCGTGCACGCAGGCTAGGCCACCAGAGTAGTTTTTCGCTGCGAGAGCATTCGCACCAGGCCTTTGCGGGAGGTGCCTAATACCAAAAGGGATCGCACCAGGAGATCGAGTGAAACCGATGGATCTCCAGCCTCCATTTTCGCCACACGCGATTGACTTGATTTCAAGAGTCTGGCCAATTGCTCCTGAGTCATGTTTTTTTCCTGGCGCGTGTGTTGGAGATTTCTGCTCAAAGCCAGCTTCAGATCAACATACGCGACTTCTTCCGCCGAAAGGTTCAAGAACTCTGAGGCAGTTCCGATTTTCCAACCTTTCGATTCGAGGCGCTTTCTCTTTGCACTGATCATATTCATCCTCCACTTCTAGCTCTTGTACATTTGAAGCCGACGTTTACAGTTTTCGATTATCTTTTTAGGTGTTGTCTGCGATTTCTTCTCGAAAACCTCGAGTATCACTATGACATCGCGATCAACATGATATACAATGCGCCACGTCCTGCTTTCATCAATCAGCTTAAGTTCATGACATCCCGACCCAATTGCTGGCATCGGACGTGAATGCGGCAATGAAAGCTTGATCCCGCTTTGAATCTGTTGGGAGCAAGTAACCGGCCTCGATTCTCGCAGCACTCGACAACGGTGGGGTTCTTATTTCACCGTGTGACCAAACGAGGGGCTTGTCGTTCATCGAGATATAATATATGTCATTCCTGACATAGAGTCAAGACCTGACTACGACGACGAGATTGCTTCGCACAAAGCACTCGCAATGACAATATAGAGCCGCCCCTCTGCTGTTTAGTCCCTTAGTGTACCGACGCCTTGTTTCTTCTGCATAGAAAAAAACACCAGACATCCTGAGCGCCCGTACGACTTGGTCGGGCGGGTCTGGCGGGCGGGGAAGAGTGTACCGGCCTGGGAAGACTGTTCAGGGCTCGGTACTCCTCTCGACTCCGCACTAGGATAAAACATTTGAACTGGCTCGGGGTGACGGTGTTTGTTTCGCCTGAAACGATTCTTGCAAAGCGTTTGTTGGGATGAAGAAGACGGCGCGAAATTGTAAGATTTACAATTATTGCGTGTGCGCGAAATTAAGCTATTTTGAGAACCATTTTTCTTGTAGATTTGCTGACCAGAAATTATGGGGTGATGTGCGACAAGAGTGGCTTGACAACAACAATAAGATTGCTTTTCTTTGAACCGTCACCCTCGGCGCGAAAGATTTCAATCCCGTTATTCGTCAGAACAATTCGGAATAGAGTAATAATGCATAGGGAGCATGATGGCAAAGAAGGGGCATGAATTCACTCTCGATTATTGGGAAGACGGAGTGTGGGTTGTAGGGCGGCTTCGCGAGCATCCTGGAGTAATCAGCCAGGGCAAGAATCTCGATGAACTGTTAGCGAATATCACCGATGCATTTCATGAGTTGAACGCGAGCCGGCAGACTTGGAAGGCCCAGGTTCCTGTTAGAAAATTCAAAACAACCCAAGTGGAGATCGCGGTCTGAAGAGAAGTGACTTCATCCGAGAAATAGAGAGAGAGGGATGCACGCTTGACCGGCATGGGAGCAAACACGACGTCTATCAGAACCCGACGACAGGCAAACGGAGTACTGTGCCTCGCCATAGCGAACTCGCAAACACACTCTGTCAAACCATCAAGAAGCAACTCGGAATTGAAGTAAAGTAGTAGAACAATCCAAGGAATTTTCATCGCCCTAATGACGGAGACCTGTCGTTGGGGTTTTTTATTGATTGCCTTTGGTTATCTGGAGCATTCCCTTAGAGAAATCGGTTTGTGAAAGGGATAATCCCCGTTTTTATAGTTGATAATTTGCCATTTCTGCCATATCTTGCCCGTCCATAAAGCAGAAACCGTAATGAGGTCGTAGGCGCGAATGATGGCCTGAAGACAAGCCGGTTCACGTCAGACCCTGAAAGCCAACCCGGAAAACGCAAAGAATCATTGATTCGCAGGGGCTGGGCGCTATCGGTCGATTGTAAGAACCGTGGGGGAACTTATGGCTGGCCTGAAGACTGGAGTAATCGCAATCCGCTCTATGGATCCCTTTCCTGAAGGTGTTTTGCGCCAAGACACACGGATATTTAGGATTTTATTCGATCTTTGGATTGCTGTCAACACATATCAGAGTTTCCTTCTTTTCAGTTCTGCCAACATCAAAGGGGGACGGTCATGAACAGACGCTGCGCTTATTTTGTCCTCGTGGTAGCATCCTCCATAGTCTTTATCTCCAGCGTTTATGCTCAGGTTGGCAGGGGTGCGTTCGGGTTTGGCCTCAGTGTTGACGGGAACATGCTGCAATCAGATTGGAAAACGAATGATCCAGGTATTGGAGCTTCTGCCGATCTTTCCTACTCGCTGGGCCATAACTGGGGACTTGTCTCGCGGCTTGGCGTCGACACCTACTATGGAAAGAGCAAAGCGAACGAGAATGTCCTCTCAACATCTTTCCGCGGCGATCTCTCACTGAGCTACGATTTTCTCCGCAGCAAGCCGCTTAATCCCTTTGTCTTTGTTGGTGCAGGATTTGTATTCTATTACCCCCGCATCGATGGCGGGGCGGTGCTCACGAGCGGGAAATATCAGCCCTGGGACATGGCGCTCAATGGCGGACTCGGATTCGACTGCTACATCAACGAATCGTGGTCGATTGTTCTCACGGGCGAAGCGACAATGATGGGGAATGACCAGATCGACGGATACAAAGCCGGTGGTTCGAATGACATCATCGGCCGTGTCTCGCTTGGAATTCGATACTATCTGTTTGACCGGTCGACGGTTGAGCAGATTGTGAAGACAGTGGAATGACGGGTCGAAGGATTGTACCGGCCTGGTAGGGTCTTCGATCCTTCGGCTCCGCTCACACTGACGTGCTCTTTTTTGGGGAGCGCGGAGAAAAACAACACGCGTCACCCTGAGCGCAGCGCCGACGATCCACAGTCGGCGCGAAGTCGAAGGGTGAACTGCAAACAGTGAACTGTTGAGCGAGCGTATGGATAACGAGACACCAAAAGAATCAATGAAGATCGTTGGGAAGAGAAGAAAGGGAAACGCGGACCTGACAACGGCGGCTCCGTTCCTGGAGCTTGCTCAGTCTCTCCGTGGATCGAAACCATTCATTCCCAAGGGCGTGTACCGTTTCTCCAGTTTTGAAGAGAGCCAACGATGGTCGATACGAATGATGGCCAGGCGAGCGAATCCAGACCGCCTTCTTTGAGTGATCTCCTCAAGCTCTGTCGCGGTCTCAACGACGAGGGGGCGAAGAGTCAATCGTGAAACGTAAGAAGTGAAACGTGAGAAGTGAGACGGGAGACGTGAAACGTGAGATGTGAGAAGTGAGAAGTAAAACGTGAGACGTTTACCCTGAGCGAGGGAGCGAAGCGACCGAGTCGAAGGGTGAAACGTAAGACGTGAAAAGTTTTCAAATGCAGGTGATGTATGAATCGGTATGAAATTCAACGGCGCCTCAAGGGACATATGGAGCAATTGTCAGCCTTTGGTGTCAAATCTCTTGCCATATTCGGTTCTGTGGCTCAGGGCAAGGCGAAACCAGGGAGCGACTTGGACATGCTGGTGGACTTCAATGCTCTAGCGACGTTTGACCAATATATGACATTGAAGTTTTTCCTCGAAGACTTATTTAAATGCCGGGTTGATCTCGTAACGCGTAAGGCCCTCAAGCCACGGATGCGCTCACACGTCGAAAAGGAGGCGATCCTTGTCGCGTGACGCCAGACTTTACTTGGACGACATCCGGGAGAGTTGTGAGAAAATCTTGCGTTACGCACGTGGTCTCGATATTGATCAATTCCGAAATGATGAAAAGACGTTCGATGCGATTCTGCGAAATCTGGAAATCATAGGCGAAGCTGTCAAGCATCTTCCCCAGGAACTGTTGGTTCGCTCACCAGCCGTAGATTGGCGGAAAATAGCGGGTCTGCGAGACATCGTAATCCACGAGTACTTCGGCGTGGACGAAGATATTCTCTGGGATATCGTTCAACACAAGATTACATTGCTTTTGGATGAGGTTAAACGGCTCATCGCATCAGAATTCCCGGATGAGCAGCTCCCGTGAGTATTTGCCAGTAATTCGTAATCCGTGAGACGTAAAACGTGAGCAATCGGCCACATAAGAAGCTCAAGTTGTGGGAGAAAGCGATGGAGCTTGTGGTGAGAATATACGAACTCACGAAGAGTTTTCCCCGAGACGAAGAATTCGGGTTGAAGATGCAGATGCGGCGTGCAGCGGTCTCTGTTCCATCGAATATCGCGGAAGGGCTGACCCGCGCATCACGGAAGGACAAAGTCCACTTTCTGAACGTGGCCCAGGCATCTTTGAGCGAGATTGACGCTCAGCTCGAGATTGCGAGTCGTTTGGGCTACATAGGTCAAGATCTATACAAGGATGTTGAGGCGAAGATGTCAGAAGTCCAAATGCTGCTGAATGGACTCAGTCGAAGCCTCCGAAGCGAACCGGCAACTTGACGTTTCACTTTTTACTTTTCACTTCTTACTTTTCGCTATTTACTTTTTACTTTTCACTATTTACCGCTGTTTAATAATGAATCATCTGTGCAATCCATGAAAAGAACCTGCCATATGAGAACCAAGAACATCTTGTTGTTTCTCCTGATCCTGAGCCTTGGTGTTGGATCCTATTCAACGGGTACGGCCCAAACCAAACAGGAGCTCGTGCGGGAGGCCGAAGACAAGCTCAAACAGATGACTCCGGACGAAATCGATGCCAAGATAAAGGAGTACGGGCTAACGAGGGCGCAGGCCGAGGCGAAAGCCCGGGAGTATGGCGTCGATTTGGACACATATCTGCGCAAACACGCTGGCCCTTCTCCCGCATCTACATCCGCACAGGTTAAGGCTGTCGCAGACACCGTGAGAGCAGTGGCGGATACGCTCAAGAAGATGGTGGATACGACCACGCAAGCAGTCAAAAAGGAAGTAGCCCAGGAGATCAAGCAGGAGGTGAAGCAGGAGGTCAAGAAGGAGGCAAAACCTCTCGAGCAGAAGGAGGAGGTACCTGCGGAGCCGGGGCAACTCCCGATATTTGGGTTGGACATTTTCCAGTCGCGCGCCGAGAGCTTTCAGCCGACACCCTCTATATCCGACAAGGAATACGTCATCGGCTCGGGTGACATTCTCAAGATCTCGCTCTGGGGAACCGTGGAGATGATGAGCGAGTACACCGTTGACAGCGAAGGAAGGATTTTGATTCCGACCGTCGGACCGGTGTTCCTGAGTGGCTATACTCTTGAACGGGCGAAAGATAAGCTCAAATCCGCAATGGCAAAGTCGTACGCCGGGTTGGTGCAATCATCCCCCTCAATCTTTATGGATGTCTCGATCTCGAGATTACGTCCGATACGGATCTTCGTGATGGGTGAGGTGGTGAATCCCGGTGGTTATTACGTAAGCAGTTTCGGCGGCGTTTTCAACTCCCTTTTCGTCGTCAACGGCCCGAAATCGAGCGGGAGCTTGCGTGAGGTCCAGTTGACGCGAAACAACAAGCTGGTATCGAAAGTTGACCTGTACGATTATCTCATAGGCGGTCCCAGGACAAACGATGTACGGGTGAACGATAATGACATTATCTTCGTGCCATTGCGGGGAAGAACGGTTGGGATTAAGGGCGAAGTGAGACGTTCTGCGCGGTTCGAGCTTCTGCCCGGCGAGCAGTTGTCTAAGCTTCTTGATTTCTCTGGCGGAATACGTTCAACCATGCACTTAAACCGGGTGCAGATCGATCGGATCATTCCTTTCGAGCAGCGAAAGAAAGGGGAGCTTGACCGAAAGATCTTCGACATCGACTACATACAGATCATGAAGGCGAAGGGGGACTACGCACTGGAAGACGGGGATATCGTGACCATCCTCCCGATTGTCGAAGAGCAGAAGAACTATGTGACCATCGATGGAGCCGTATGGCGCCCGGGCAAGTATCAACTGGAGAAAGTGCCGAAACTCCTGGACCTGATACTTGCTGCGGATAGTCTTCATCCTACAGTGTATATGAACCGTGCTGATATTGTGCGGACTCTACCAAACAATCGCCAGGTTGCTCTGGATGTCGATCTTCAGAAGGTGCTTCTTAATGACCCTGACCACAACATCAAGCTGGAACCGCTCGATCAGGTGAAGATATACTCCATTTACGACATCAAAGAGCCACCCCAGACTGTGTCAATCGAAGGTGCGGTGAAGCGCCCGGGAACGTATCCACTCCCTGCGAACCTGACATTATATGATCTGGTTTTCAAGACTGGAGGTTTGAACGATAGCTTGTTCCGCGAGCAAGTCCTGATGGAACGCGCTGATGTGGTTCGGCGAAATCCAGATGGTGTGACACGAAGGACCATCTCGTTCAATCTTGCAAAGCTCATCGATTCTCACGAGGGCGACTTTGCGCTCGAGCCGGAAGACAGGGTAGTCATCTTCTCGAAGAGCGCAATTGAAGTGACGGATAGAACGGTCCGGATGGACGGCAGGGTGAAGAAACCCGGGGAGTATCAGCTGACAAACAACATGACTCTTCTTGATTTGCTTCTGCAGGCAGGTGGCTATGCGGACGACGCATCGACAGTTCAGGCCGAAATTTCACGTATTGAGAGGAAGGGGCTGGGCAAAGACTCACTTGTCTTTACGCGATTTGCTAAGCTTCCGGATTTGTTTGATACGACGATGACCAAAGAAGAATTGCTCAATAGCCCCGCGGGGCAGTACCGTCTGCAAAATCATGATCAGGTTTATGTCCGTCCAAATCCGGAGTAC
>Ga0187878_1004835_pt1 | contig 10249 bp, 6 predicted proteins | sample June2016WEW_17_1_FD_132979 | JGI IMG/M metagenome (GOLD analysis project Ga0187878, IMG submission 132979) | Peatland microbial communities from SPRUCE experiment site at the Marcell Experimental Forest, Minnesota, USA - June2016WEW_17_150 | ecosystem: Environmental > Terrestrial > Soil >...
ATTCCTCACCGCCGTAGCGGGCCGTAATATCGGTATTACGGAGATTCTGGCGAAAGATTTCCGCAGACATCTTCAACACCTCATCGCCCAGCAGATGACCGTGCCTGTCGTTGTAATTTTTAAAAAAGTCGATATCCAACATCATCAGCGAACAGAGGCGTCCATAGCGGCCCGCCCTTTCCAGTTCACGATCAAGGGTGTGCCAGAGATAACGCGGGTTGTAAAGACCGGTCATGGGGTCGGTACACGCCTGTGTTGCGGCTATCTCATAGCTTTTTCTCAGATAATCGAAATTCAGCTTCTGACAGACCAGGTTTCTTATCCTGTCCAGCAGTTCGTGAAGATCGAAATGGTTATTATAATAGCCATCGGCGCCTGTCCGGGCGCTTCTTGACTTTTTCTTTTCTGCGGGATTCGCTGATATGATAATGACCGGAATATGCTTAATTTTTTCACGGGACTTTAGCTGCAGGCAGACATCATTTCCGTTCATCTCAGGCAGTTCCTGCTCAAGCAGAAACAGGTCCGGTGGGGAAGCGAGTCCTTTGTTTAACACCTCGAGACCGTTGGCGGCCGTGCTGATTTCGTACCCTTCCTGCTGCAGCTTATTGATAAGCAGCGTGGAGAGGGCTGGGTCGGTGATGGCGGTCATTACACGGGGAGTTGCGATTTCCGGAGGCAAAATGCCTTCTTTCGGCAATATGAAGGTAAAAGTACTCCCCTCTCCGGGGTAGCTGTCAACCCAGATTTTCCCTCCATGTAATTCCACAAAACGTTTTACCAGGGAAAGCCCGAGCCCAAGGCTGCCGGATTTAAGATGGGCGGGGTCAACCTGCTCAAAGCCGGAAAAAATACGGTCGAGATCTTCCCTCCGTATCCCCATGCCCTCATCAGTCACAGAAATTTCGACAAATTTCCCTGCGGCTTCATCACTGATCCTGATCTCATGGGCGGAGACTGCTATTCGAGACTTCCGCCGGGAGAATTTAACGGCATTTGTCAAAAGTTCTTCCATAATAAACGTGAACTTGCTCCTATCGGCATTGATGGGCCCGATATCATCGGGGAATTTAACGGTAACAGCAATATCCTTTCTTATCGCTGATGCAGCCATGCCGCGAACTATTTTTTTCAGGGCATCCTGCAAATACAGGCGTTCGGGGAGAAAGCGGGTCATTCCAATTTCAACGGTGCAGAGTTCCAGGATGCGGTCAACCATACATCGGAGCCGCTCACTGTTATCGATGATATGCTGCAGGCACTCCTGCTGTTTATGGCTGATGGTTCCGGTATGGTCTGCCTGCATGAGATTTGCATAGTCGGTAATGTTGTTCAGGGGCGTGAGCAGCTCCTTCGAGACATGGGAAAGAAACTCGGCCTTCACCTGATTGGCGCGAAAAAGACGTTCCCTGGCCAGGGTGAGCTCTGCCGTCTGCTCCTTGAGCAGCTGCTTCATAAAATCCATATTGGACGCTTGAATTTTTTTCCCGTTTTTTGTCATTGGCTTGAATCTTCAGGCCAGCGGCCATCTGGTTGTGTGGGCATCGAACCCGGCATGGTGCTCTTTTCCGTCCCTTTGTCTCAGGATTGCCCGCGCAGGCGCGCCGTCCCCGTCCTTTATCTTCAGGGGCAGGCAGATGAGCTCGTAAATACCAGCGGGCACTTCACTCAGGTTAAGCCCCTCCAGGATGACAATCCCATGCTGCAAAAGCTTTTTGTGGACACTGCTGCTGTCCGGCGGCTCGATGGAGAGATAGTCAATGCCGACCAGCCCGATGCCGATGCCGATCAGGTAATCGGCGCCGTCTTCTGAAAGGCAGGCATAGTTGCCGGAAAACCCCGGCAGGTTCCACAACATCGAGTTTTCAGTCTTCAGCAACAGCCGGTCCTCGCCTTTGATGGGAAGCCGTTCCAGCTCCTTCCGGCCGATCAGTTTAGTCCCTGCAATCTCGACCACAAGCGCCCGGCCGATCAGCAGAGGCAGGGAAAGATGGTCGACCGTAACGGCCCGGTCGTCCATATGCCGCGGTGCATCGATATGGGTGCCGGAATGGGTGGAGAGGGCAAGCCGGGAAACATTGGCTTCGTCTCCCTTCCGGATATCCAGGAAAGGTTCCAGGATCACCGGGGGGTCACCCGGGAAAACCGGCGTGCCCGCGGATAGTGGTATGCTGATGTCGTAAATTTTCATGACCGGCATCCCCCATTTCTGCATGTTTGCCAACACTGTCCTAAGAGAAAATTGCAACATGACATGTGTGTTTGAAATCATGCATTGCACCCTCCCCCAGCCCCTCCCACCTGTGCGCCGTAGCGCTTCAGCGCGCAGGCCCATCGAAGGGAGGGGAGCTTAGAATCCCCTCTCCCCTGGTGGGAGAGGGTTAGGGAGAGGGGGCATTTCGCAGACTGCAAAAAGCTAACAGGACACCTCTGCATGTTTGCCAGAATTATTGAACAATTATACACCTCTGGGAAGAATTTGCCATGGGCTTAATGAAAGGGGGGGGCACGGCACCCATAAGCTTATGTCTGGCGGCAGAGCCCGCAGGATGGGTGACATTCAAGATAACGACTGAATGAAGTGACAGAACACCGTACACACAAAAAGGAACCTGGCTGTGAAAGCAAGGTTCCTTTTTTGTGTTGCAGGCTTTTTCCGGTAATGAAGCCTTGCGGCTTATTACCGGGTCAGAAATGCAGGGTTTTGAAAACTGCATTACTGATTGCGGCTAGTACAATGCGATGAATGCTGTCGTATTGCTTATGTCGGTGGCCGTCAGGGTTGCACCGTGGTGGTTTTGGCCACCGGTGAACCTGCTGTTGACCGTTGAGCTGAAGCCTGACAAATCAGGTGAACCGCTGGTATCGTATGTGCCGAGGGCGTGGCAACCGGCGCATTTGCTGTCATACACTGTCTTGCCAGCCGCCTGCGCAGCTGTCAGGGTTGGTGTCGGTGTCGGCGTTGGTGTCGGTGCCGGTGTTGAAGCATGACAAACATTGCAGGATATGGCCTGCGGAGTTTCGGGCACGAGCGATCTGGCAATTCCGGCAATGCTCGTGCTTGACAACGACCTCAATTGTGCCGTTCCCATGCCATGATCTCCGCTGCTGATTGCTGCCGAAATCTGTGCAGCGGTGCGATTCTGTAGTCCTGTCGGGGTATGACAACTCATGCAATTGGTGATGAACAGATTCTTGTCGCTTGTCGACATCGGGGTTGACGCCGGTGCAGCAATGTTGATGGAAAGCGCTTGGGTTACGGCAGTAGCCTTGGAATCAGCTACCCTCGCGGTGAAACTGAAAGTGCCTGCAGCAGTGGGAGTTCCCGTAACGGAGCCTGCCGAGGTCAATCCGATTCCTGCGGGAAGGGTTCCGCTAAAGCTCCACGTGTAAGGGGGAACACCTCCGGAAGCGGACAAAGTCTGGCTGTATGCAGCGCCCACCGTGCCATTGGCCAGAGTGGTGGTCGTGATGGTGACCGGTGGAGCGGGAGCAGCAGCCACGATGATTGAAAGCGCTTTGGTGACGGAAGCGGCAGTGGAGGCGGAGTCGGTAACCTTTACCGTGAAGCTGAAGGTTGCCGTGGCGGTCGGCGAGCCTGAGATAACACCCGCCGAGCTGAGGGTCAGCCCCGTAGGCAGCGTACCGGAGGAGCGGGTCCAGGTATAGGGCGTTTTACCGCCGGTGGCAGTCAGGGTCTGGCTGTAAACAGTGCCCACCGTGCCGTTGGTCAGTGACGATGTGGTGATGGACAGGGGCCCGGAAGTGGCAGCCACGGTGATGGTTAGAGCCTTGGTTGCGGAAACCGGGGTAGCGGCGGAGTCGGTAACCTTTACCGTGACACTGGAAGTCGCCGCAGCGGTCGGCGTGCCGGAAATAACCCCGGTTGAACCGAGGGTCAGCCCGGCAGGTAGAGAACCGGCGGAAATGGACCATTTATAGGGGGTTGTTCCGCCGGTGGCTGCCAGAGTCTGGCTGTAAGCAGTTCCAACCGTAGCACCCGACAGGGTTGCGGTCGATATTGCAACAGGGGCAGGGGCGGGTGTAGGGTTGTTCAGGAATGCCGCCACGTTGGTAATGTCGGTGCTGGTAAGGGTTATTCCTTTGTGTGAGGAAGTGAATTTGCCGGCAACCTTCGAGCCTGTTCCTAACAGGTTAGGGGACCCGCTTGTGTCGTACGTACCCAGGCTGTGACACCCGGCACACTGCTGGTCGTATATCTGCTGCCCGGTCAATGCCGCCGATGCAAACAGCACCGGCACCAGTAGCAATGCAGGCAACAGCCACAGGGCCTTTTTCAATTTCTTTCCTAAATTCATATTTTCTCCTTTTCAAAACTAAAATTATCGTTACCAACCGCTAGCCGCTAGCAATTAGCAGTTAGTTACAGGACTTTAACTTTGAATGTATCATTTGTTTCAGGGTTGAAAACATGCACGGCGCAGGCAATGCACGGATTAAAGGAGTGTACGACCCTGAGGACTTCCAGCGGGCGCGCCTCGTCGGCAACCGGAACACCTTCCAGCGCCTGTTCGACCGGGCCGGGGACATTGTTCGCATCACGGGGACCGAAATTCCAGGTGGAAGGAACAACCATCTGGTAATTGGTGATCTTCGTGCTGGAAAAACTCTGCCAGTGCCCCAGTGCGCCACGCGGCGCCTCGTTGAGCGCCACGCCGATGCCGGAACTGTGCATGCTAAACGTCTTGCGGAACGGCATCGCGCTGGTTGACTGGGGGCTGGCCGTTACCTGGCCCGACCAGGTGATCATGGCATCGGCAATGACCTTTGTCTCGATCGCCCTGGCGGCGGTTCTGCCCAGCGACGAATACATGGCGGACAATGACAGGCCGGTTTTCTGCAGGAAGGTCTTGACGGCGGACACCGTGGCCGACTGGCCTTCGCCGTAGTTCACCATTACCCTGGCCAGCGGGCCTACTTCCATCGGCTGCCCCTGGTAACGGGGCGCCTTGATCCAGCTGTATTGTCCGGAGGTGTTGATCCCGGTATAGTTCGGGACGGTCTGCCCCTGGGCAGGATTGGCATTGCTGCTTCCGGAGTACCAGCTGTGGGTTATATGTTCGCTAATGTTGTTGACATCGACTGGCTGGACCGAATTTGTAGCCCGGTTGAGGATAATTCCACGCGGGAAGAAGAAGCTGGACGGCTCCGAAGAACTTTGTGGAAACTCGCCGAACGACATCAGATTTTCAGCCGCGCCGATAGTCGCATAATCCTTGTAGCGGCCAAGCAGGTAGGTTGTATCCGGCAGGTAGTAAGTGTTCACGAAACTCTGGGCAGCTACCACGTGATTCTTGAATTCGGTGATGCGGGTTGATGTCAGGTCCTGGTTGAGGGTAACCCCGCCGACGATCATGGTCTGGGGGTGCGGATTCTTGCCGCCGTAAATGGCATGCATATGCGCCACCTGTATCTGGGCCTTGAGAGCTTCCAGGTAGTTGGCCATGAAGACCAGGTTCTCTTCCGGGGTAAGAATATAGGCCGGGTGTCCCCAGTAACCGTTGTTGAACGGACCGAGCTGCCCGCTGTTGGCGAAGGCGGCCAGTTGCTGTTTGACTGTACTGAAATAGCTGGAATTGCGGTTACGGGCGGAATTTATCTGCTTGTCCACTGTAACTGCCTTGGCCGGATCGGCGGAAAGGGCACTGACTACATCAACCCAATCCATAAGGTGGAGCTGGTAGAAATTGACTATGTGGTCATGGATAAACTGTGCGCCCATCAGCAGGTTGCGTATAACCCGTGCATTGCCCGGAATAGTTATACCCAGGGCGTTTTCCACGCTGCGGATCGATGTAACGCCATGTACGTAAGTGCAGACGCCGCAGAGCCGCTGGGTAATCATCCAGGCATCCCGGGGGTCTCTGCCCTTCAGGATGGGTTCGATGCCGCGAAACAGCGGGCTGGTACTCCAGGCATTGCTGACCTTGCCGTTCAAAACTTCGGTCTCCACACGCAGGTGACCTTCAATACGCGTTACCGGATCGATCACTATATTAGCCATATATTTATTCCTTTATCAATTGGTTGGTTTTACAGGCGTCGGGCCTGATTAATGGCATCGCTGCCAAAAGCGGATCTAAACAAGCAAGCATGCGAGATCTGCTAATCATCAATAACAGTTGCGGTGCCGCCATAGCTGCCGCCGTAGTTGAAGAATGAACCATTGTCCCAGAAGCCGGGCTGGGCGCAGCCTTTGCAGGGGCAGTCCGCCTGGACACACCAGCTCGTCTTGTCGTTGTACTTTTTGGTTGGGCAGTTATTGTATGTGGCAGGTCCTTTGCAGCCGAATCCCGACAGGCACCAGGCGGTGCCGTTGCGGGGACATTGGCTGTGCACCGTACTTCCGTAAGCGAAGGTTGGCCGGCCCAGGGTATCCAATGCCGGGAAATCGCTGAACAGGAGATAATTGACGATAAGCGCGGCAAAATTGACCGGGTTTGGCGGGCAGCCCGGCAGTTTGATGGTATTAAGGCCGCCAAGCGCGCCGTGTACGCATTCCGCTCCGGTCAGGCCGCCGGCAGCAGCCGGAAGTCCGCCATAACAGGCGCAGGTACCGAGACTGATCATCATTTTTGCCTGCGGGCAGACTTCCTGGGCGATCTGCAGCATGGTTTTGCCGCCGATCATGCCGTAGTTGCCGTTATTGGCCAGGGGAATCGAACCCTCGACTATGATGAAAAACTGCCCCGCATATTTGCTGACGGCGTCCGTCAGGCTCTTTGTAGCTGCTTCTCCGGCCGGAGCCATGATGGTCTCGTGGTATTCCAGCGAGATCTTGTTCAGCAGCAGGTCGTCGATAAAGGGGCTGGAAGAACGCAGGAAAGCCTCGGTGCAACCGGTGCATTCGGCAAATTGCAGCCAGATGAACGGGGGCCTCGGTCCGGAGACTATTGCTTCGGCAATTTTGGGGATGTAGGATGCTTCAAGGCCGAGGGTGGCTGCCATAATTCCGCAGAACTTGATAAAATTACGACGGGTTACCCCTTTTCTTTCTACCAGTTCAGTAATTTTATCTTCCAGTTCTTCACCAAACTTTTCTTCATTTTCCATTCAATGTACCTCCATGGTAATTTTCGGCATATCCGAAGAGGCCGTTACAGCTTTCGGAAAGCTTCGTATACGTTTCGAGAACTAGTGGACTCCGGTGGATGCAGTTCTGCCAACAGGCATGCTTCTGCATATGCCCTTGCGGCTCGATGCCCAACCAACAGAGGCACGGAATCCGCAACAGCGGAATTCATTCATGGTTCTTTCTCTCCCCTACATGCGGATATGAGGGAGTGAAAAAAACGTCCGTGCCGCGGTGCAGTACCGGATGATCGATAACATTTACAGCTGAGTGGTTTAAAAGCTCACGCGTGTAGTCTTTGACTCACGGTGCAGGAAGGACGTGTCAAATGGATAGTAATGCTGCGTGGATGGTTTGGTTCTGCAAATAGTAGTTGAACTAAAAATACGACAAAAATATTTCGGATGAGCTGCAATCCCGATCAGAATTTTCCATGATTCTCGAAACTGAATCCTCCTGTCTTGGTCAAACAAATACAATTTGCAAAATGGTTTGTCAGTAAGCCAATCCATTATTCATCATATATGGTTAAAAATATCTTTCGGCAAAAATACACAAGAGTTGGGCGAAAAGCAAATTATTTGTTTTTAATTGTCGGGTTCGATTTCATGTCGCGGAAATAAAAAAGCCGGTACCTCATATCTTTGCTGATATTTCGGCAACCCGGCTGTCTCCAGGAGACCCTATAGGCTTTCCGCCCCGCCCTCGCGGGCGGTTAAGTATTATCGTCTACCTTGTTAAGTTGTATTGTTGGGAACCAAAAATATCGTACGTTATAAAATATGTCAAGAATTATGTATTTATTTTGTTGCCCTGGTGTAAACAATTGCATGAGACAGTTTCCTGCAGGGCCTCTCCCTTGCGGTTATAAGTGTGAAAGCGGTCCGGTAATTAGCTAAAACAACTGAATTTTCGAAGAGTTTCAATTCTATTGACATGTGTGCGATGATTATTTACCCTGAAAATGGCAGATACCTGCACAAAGTCGCTGCGAAGTTGAAATTTTCTGGTTTTGAGTTACGGGTAGAAAATCGAAAGGCAAAATTCTTTCTTTCTCTCACAGAGCGTCCCACGCCGCCTTCATCGCCTCCATATCAGAAAGTAGTTTTAAGTTTCTTAGCACTAAAGAGATGCAGAATTTACGGCGAAATTCAAATCTTTTATGGGACGCAGAAAAAACGGATGAACGCAGATTAAGCAAAAATCGAAAGCCTTGTTGTTTTTGAATTCAATCCGCTTTTTCTGCGTTAATCTGCGTCCCGTTCATTGCTTTATGTTTTTGGGTTCCGGTTCAAGTTACTAAAGTGCACAGAGAAAGACCTTTATAATAGATTTTATATCCTTTTCTCTGTGGCCTGAAGCGGGCCGAGTGAATGGCTGAGAGAAGGGCTGGGGCAGATTTTTGTTAATCCTGGCAGAGTTATTAAAGAAATTGTTAGGGCCCGGGTGGTGGGGTCTGGTAGGGAAAGGATTTCATGATGGATGATGCATATTGGATGGGAGTTGCCCTGCGGGAGGCGAAAAAGGCCGCCAGACTGGGAGAAGTGCCGATCGGAGCCGTGATTGTCCGTGAAGGAACAGTTCTTGCGAGTGGCTATAACCTGCGGGAAGCAAAACAGGATCCAACCGCGCATGCGGAAATTATCGCCATTCGCAAGGCATCACGCAAAAATGGCGGCTGGCGTCTTACCGGGACGACAATGTATGTTACTCTAGAGCCGTGTGTCATGTGTATGGGTGCGATTCTTCTGGCCAGGTTTGACCGGGTGGTGTTCGGCTGTCATGATCCGAAGGGTGGAGCGGCCGGCTCGCTCTACGACCTGTCTGACGATACCAGGCTCAATCACCGGGTCGAACTGACCGCAGGCGTGAGGGAAGAGGAATGTTCTGGAATATTGAGCGATTTTTTTGCCAACCTGCGGAAACTGAAGAAAATGCAACGATCAGGGAGTTAGTCAGGAGTCAGGAGTCAGAAGTTAGAAGTTAGTATTCAGTTACCAGATACCAGTTTCCGGAAGGGATGATAAATAATGGTCTATGCTGAGGCAGGCAAATTTTTGACAGATGGGTTGAGGGAACTTGACAGGGGCAATGCGCGGGATGCTCTCTCATATTTTGAAGAAGCGGTACAACTGGTGCGAAGCCCTGAGATCCTTTCCAATCTTGCCTATTGCCTGGCAAAAGAAAAAGGTGAATTCGACACTGCGGTCTCCTTGTGCAACGAGGCTATGGAGGATGACTCGGCAAACGTCATACACTACCTCAACCTGGGCAGGGTCTACCTGCTAAGCGGAAAAAAAGCCGAAGCAATCAGGGTATTCAGGAATGGCCTGCTCTATGAAGATAACAAGAAGATCAAGGACGAATTGAAGAAGCTTGGCTGGAGAAAAGTTCCGGTTATTCACTTTCTTCCAAGAGAACATTTCCTGAACCGGTGTTTCGGCGCCCTGCTGCACCGGAGCAGACTCCGGTAAAGCATAAATCGTAATTTTGGGTTTTGAACTTTTGATGCAATCGCAAAAAAGTGGGGGAAACCCTGATTCCTGTATCTCGCTCGCTCTCTTCGTTCGCTAGAGCTCACAGAGGCCACAGAGAACTTCTTGATATCGTATGTTTTATTGCATTTCTCAGTGTTCTCTGCGTGCTCTGCGAGAGACCGGTTTTGTGATTTTGTCTTCAGGATTGGAGTTATTGCGAAACGACCAATTTTAAATTATTGAATTCAAGAACTCAACAATGTCCGGTTAGAAAATTGCAACATGCCATGAGTGTTTGAAATCATGCATTTCACCCTCCCCCAGCCCCTCCCATCGAAGGGAGGGGAGCTTAAAATCCCCCTTTCATAAAGGGGGACCTGATGGAATCAGCCGGCTTGAGGATGATTGACGCTAATCAGGGAAACTAATAACTCATTACCGCTTCATCAACTCCAAATTCCTTGCATATGGAAATAAACTGATCATCCAGCGGCGCCGTAATGCTGATCTGCCTGCCGTGCCCGGCTGCGAAGGCCATATTTCGGCAGTGGAGCATCATTCGTGGGGCTGAAGCTCCACCGTACACCGGATCTCCGACGATAGGCAACCCGCAATGCTCCAGATGGACGCGGATCTGATGGGTCCGGCCGGTCAAGGGGGTTGCCTCGATCAGTACGGC
>Ga0187878_1004837_pt1 | contig 10247 bp, 8 predicted proteins | sample June2016WEW_17_1_FD_132979 | JGI IMG/M metagenome (GOLD analysis project Ga0187878, IMG submission 132979) | Peatland microbial communities from SPRUCE experiment site at the Marcell Experimental Forest, Minnesota, USA - June2016WEW_17_150 | ecosystem: Environmental > Terrestrial > Soil >...
GATCAAGGACACGCGCGAGGCGGCATGGCTGGCCCAAGAGATGATGAAATGTGTGCGTGGGCGCTGTTGAAGGAAGTATCGAGACAGAACGTAGCGGGTCGCGTGTAGAATCCATCTCATAAATGGTGGGACAGGCCTCTGTGCCTGTCCAAATCCCTCTGCACAGGCAGGGACGCCTGTGCCACCGGGGATTCATGAAGCCACTTCTAATCATTCACCAGTTGGGATGCCGCTATCACAGAAACTCACGCAGTAGGAGGCGCTAAGCGCGCAGGGTAGCGCGCATATCCTGCCCGTCGTGGGTGATGCACGCGCCTTTGATGATCTCGTCGTTGAAATCAAGGTTGAACTTGCCGTCTTTTACGAGGAGCTTGAGTAATTCCACCACATTGCGCGCATAAAGCTGGCTGGCGTGCATCGGCACCGTACTGGGCAGGTTGGTCGGGCCGATTATGGTTACCCCGTTCTTGACGACTTCCTTGTCCGGCTCGGTCAGCTCGCAATTGCCGCCGGTTTCCGCCGCTAGATCCACAATCACCGAACCCGGTTTCATGCCCGCCACGGTTTCCTTCGTGATCAGGCGCGGCGCGGGTTTGCCGGGGATCAACGCGGTGGTGATGACCACGTCGAATTCTTTCGTCTTCTCAGCAAGCATCTGCTGTTGCTTGCGTTTGGCATCTTCGGAAAGTTCTTTTGCGTAACCGCCCTTGTCTTGCGCGTCTGTCACGCCGAGGTCGAATTCGAGAAACTTCGCTCCAAGACTTTCGACCTGTTCCTTCACGACCGGCCGTACGTCGTAACCCCAGACGACGGCGCCGAGCCGGTGCGCCGTGGCAATTGCCTGCAACCCGGCCACGCCCGCACCAAGCACCAGCACCTTCGCGGGCCGGATGGTTCCCGCGGCGGTCGTCATCATCGGCAGGAATTTCGCCAGCGAGTTCGCCGCGAGCAGCACCGCTTTGTAACCGGCGACGTTCGCCTGCGACGAAAGCGCGTCCATGCTTTGCGCGCGGCTGATGCGCGGCACCGCGTCCATGCTCAGGCAGGTGATCTTGCGGTCGGCGAGACGTTTGACGAGGTCAGGATTGGTCGCCACCTGCAGAAACGAAATCAGCACTGCACCCTCGCGCAACGAGTCGACCTCGCCAGTCGACGGTTTCTGCACTTTGACGACGATGTCGGCCTGACGATACAACTCGGCGGCGCTGGGTATGATCATGGCACCCGCCTTCTGGTAATCCGCGTCGAGCAGGAACGCGGCCTCACCTGCGCGCGTCTCGACGAGCACCTCCAACCCCAGCTTCGTCAACGACGCCACTGCGTCGGGTGTCAACGCCACCCGCCGTTCATTTGATACAACCTCTTTGGAAACCCCAACTTTCATGATGCGGTCGGGGTGTCGCTATACCAAAGGCGCGCGGCGTTGTCAGTTCTTTTCGGTCTTTCGCGCTTGATGCGGCGTTCAAGCAAAGGCAAGGTTTTCGCTACTTCTTCTCGGTCTCTTTCAGCAGTTCATCTATTCTGGCCTGCAGCACCTTCGCCGTGGCGTTGTCTCCCGTGGCAAAGGCCAAATCGTGCGCTTTCCGGTAATACCCGATCGCGTTCTTGGGGTTTGGGATCAGCGCGATTAGTTGCTCATACTGAGCGAGCGCGAGTTTCGGTTGTTCGTCTCTTTCGTAGGCGGCTGCCAATTTGCCGAAAAGCCTGATCTTGTGGTACAACTCGGTCGTGCGGGCAATGGTTTGACCGTAAACTTTGATCGCTTCCTTGTCCCGATAAGTCGCGTGGAGCAAATCACCAAGGTTCTCTTGCAGGATCGTGCTCGACAATGTCTCCGCCTTGGCTCTGCACAACGCCTCTGCCTTCAGTTCTTCGCCGCCCCTCATCAGCAAGTTGACCTTGCGGACGTACGCCCACTCACGATCCGGTTTATTGTCCGCCTCGAGATTCGCAATCTGGTCGTCCAGCGAAACGGCAAACGGTCGATAGAGCGGGTCTCCGACAAACGTTGTCTGCCAGCTCAACGCAGGCTGGCTGTAATAACCTGCCTCGAGAAAAACACCCCCTTCCAGCAGTCGCTTGAAGAACATGTCGATGTGCGGGCTGAGTGACAAGTACGGTTCGAATACGTTGCCCATCGTTGCAGCAGCGCCCTTGGCGAGGAGCGGCCCGACCCAGAACGAATCGCGCGTGCGCACGCTCTGCCCGCTGGACGAATGGAGATGATACGCGATGGCACCGGGTTTGAATCGGAAGCCTTCGCGTACAAACGGGCCGGTCACGCCGCCTGTGTACCACCCGGCGTAGATTGCGGCATCCGTCATCGGGTAATCCTGATCGAAGACCGGCTCAGTTTCATCCAGGTCGCATTCGTACCCCGCGTCGCGAAACATCCGGTAAGACGCCTTGATCCAGTCATCGCCTACGACGTAGGCTTTGTCTTTGGTGCCGCGCGCGTCAAAGTAAGCCCGGCCCTGCACGCCGTAATGCTCCGCAGTCAACGCGTCATCGATCATTCGCCGCACCACCGTGTGATCAGGTCCGTCCAGCCGCCCAACCAACACCATCTGGCGATTCAGCGGAGATTCGAAGCGGGACATGCCGCTTCCATAAAACGGATTGCGCAACGGCCCGAGCACGGAATAGTGGGCCGTCGGCAACAACGCCAGCTCGCTTTCGACCGATGCTTCGTCACGGTTGAACTGCTTGGGCATATTCGCCGTCTGAACTTTCTCGATGATCGAAGGATCGCTGTCAATGCGCAGTGGCACTCCATACATCAGCACGACGTATGAAATCTTGTTTGCCACCGTCTGCAGCGACGGAATCTTGCCGAGCAGCGGGTCTTCGAGCGTGCGCGGCTGCTGCGTCAGCAACCCGCGACGTCCCATGAACTCCAGGATCGGCTCTCGAATCTGATCGTCAAACTCCCGCCGTGTGATCGTCTCAGCGTCGCGAATGCGAATCTCGCACAGCTGGTTGGTGGGCACGCCGCGTTTCTGCGCGTAATATTCCGCCAGCGGTTTGCTGTCGGCGACCTCTGCGTTGTAAACGATCAGCACGCGCTGGGCGAGATCGTCGGCACACAGGATACGCGTGGAAACGACAGCACACGCCGCGAGAACGACCCAAAGCTTACGGCATCTGGCAACATTCATCGTTGTTCACCTCAATTTGTAACTGATCGTACGCAAGACGCACATTCTGCGGCAGACCTGCCTCGGTTGTCTCGTGATCTACCTCGTGACAAAGGTGTGTCAGCCATGTCAGCCCCGGTCCGACCCGCGTGGCGATTTCCAACGCGGCCTCAATCGTCAGATGCGCCGGATGCGGCCGATGCCGCAACGCATCCAGCACCAGCACGGGGACACCGCGAATGGATTCGATGACATCCTCAGGCACAGTGCTGCAATCCGTCAGGTAAGCCACCGTGTTGTTCACCACGAAGCCATAGACCGTCATCCGCCCATGCAGCAGAGGCACGGCACGACATTTGAAGTTAGAAATCTGGAATTCCACGTTCGGCTCGACCGTATGCAACTCAAAGCTTGGCAACCCCGGCCAAGCGGGTTTCTCCGTGCACGCGTATGGAAACATGCGTCCAACATCCGCCAGCGATTTCGCCGAACCGTACAGCGGCATCTTCCCATCGTTCTTCCCCGTGAACGCGCGCAAATCATCCAATCCCAAAATGTGATCAGCATGGCTGTGGGTCAGCAGCACGGCATCCAGGCGTCCAATCTTTGTCCGCAACGCCTGCGCCCGAAAATCCGGCGTGGCGTCCACCAGAACACTCAAGTGATCATGCTCGACAAAGATGGACGGACGCAACCGCTGATTGCGCGGGTCGGTGGAACGGCACACCGCACAGTCGCAGCCAATCATCGGGATGCCGTGACTTGTGCCCGTGCCTAGGAACGTGACGCGCATGATGTCATCATCGGCCAGCGCATCACGGCGGTCAAGGTCGAGATGTCGAGCACACCGTCTGCGGGTTCTTAACTCTTCATCAACTCCTCGAGAGCCTTCAAGGCTTCACTCGATTGGGAGCCGGTGGCGATGAACTCCAGCGTGTCGCCGAGTGCAACCTCCAGGGATAAGAAGCCTAGAATGGATCTGACGTTCATATAAGGCCGCTCCTCCAGCAGGAAGTTGTAATAAACCATGTCCTTTTTATGAACGTAGATGTCACAATCAAATGCCGAGGCAAGCGCGGCCACAGCGGAGACAGGCCGCACGTGCAATCCTTTTTCATTCTGAACGACCACCGAGATTTTCTTGAAGCCGTTGCGCTCCAGAGAATCTCGTTCGGCACGCCAGATGTGGGCGTACTTCTGGCACCATTCCTCTGCCGCCGAACTCTTCCCGATGTCCCGCCCTTCCTCCTGTGAGCGAAAGTATCTGTGTTTCTCGATCTCTTCCCGTTGTTCCAGATTGTCTCTTCTCAGCTTCTCCCTTCTCCAATCCTGCGCAAAATTCTCAACGAAATCCGCAATCGCCTCCTCGATCGTCACCTCAGCGCCGCGTTTCTGCGACAGGAAATACTTATGCTCTTCGATGGCCTTGAGTTCTGCCCCTGTGAGATTGATTTGGGTAGCGTTCACATGTTCGTCCATGATCCCGTGTCTCCAATTGCCGTGCTGTTTACTCCGATGAGATTCAACTTGGCCTACTTGGGGCAGACGATACCACATGTTCCGTTAATGCGATAGGACAAAGTGTTGGAGCAGCGGAAGCTGATCGGTGTGCGGGTAGAGACTCGACAGGCTCGGAATGACAAACGAAGAAACGTCAACAAATCCAGCCGCCGCCCACAACAAGGTCGTCCCGATAAAACACTGCGGCTTGGCCCGGTGTAACCGCGCGTTGTGGCTCTGCGAGAACGACACGGGCGCGGCCGAGGTCCTTCGCTCCACTCAGGATGACAACCTTGGCGGGACAACCCTTGTGATTGTAGCGGATTTTGACTGATGCCTCGAAGGGCCTCTCAGGTTCATCCGTGCCGAGCCAGTTGCAGTTGGCGACCTCAAACTCATCGCGCATCAGCTCATCAACGGATCCCACCACCACGCGGTTGGTTTTGGCGTCGAGTTCGACGACGTAGAGCGGAAACCTTCGACCGCCTTGGTTCAAACCTTCGCGCTGGCCGATGGTGAAGTGTTGGACGCCGTCGTGGTGACCCAGCACTTTGCCGTCGCGGGTGACGATGTCACCTTTTTGATCGGGGAGCTTGGCGCCTTCGCGCAGGAAGCGACCGTAATCCCTGTCGGGCACGAAGCAAATCTCCTGGCTCTCGACCTTGTCGTAGGTCTTGAGGTTGAGTTCGCGGGCAATGGCGCGGGTCTCTTCTTTCGCCAGTTCGCCCAGCGGCATAAGCGAGCGCGCGAGTTGGCCCTGACGCAGGCTGAAAAGGAAATAAGACTGATCTTTGTGGTCGTCGCGTCCCTTGCGGAGGAGGTAGCGAACGCCGTTGCTGCCGAGGTAGGGCGCGGTGGCCCATCGCGCCGCGTCGTTCGTGAGACTCGCGGGACTCGGACGGCTCGGCGAGCCATCCCTGCCAACGACTTCGATCCGCGCATAATGACCCGTGGCAATGTAGTCGGCGCCGAGCGCGTGCGCCTTGTTCAGCAGCGTGCCGAACTTTATCTTCTCGTTGCAAATGACGCACGGGTTGGGCGTGCGGCCGTTCTTGTATTCGGCGACGAAGTAGTCGATCACCCCGCGCTGGAAGCTGTCGATCTCGTCCACGACGTAGTGCGGGATGCCGAGCGAGTGGGCGACCATGCGGGCGTCGGTGACAGCCTGCGGGCCGCAGCACTTGTCTTCCGCGCGGCTGACGCAATCTTGCGGCCAATTGCGGAAGGTCAGACCGATGACCTCGTAGCCCTGCTTCTTCAGCAGATAGGCTGTGACGCTGGAGTCCACACCTCCGCTCATGCCGACACAGACTCTGGGCTTCTTTGCATTCATTCTTGTCATGTAGGCCGACTCTGCGAGTCGGCCTTCGGAAAGGCGCCGCTTCACAGAAGCGGCCTACAACGGCGCGAAGTATACCGCAAAGAAGCCAACGTTCAACGTTCCAGCCAGAGGACGTTGTTTCGGAAGTCAAACGTCACTCGGCAGCGGCGCAGTTCGTGGTTGCCGAGTAGCACGCGACCGCCGACCGGTTCGGGGCCTTCGGTCCGGGTGCGGGCGGAAACTTGTTTGAAGACGGCCTTGCCAATCTTCACTTCGTGTACAAGGTAGCCTTTGCCTTCCGCCTGGCCGGCGATCCCGCGCGACGTGTCTGCGCTGCCCCAACCCGGCTTCCAGTAACCAAGTTCGGTCGCGACAGCACGCGGCAGGAACAAACCGTAATCACCGCCGGTATCCACTACGCACGAAGTGCGATAATTACGTTCGAGGACGGCGTCCACCACCGGCAGGTCCCCTTCCCAACGCAGGGGCGCCGCCATCACGAACGTCGCCGAGGCATCTGGCAGGTATTTGTCGCCAGAACCAAACGTAACGTTGCCGCGCAGATAATCGATCGACAGATACGTCAGGCTCCGCAGACCGTTGACACCCAGGATCATCACTTGCGTGTTTCCCCAGAAACTGCGCCGGTACGTCAACGCCTCCGCGTCGGGCGCGACGAGAGTCAGAAGTTTGCGCAATTCCAGCGCGCCGATGCTCATCTGCGGGATGATGGCCCAATAGCCGTCCACTTGCCCTTGGCCACCGATGCCTTGGGCGGGCACCGGGTCGAGTCCGGCGATCAGCGGGATATCGAGACTGTGCGCCAGCGAGTAACCGAGCAGAAGGCGATTGCTGCCACTGTCGAGCAACACGCGCTGGCCTTCGTGTCCGTTGACCGTGGCGAGGATGCAGGGCAGGCGGTAACGCGCGCTCGGTTCGTCCCCCGTGCCGATCGGCAGCTCGATCAACGGGACCGTGACCGGTTGCGCCAGCGAGATTTCGTTGATCCCTGTGATGCCAAGCAGCAACGGTTTGCCGACGAGTCTGATCCCGAGTTGGTCGGCCGACTTGGCCTGTTTCCGCAATTCCGACACCTGCGTTGGCGCCAGCTTGGGCGACTCCTTCTCATCGCGTGGCGGCGCGCTGACACAACCTGTTAGCAGCAACGTCGCCAGCCCCACTGATAAAGTCCGGTTCATCGGCTACATCGTAGCGCAAACCTCCGCGCGCGCGAACTGAAATCCGATCTTGGAGCGAAGGCAAAGGCTCAGAATCGGCTTGTCAGCATTGTCAAAGGCGATACTATGAGTGCTAGTCAGACTGAATGGTCAGCGATAGTCGCGGGGCGTAAGTCATACGGGAAATGTCGGGTGAGTCCCACTCATTGTTGAGACACAATGGCAAATCCCCTATACTACAGTCCCAGAAAAGTGAGTTCCACGAACAACGCAATTCGCAAGAATTGCTATCAACAAGGAATAATAAATGGGGATTTCTCTAAAGCCTAAACATCTGAAACGATACAAGGACATTGCTCTGCTTTTGATCAAGCATGGACGGTCGGACGTTGTGAAACATGTCGGGCTGCAAGACGCGCTGGAACAGGATGCATTGGTGGAGACAACGACGGGTGAGTCAAAGGCAGATGAACTGGCGCAAGACCTGGAGAAGATGGGGCCGACCTTTATCAAGCTCGGTCAACTTATGTCCACTCGCGCGGATTTTCTTCCTCCTGCTTATATCCATGCGCTGACACGATTGCAGGACAAGATCGATCCATTTCCGTTCGAACAGGTGGAAGCAATCTTCTCTGCCGAGTTGGGAGTGCGGATCTCAAAAGCGTTTTCAGAATTTGAAGCAAAACCTCTGGCGACGGCGTCGTTGGGCCAGGTCCATCGCGCGGCAATGCTTGACGGTCGGGTGGTGGTGGTGAAGGTGCAGCGGCCTGGAATTCGAGACATCATCACGGAGGACATGGAGGTGCTGGAAGAGATCGCGGGGTTTTTGGACAAGCACACGCAGTGGGGCAAACGTTACGAGTTCGGCAAGATGCTCGAGGAATTTCGCAGGAGCCTGTGGCGTGAGCTGGACTACCGCCAGGAAGCTCGCAATCTCAGCACCTTGGGCGCAAACCTGCTGGAATTTCCAGGGATTGTCGTGCCGACTCCGATCGAGGATTTTACGACCTCGCGCGTGTTGACCATGGAATACATCAGCGGAAAAAAAGTCACGGAACTTAGCCCTTTGGCTCGTCTGGATTTTAAGGGAGCAGATCTGGCGGAAGAACTTTTTCACGCCTATCTGAAGCAAATTCTTGTAGACGGATTTTTCCACGCTGATCCTCATCCAGGCAACGTCTTCCTCACGGACGATCATCGCATTGCCTTGCTTGACGTGGGCATGGTTGGTCACATCACGCCGCAGTTGCAGGAGAACCTGCTTCAGTTGCTGCTGGCGGTGAGCGATGGCCGCGGCGATGATGCCGCAGCCATGGCGATCAAAATCAGCGAGCTAAAAGAAGGTTTTTCAGAGAATACGTTCCGTCAGCGCGTGGCGGGTCTGGTAAGCGAGCATCAAGGATCGAAAATGGACCAGATTCAAGTGGGGCGAGTCGTCCTGGAAATCACGCAAATTTCGGGCGATAACGGACTGCGGGTACCCGCGGAGTTGACCATGTTGGGCAAAACGTTGCTGAACCTGGACTTGGTCGGTCAAACACTCGACCCTAAATTCAATCCCAACGCTTCGATTCGACGCAACGCGGAAAAAATTCTGCAGCAGCGGGTGTGGAAAGCGCTCTCGCCGACCAATCTGTTCGGTGGCTTGTTGGAGTTGAAAGATCTTCTGGTGCGGCTGCCAGGCCGACTCAATCGGATTCTCGATGCGATCGCGCGTAACGAGTTGAAGGTAAAGGTGGAGACGATTGACGAGGACGTAATCATCGAGGGACTTCAGAAAGTCGCGAATCGCATCGCCCTGGGTTTGATTTTGGCTGCATTGATCATCGGCGCAGCTTTATTGATGCGGGTGGATACTTCTTTTCGTATCTTTGGGTATCCTGGTTTCGCGATGTTGTGTTTTCTGGGCGTTGGGGGAGGCGGTCTCTTCATTATTATTGGCATTCTGATGCATGATCGCCCTTCGAAGAAGTAAGGTGCGAAATGCTGCAAACCCGACGCTTGAGAGAGCGCCGGTTTTTTCATTTGGAACGTCAAGATGCGCCAAGCGGTTTGAAAATGGGCCACTACCGCACTTTCCCCCGCTTTTCTTCCGAGACGGCGAAACCGAGTGGTCGCTCTCCGGCCAGCACACCAGTCGCACAGACATTCCGTTGACCGCGCGCGGCGGACGGCCGGATCAGTTGTCGGAGAGCGCCTCCCCTAATCCATGGTAGGGTTACACCCCATAGCTATAGACCGGCCCATCGCGTAGCATACCCCGGAAAGTGATGGTGAATACATTGCCATCAAAAAAACGAAAGACAAACTATGCATCTATTATTATTCTCACCGGTTCTTGCCAGTGGCATCTGGATTGGCGGCGGCGTGGGCGGCCTCCTTCTCGTCATCATTGTTGTGGTTCTATTGCTCCGTTAACCATTGAGCCGTTCCGCCGAAGACTTCGCCAGACCGCGTGACTGAGCACTCAATGCCATTGTGAAAACTTTGTTCACGGCGGAAGCGATTTCCAAAGGCGGACGTTCGGGAACCATTCAGACACCGGACGGGCTGTTGGATGTCACGTTGGGAAATCCGTTGGCGAAAGGCATCGAGAAACGCGGTCCCAATCCCGAGCTGTTGTTTGCGGGCGCGTATTCCGCCTGTTACCACGGCGCCTTGAGCAACGCGGCCAAAAAGTTCGGCACACCGGCCAAGGATTCCACGGTGCGGGCGCTGGTAAGCCTGATCGAGGATGACCAGGGCGGCTACCGCCTGGCGGTGGAGCTGCATGCGCATCTCCCGGGAACCGATCGCGCCCGGGTTCAACGCATTATGGACGAAGCGCACAAAACTTGCCCCTATTCCAAAGCCCTGCGCGGCGACACCTCCGTCAAGCTGATGGTGGACTGACCGGCAGGGGCAGCACGAGGACGCGGGAACACTTTTGCCGTCACATTGGCGGCGAACCAAAACGAAAAATAACAAATCACAAATTATTATGACTACACTTGAAATCAAAGGCGATTGGAACATCACCAAGGGCAAGCTGAAACAGAAATGGGCCAAGCTCACGGATGACGATCTCCAGTACGCCGAAGGCAAGCAGGAAGAACTTGTTGGCCGGATTCA
>Ga0187878_1004839_pt1 | contig 10239 bp, 8 predicted proteins | sample June2016WEW_17_1_FD_132979 | JGI IMG/M metagenome (GOLD analysis project Ga0187878, IMG submission 132979) | Peatland microbial communities from SPRUCE experiment site at the Marcell Experimental Forest, Minnesota, USA - June2016WEW_17_150 | ecosystem: Environmental > Terrestrial > Soil >...
ACATATTTCGGTGCGCACCCACGTCCGAAAAAAGGTGCAAATTCCTTGGAATTTCGGCAGTATGTCGGGAGGTCTGAAGTTACGACAAGGTGCACACTTCCCGGCTGCATTTTCGCGATCCGAGCATCTCCACAGTACAGTTCGTGCAAGGTTGGCATTTGCTGTACGGACGCCTCGATGCGCCGCACCAATTCTCCATTCTTTGCTATATTGGGAATTGCGGTCTGCGGGCTTCCTGGGTGTCCGATTTCCAGCGGCACATACTCCCCCGGATCTTCGCAGATGATGTCCTTTTTCCTTCTCAACGCTCACCTCTCACGCTACGTTACCACAAAAACCTTCCACATTAGACCCGACGACGCGAGATTTCGGCAGGTCCCTTGTCCCGTATTCGCCTGGGGGGGACGCTTATTCTTTGCTGCTAAAAGCCGCCAATTCCGAGAGGTCAATCATGGCGCGGAAGAGCAGTAGTCTTTGGTGAGGATCACGGTTGGAGTTCAGCGGATATGACTCTATGCCCTGGCGAGTTGTGTCCCAAACTGCGCCCCGACCTAATTGAAGAACTGCCTGCAAGGGTCGCCCGCCTTCAAAAAGCCCGTTTTAGCGCACGCTATTCGGACGAGACCGATACCCTGACATTTCGGTTTGAGGAAGAGCAACCAGCCTACTATGAACGCTTTGATAGCAATGTCTACCTGGAGCGCACGATCGTGGATGGGTGCATTATCGGGCTCAAGATCACTCACTACACCGAACGAGGCGAGGGGGCAGTGGAAAAGGTTCTCATTGCAATAATCGACGCACTCTTTGCACCACCGGGAACCACCTGCCCGGCTGACGCGCTAACGCGTGCGTTTCTTGAACACCTCGATCTGCCACGACTCCTCGCAATAGCAGCCTGAGCAATAGCCCGGTATCTTCAGCGGGACAGCGGACTCGCAACCATCCGGCTTGGCCAGAATCCCGCGAAATAAGCGGATTGCGGACTTGTTTCGGAGCTGATTCGCTTCCTTCGGGGATCGGAGCTTACTTGGTCCGAGTGAAGCGGAAGATCTCCATCTTGTCTGCCTTGCCCAGCTCGCGCCAGGTCCATTCCTGGTTGAAATGATCTGCATCGTGGAACGTGATCGCAAGCCGATGCATGTGTCCTACCCCTAGATTGGCCAGATTGGTCGCGCCGGTGAATGTAAAATCCAACTCGTTTGAGTCTCCGGCGTTCGGTACGGTGCGCATCCGCGGCTGGTTGTTGGCGCTACAGTAGTGCGTGAGCGCCACCTCTCCGCCATCCATTGTGTATAGAGTCACCATCTCAGATTCGCCCCCCGGGCTGAGAGTCTCGAGCAATGTGGTCCCGGCCGAGACCATTTTGTAGGAGACATGCACGGGCTTGTCTTCGGTATCTTTCCCCTCCCACTCGCCCACCAGCGTCTTAAGTTTTTCAAACCCCGGATTTGCGTCGCCGCGGGCTTGTAATATTCCCGGAACAAGTCCGAGAGTCAAAATCAAGATTGATGTACCGGCTGCTCTTTTCATGGCGACCCTCCCTGAGGACACACCCCACTCATGAAAGAATCATATCGTGTCTTGATCTGCTAGGCAAAGGCGTCGAAGGAAACGGCGCAGCACCTTCAGGTGGGCAGCAACATTCCTTTTTCGAGGTGGCGGATGGTGTGCGCGAAAGCTGCGGCATGCGGGTCGTGCGTTACCAGAACGATCGTCTTGTGAAAATCTTGGTTCAGCAGCTTGAGAATTTCCAGAGCTTCGGTTGCTGAATGGCTGTCGAGGTCGCCCGTGGGTTCATCCGCCAGCAGCAAGGTCGGATCACAGGCGATCGCGCGCGCGATGGCCACGCGCTGCTCCTGGCCGCCCGAGAGCTGTTTGGGCAGGTGGTGGACTCGATCTTCCAGCTTGACCAGCTTGAGCGCGGTCATGACGTGATCGCGGCGTTGTTGAGCCGAGAGTTTGGTCAATAAAAGCGGCAGCTCCACATTCTCATAGGCCGTCAGCACTGGGATCAGGTTGAACGTCTGGAAGACGTAGCCAATGTGCTCGTTGCGCCAGCGGGCCGCCTGCCGATCGCTGAAGCGGAAGATATTCTCACCCATGACCAGCATTTGGCCGGCAGTGGGTGGGTCAATTCCGGCAATCATGTTCAGCAAGGTCGTCTTGCCCGAGCCGGATGGACCCATGAGCGCAAGGAATTCCCCCGAGGCGATCTCTATGGAAACGTCATCGAGAGCCCTGACTTCAAAGGAATCGCGTTTGAATACCTTGCTTATATGGTTGGCTTCGACTACGCTCGAATCAACCTCGACCTTTAACGATGATGTGCTCATGATTGCCCCTTGATTTTGATCCTGTCCCCATCCTGCAGGTTTGCCGGACCGCTCGTGATTACATCCTCGCCTCCGGACAGCCCATCGACGAGATATCCGTTGCTTCGCGTGGCCCGGATGCGCACCTCGCGCGCTGTCGCCTTGCCGTCGTAGACAATGAGGACGATTTTTTTGCCAGCGCGATCGCGCACCGCCGCCGTGGGAACAAAAACCTCTGAGGGTCGGGTGCCCACGCTCTTGGTTTCGTTGGCCATAAACTTGACCGTGGCGTTCATTTCCGGGCGCAGATAGGCGTCCGGGTTGAGAATCTGGACCTTCATCTGAACCGTGGCCTTCTGACGGTTTGCTTCCGGTGAAATCTCCGCGACGACGCCGTTATACTTGCGGTCCGGATAGGCATCGGTGGTAACGATCCCTGTCTGCTTTGGCCCAAGCTTGGAGAAATCGTCCTGCGCAATGTCGAGTTCTACTTGAAGGTCGGTGAGGTCCGCAAGCGCGACGACAGAACCGACAGGACCACCCGCGGCTGCACTCGCGAATTGGGCGGTGATCAGCTCGCCTTTTTCAGCGGTGCGCTCCAGGATCGTGCCACTGACGGGAGCGCGGATGACGGTGGCGTCCAATTGCGATTGAGCAAAAGCCAGCTGGCCTTGGGTCTGGAGCAAGGCCCCCTTTGCCCGTGCGATCTCCTCCGGACGTGGTCCGACCTGTGCGAGACGGTACGACTGCTCGAGCGAGTTCATGCGCTGCTGATCGGTGTCGAACCTGGCGCTGGCGTCATCCAGAAGCTGCTTGGAAAGGACTCCCTTCGCCACCAGCTCCTTGGTGCGATCCAGCGTGATCTTGTCGGCGGCCAAAGCAGCGCGCGCCTCACCCAGGTTGTGCTGTGCCTGCAGGATCTCTTCGGGGCGTGAGCCGTTCTCCAACTGCTGCAACCATGCCTGCGCGTTTGCCACCGCACCTTCGGCCTGCTTCACCTGGGCACGGAACTCATCGTCTTCCAGGCGGACCAGGACCTGCCCCTCCTGCACTTTGTCACCCTTTTCGACGCCGATCCACGCAACGCGGCCCGTGACCTTGGAGTTCACGTTGATCTTGTGGTGAGCCACGATATAACCGCTGGCCGTAAGCACAATGCCGGGCAGATCGGCGCTCTCCGCCGCGGCGCGAACGACTTCGACCTCTAGGAGGCCGGGCGTGAACCAGCGGTAGGCCATTGCCGTCACGCCCAGCAGCGCAATCAACGCAATTCCGACGAGGATGGTGCGTCGCGCCCATTTCGGGGGCTCCCCGTGGTTGCCCCGCTGGGATCTTTCGATGCGCAGGTTCTGCAGCTGTTCGTGTTTATCGTCGACAGGCATTTGCAGTCAAGAGTGGGTTTTTGGCGTCCCGGAGTTTTGGCAGATCGGCGTTTAGAGAGAGAAACACACGCCGTCGCCTGGACACCAAGATACCAAGACCACAGTTTGATTCATGTTGGTTACCTAGTCGCGCAAGGCGACGACGATATTCTGCCGGGCCGCAAGCCATGCCGGGGCCACCCCGCCGACCAATCCCATCCCCAGCGCAAAGATGATGGCTACTCCAACCACCCCGGGGGTCATGCGCAAGGCGAATACCACTTCGCTGAACGTGACCATGTTGGACGTCCCGGTGGCCATGCCGTTGAAGGGTAACATGAGTGCGATCCCAACCAAAGCCCCTAGCAGAGCAAGCAGCAGCGATTCCAGCACAAACGATGTCAGGATGCTGGGCCGCGAAAACCCGATCATGCGCAGGGTGGCGATCTCCCGCGCGCGATAGGCCACTGCGGCATACATGGTGTTCATGGCCGCAAAGCACGACCCAATCGCCATGATGATGGCCACAATCACACCCACATACTCGATCGGCGCGCCTGATCGTGTTTGTGAAGCGTAGTAGTCCGGCTCGATCATGCCGTTGAGCTTGAGCCGCTGATCATCATTGACGCGGTTTTTCAGGGCCTGGGCAGCCGCCGGATCGCCGGCCCGAACCAGGACCGAGGAGTACACGGTTCGATCGAATTCGGTCGCCAGTTGATTGATGTCACCCCAGATTTCGGATTCATGCGCCGTGCCGGCGGCATCAAATACACCCACAACATTCCAGGCTCCGCTGCCAATCGGAATCGCCTCGCCGATATCAGCGTGCGCGAAGCGCTTGTTGATGGCGTGGCTCACCACCACTTCGCGCTGTCCGGGGGTGAACCAGCGGCCGGTGATCAGTTTCACCTTGGGACGCATTTCGACGCCAAGCTGGGTTAGAAACCTGACCGTGACGTTGACTTCGCCCGTACCGTCCCTTCTCGGGAGGACGATGACTAGAACATCCTCGCCTGAAACAAGGGGTGTTCCCCGGCTGTTCCGGCCGACTCCGGGCAAGTCCTTAAACACCTGCATGGCCTGTCGCTGCACGCCCCCCGCCGCCAGCTCAGAATCGGACCCCTTGCGCAGCACCAAGACATTCCGCGGGTCGCCCGTGGTGGAAAAAGCGGCATTTAAGCCGGCAAGCAGGGCCATGATAAAAATAGCGGTAGTGACGGTCAGCGCAATGCCGAGCGCGGTCATCACCGTGGCGCCCTTGCGCAGCCGCAAGTGCCGAATGTTGTAGCGAATCGGGACCGCCATGACTCTCCTCCACTCAACCGATGTGCCGCAATCCGGCTACGATGTTTCGTCGCGAGGCGTTAAAGGCCGGAAAAAACGCGCTCGCCAGTCCCACGGCGGCCGACACCAGCAGTGCCGCCAGCAGGGTCGGGCCAGTGACTTTCATTCCTGCCAGAAACATGCTCCCCTGTGGCGAGTGGGCCATGCCGCTGATAAGGCCGGCAGCTGCCAAGGCACCCAGCAGCCCACCCACCAACGCCAGGGTGACCGCTTCGCTGACAAACAGTCCAAGTATCGTGACCCGGGTAAAACCTAGGGTCCTCAATACCGCCACCTCGCGCGTGCGTTCACGAACCGACATGGCAATCGTGTTGGCGGAGACAAGAAGCGTGGCGAACACGACTGCCATACAGATACTCAATATGAATGCCTTGACGTTGCCCAACATCGCGATCCAACTCAGCTGGAACGCTTTCTCGCTCTCCGTCTTGGTCGGGCGGGGGGAGTTGCGGAATTCGGCATCAATCTCCTTGGCTACTCGCGCTACGGATGCGGGCGAGTCCGCCAGCACCCCATAAAAGCCCACGCTGCCTTTGACGTCGGGATAGCCTTCATCGAGATAGACATTGTTGAAGTAGAGAGCTTGGAAGGGGTTCGGGGAATTGAACACGCCTCGAATGGTCAGTTCCAGGTTCACCGGAAAGATCGTTCCCTTTATGTAAAGACGGTCGCCAATCTTCCATCCGTGATTCTTCGCCAGTTCACTATCGACTATGCAGCCGGCCCGGTCTTTTTGCCAAGCCGCCAGCTGGTCCTGAGGTATCTGAAACTCCGGGTATACCTGCAGCAGCTCCTGCGGGTCCGTGCCAAACTGGGCAAAGAAGTTTTCCGGCTTGTCGTCCTTGTACTGGCCACCGAACCAGGTTTCGTTCACGACATGGGCCACTCCAGGGAGGGCACGGATCTTTTCCCGGTAATACCCGGGCAGAAAGAAAACCAGCGAGACCTTGTGCCGTGTAATCAGACGCTGTGCTGACTGGGCACTGCCCTGATCGATGAAAAAGACCCGCCAGATGGTCATCATCAAAGTGAGCAGCATCAAGGAAAACGCGATGCTGAGCACAGTCAGAACGCCGCGGCGTTTGTTGCGAAATGCATTCTTGGCGACAAAGCGAGTCAGGGTCATGATCGGACTCCGTTGAAACGAACCCAAGCACCCAGCCGGGTTTCCTCACAATGAATCATAGACGATGAAAAACCCTATCACAACCCATCTTAGAACTTCTGAATTGCTATTCCATGGCCACGGCAAAGTCGCGCGCCGGACGGAAATCGGTTGCAGGATTGGGGACAGTAGCCCATGCGCCGGGGCACACCCGACGACGGATGAAAAGGCCATGCTTCCTCTGGGTGGCAATCATCGGTATCGGCATCGGTATCGGGATCGCTATCGCAGTCGCTATCGGCTTTGGCGGACTAGCAAGACCGACTGCGATTGCGACGCCGATACCGATGCCGATACCGACGTTTTTAGCGTTCTGCTTTTATTTTCCAAGCAGTCAGCTTTTTCCCCTTCCCTTCTCGAATCCGCCTAGATTCTCCCGGCAATAAAGGTGGCTGTCCCCAATCTCGCCGCTAGTCCTGCGACTTTGCCGGGGCCGTGGTTACACGGCTATGGAGTAAGCGGGGAGTGCACGGTAGAATTATTTTGGTCAGGGTTCGCACATTTCTTTTCCGAATCCAATCAGGAGGAGTGTATGGCGGGAAAAAGGATTATCGCGGTGGTGGGAGCAACCGGCTCACAGGGCGGCGGCCTGGTTCGAGCCATCTTGAACGACGTAAATGGCGGTTTCGCGGCGCGCGCAGTCACTAGAGAAGTCAACTCTGAAAAAGCAAGAGAGTTGGCAAAGCTGGGCGCCGAGGTCGTTGCCGCCGATGTCGACGACGTGGAGAGTCTGACGTCGGCGTTTGCAGGTGCTTACGGAGCCTTTTGTGTGACGTTTTTCTGGGCACACTTCTCGCCCGAAAAGGAACTCGCGGAAGCGGCCAACATGGCCAAGACGGCTAAGCACGCCGGCCTCAAACATGTGATCTGGTCAACCCTCGAGGACACACGCAGGTGGGTGCCGCTCAACGACAGCCGTATGCCTACCCTCATGGGCAAGTACAAGGTGCCGCACTTCGATGCCAAGGGCGAAGCTAACCAGGTATTCACCGATCTCAATCTGCCCGTGACATTTCTGTTGACGTCATTCTATTGGGATAATCTCATCTACTTTGGCATGGGCCCCAAGCGAGGGCCGGACGGGAAGCTGGTCTTCACCATGCCAATGGGCGATAAGAAACTCCCTGGTATCGCCGCCGAAGACATCGGCAGGTGCGCCTACGGCATTTTCAAGAACGGAGGGGATTTCATTGGCAAGACCGTCGGCATCGCAGGCGAGCACTTGACCGGCGCACAGATGGCGGCTGCGCTTGCCAAGGCGCTCGGCCAGGAAGTGCGTTACAACAGCGTGCCCCCTGAAGTATACCGCGGCTTCGGTTTTCCCGGTGCCGAGGATCTCGGCAACATGTTCCAGTTCAAACGCGACTTCGAACCGGTCTTCTGCGGCGCGCGCAACCCCGAGGTCGCTCGGGCCCTTAACCCGTCACTGCAAACGTTCGCCGGCTGGCTTGCCCAAAACAAGAGCCGCATTCCGCTTGAGTAGAGCCGCACTAAAGTTCAATCGGCCGGTGAACTATTCGCCGGCCGGTCAATTGAGGGCCTGTCAAAGAACAGCGTTTGAGCTCTGCTGCCGGCCCTGCGCTCGCCTCAAAGTGAAAACGCTATTCTGCGACAGGCCCGCGGTGGGCCTTCGGTGTGGAGTGAGTTTCTTCTGTGATTCAGACAGTGCAAGATAAAAACGGATACGCAAAACACGGAGCGGCATAGCCGCAAACAAAAAAGCTTAACGCAGAGGCCGCCGAGGCTGATGCGGAGGCCGCGGAGAAAACCCGTTTTCGAGGAGGTTTTTCTATCCGATTTCCGCGGCCGCTCGGTTGATCTCGGCGGTCTCTGCGTTAAGCTTTTATGCTTGCAGCTGTGCCCGCCGGATTATTCGTGGCTATGTTTTTTCCCACTGTCTGAATTGCAGGAGTTCCTTCTTTTTTATACCCGCCCGAGAGCAAGCACGCATATAATCACCTCTCTATTCTTTGGAACGAGGAGTGACAGTTGACTTCATAACGTAAAGGAGGAACAGTGTCTAAATCGTCGCGGAAATCATTTCTCACCTTTATTATGGCCTTGGTGTGCCTCCTGGGCGTTCTGAGCTTCGGTCAAAACGCTCAGAGCCCGGTCACCACCGATGACTTTAACCAGTTCACCTGGCGGTGGGTTGGTCCCCAAACGTTCTCGGGGCGCATAACCAACTTTGCCGTACCCAGGGGCCAGAGCACCACCTACTATGTCCTTACCGCCAGCGGTGGTCTGTGGAAGACCATGGACGCCGGCATTCACTTTGATCCCATTTTCGACCATTACGGCACACTGAGCATGGGGTATCTTGCCATCGCGCCCTCAAACCCCGACATTCTTTACCTCGGTACCGGCGAGCCGATGCACGCCCGCGCCAGCACGCACGGCAATGGGATGTGGAAGTCGACCGACGCAGGCAAGACGTGGACCCATATCGGTTTGGAAAAAAGCCAGTACATCCCAAAGGTCGAGGTTGATTATAAGAACCCCGATATCGTCTATGCGGCAGCCGAAGGCGACCTCTACGACAATGACATGACCTCCGACCGCGGTCTTTACAAGAGCACCGACGGCGGCAAGACCTGGGCCAATCTCGGCCCGATGAAAGATCGGGGCGTCGGGGATGTCGTCATTGATCCGCGCAACTCCAATATCGTCATTACCCAGGCTTACAAGACCTTCCGCCGCGCCTGGACTTACCTGGACCGTTGGCCGGGCAACGATTTATACAAGACTACTGACGGCGGCAAGACCTGGAAAAAGCTTACCAGCGGTCTGCCGGCGGGCACCGAATTGGGCCGCACCGGCTTTGCTCTTTTTGAGAAAAATCCAAGCATCATTTACGCCCGGCTCGACCAGGGAGTGAGCATCGGCTTTCCTGAGCGTGATGGAGTCGCGAACTTCCGTGCGGGTGGAGCCGGCGGCAGGGGCGGTGGCGGCGGAGGTGGCGGCAGGGGCGGTGGGGCCGGTGGCACTGTCGTTTTCCCGGAAAGCTACACCTTCGATCAGTTCAAAACTTACAAGATCAACCCGGATATAGCCAAGATGGCGCCCAAGTTCACACCGATTATGGCCGCCAACGAAGCCGAGCTGATCACCAAACTCAACGAGATGGTTCAAGACAAGGACTTCCTGGCGAAGAACGGCATCGACATCGCCAAACTTGATCAGGCCGCGCGGAAGATCTATGCCAAGGATAATGACATCCTCGAATCGATCGACGAGATCGGCCTGCTCATGAAAAAGGAACCGGCGGCCGCGGATTCTACGGAAGCCAAAGGCCGGGCTCAGATCATCAATCGGCATGCTCTCGAGATCCTGTATGCCAAGGCGCTCACCATGCTGCAGCCGACCAAGCGGAATGGCGCCGTCTACCGGACCGACGATCAAGGCGAAACCTGGAAGATGATGACCGAATACAAGCAGACCGGCGGCAGCGCGTTGATCAATCAGACCGAGGGCGGCTATTACGGCCGGATCATCGTGGACCAGACCAACGACCAGGTGGTCATTTGCGGTGATACCACTCCCACGATTTCCCGCGACGGCGGCAAGACCTTTCAGAATGCCACTTGGGACAATAGGGGCATCACCCCGATGGGGACTCACGTAGACCATCGCGGCATCTGGATCGATCCGCTCAACCCCAACCATATTTTGGACGGCAACGACGGCGGCCTTTGCGAGACTTGGGACGGCGGCAAACATTTCAGCCAGAAGAACACGATCAGTGCCCAGCAGTTCTTCGATGTGGCCGTGGATAATGAGCAACCATATAACGTCATGGGTGGAACCCAGGACAACGGCTGTTGGATGGGCCCGTCTCAGACCCGGAACCGCTATGGCATTTTTGGAGAAGATTGGCATTACCTTCCTACTGGGGACGGATTCTATGCCGTTCGAGACTGGTGGAATTCTGAATGGATCTACTACGAGAGCCAGTTTGGCGGATCGAGCCGGATGAACCTCAAGACCGGCGAGACCATCAACCTGGCACCGCGGCGCGCACAGGAGCAGATATCCGGTGGTGCGGCCGCGC
>Ga0187878_1004844_pt1 | contig 10232 bp, 10 predicted proteins | sample June2016WEW_17_1_FD_132979 | JGI IMG/M metagenome (GOLD analysis project Ga0187878, IMG submission 132979) | Peatland microbial communities from SPRUCE experiment site at the Marcell Experimental Forest, Minnesota, USA - June2016WEW_17_150 | ecosystem: Environmental > Terrestrial > Soil >...
AAAAGGCCGCCTTTCCTGGGACTTTAACTACGCTCAGACAACGCAGTTATGCCCGAGAAAGCGGCCTTTTTCCACTTCTATTTAACGTTTTGTTCTTATCCCTTGTGAGATTTCCGGGCTAAGCCCTTCAGAATCCGAACTTGCAGCAAACCCCTCCTCCAACCCCTCCAGAATCAACACTTACAAAAGTGCAACAAAACAAGTGGCTTACAACCCACTTAGAATCAGCACTTACAGACGCCTCTGCCGTTAACTGTCCTAGATTCAACACTTACAAAAAATGCGGGGGTACACCCCGTCCCAAAACGGAACGCCCCTACGGCAGCACCGCCTTACCTTCCGCACCAGCCAGCACCAGCCCCGCTTCCTTGGCCAGCGTCGGCGCCACGTCCCGCATGTCTATCAAACCCAAATCCCGCCCCGCCGGAATCCCCGGTCCCACCACGAAAAACGCCGCTCGCAGCTCCGGCACGTCCGGCAGTTCCCCGTGCGTTCCCCCCGGTTTCACCTTTGCCACCACCGGCCCCGTCAGCGCAGCCCCCGTTCGCCAGCCAGGCTTCAAGCTCACGAAAAACGATGCATCCGGGTACCCGCCTCTTTTGTGCAACTCCTCCGCCTCCAGCACGCGGTCAATCCCGTTCGCCGGGTCCGCCGCGAGCTTCGCCAGCAATTCCCGCACTTCGCCCACCGTCTCCTTATCCTGCACATCCTTCAACACGATCGCCGCGGACCCTCCCGTCTGCCACGGCATCGCCCGCCAATCCGTGATCTTTCCTTCCCCATCGGCGGTAAACAGCTTCGCCTCCCGAAACGCCGCAAACAGATTCAACTGCTGGTCGTAATTCGCAAAGCCATGATCGGAAACCACCGCCACGATCGCGCGCCCCGGCGCCACGCGCTCCGCCGCCTCCCGCACCTTCCCGATAATTCCGTCCAGCCATTCCAGCGTCGCAACCGACTCCGCGCTGAATGGCCCTGTCTCGTGTTCGATGTGATCCAGCGCCGTCAAATGCAATGTCAGCAGGCCCGGCTTTTTCTTCTCCAAAATCCATACCGCATACTTGCCGCGCACCTCATCGCCCTCCGCGGACGCATCAATTCCTCCGCGGTATTCCCCAATCTCCGCTGCCGCTTCTTCCAGCAATCCACGCGTGGATACAGCGCGAATCAGCTTGGCATCCTCCGCGGTTCCCGCGCGCCAGAATTCCGGAATGTTCCAGGTGATTTTCGCGCCTACCGTCACCGGCCACTGGATGCTCGCCGTAGTTCGCCCCGCCTGTGCCGCCGCGTCCCATAGCGTCACAACGCGAATATCCTCGCTGTACCAATACCAGCTCTGATAGTTCTTCTGTAGCGGATCGAAAGTCGTGTTCGCTAGGATCCCGTGCGTCGCCGGCCACACTCCCGTCACCAATGTCGTGTGGCTCGGGTACGTCACCGTCGGCACCACGCCCGTGACACCTTCCGCGTACGCACCTTCTTTCAAAAATCGCCGCAAGTTCGGCACTTTCGCTCCGTGCGCGTCCGCTGCGGTCACGTAATCCGGCCTCAGCCCATCGATCGATATCATCACCAGAAGCGGGCTGGCCTTCTCCTGCGCCCGCAACATTCCCCCAACGAGAAGCATCTCTAGTATCAGAACCACCACTGCCCAGCTCCTGGTCGTCGTTTTGTAATTCATCTCTATCCCCTTCGTTTTCAGCCTGTGTGCTTTACGTCACCAACTAGCGTGTCCGAGCCGTTTCCTCTTCGGCCAATTTTGATGTAAAGTAAGCCCCTCGAATATTCCGCCCTGTACACTTACGTATTCATGTTGCTGGGTCGTGAATTTTTGTGTTTATTCCTACAGAATAGTGGATGGTACAAGTGAGTCAACCGAGTCCCGCTTCATTGAACGGCAATCCCCCCTATGCCACCATCGCCGCGACCGCTACCGCTGTCCCTCCTTTCTCCATCACCCGCGACGACATGAAGTACTACATGGGCCGCGTCTTTGATATCCCCGAACGCCGCCTCGAAGCCATGATGTCCATCGTTGATAATGCCCAGGTTCATCATCGCCACGCGATTTTCCCCATCGACTACACCATCGAGCCTCGCCCCCTGGCCCAAACCAACAATGAATACATCGATCACGCCGTCAAGCTCGGCCGCGAAGCCGCCGAAAAGTGCCTGGAACGCGCCGGCCTTCTCCCCACCGACATCGACCTGATCATCACCGTTTCCTGCACCGGCTTCATGATCCCTTCCCTGGACGCGCACCTCATTAATCTGATGGGCTTTCGCTCCAATGTCCGACGCATGCCTTTCACCGAACTCGGCTGCGCTGCCGGCGCCATGGCGCTTTCCCGCTCCGCCGATTATCTTCGCGCCAATCCCGGCGGCAATGTTCTCATCATTGCCGTGGAATTGCCCTCGCTCACGTTCCAGCGCAAGGATATCTCGCAAGCCAATCTGATTTCCTCCATCCTTTTCGGCGATGGCGCCGCCGCCGTGGTGGTTACCGGCCAGGAGAAGCCCGGCCCGCGCATCCTCGCCACCGAAACTTATACCTTCCCGGATTCCCTGGGCGCCATGGGCTTCGATCTCCGCGATTCCGGCTTCCACATTCTTCTCGCCAAGGACGTCCCAGAGATGATCGGCGCCAAAATCGAGAGTTTGGTCCACGATTTCCTGGCGCGTTGCGGCAGAGTCCAAAGCGACATCAAGGGTTGGATCCTCCATCCCGGCGGCGCGCGCCTTCTCGGCAACGTCGAGAAAGAACTCGGCCTCTGCAAGTGCGATACCCAGCCTTCCTGGGACATCCTCAAGAACGTCGGCAACCTTTCCAGCGCTACCATCCTCTTCATTCTTCAGGAGTGGCTTGAGAAACGCCCCCTCAAGACCGGCGAATATGCCTTGGCGGGCGCCTTTGGTCCGGGCTTCAGCGCCGAATTTTTGTTGCTGCAATGGAACTAAGTGTTATCGCTTTTCTCGTCCTCCTCGGCGCTGTCGCTGCCCTGCGCCTCGTGGAACTCCGCATTTCCCGCTGCCACCAGCGGGAAATGGTCGCCCGTGGCGCCGCCAAAGTGGATGATCCCCGCTTTCGCTGGATGGTGCTCCTGCACACCGCTGTTCTGATCGGTGCCGCCGTCGAAGTGGTGTTTCTTCACCGCCCTTTCTATCCCGTTCTCGCCGCAATCTGCTTCGTCATTTTCCTGGCCGCCAATCTCGTCCGCTGGTGGGTCATCCGCACACTCGGCGATCATTGGAATGTTCAGGTCGTGAACTCCATCAGCCTCGGCGTCGTCACCTCTGGCCCGTTCCGTTACGTTCGCCACCCCAACTACGCCGCTGTCTTCGTGGAAATGCTGGTTCTCCCGCTCATCCACTCCGCCTGGATCACCGCGCTTGCCGGTTCGCTCGCCCATATTCTGGTGCTTTCCCAGCGCCTCGCCACCGAAGAGCGCGTGCTCTTTGCCGATGCGCAGTACCGCGCCGCAATGTCGGACAAACCTCGTTTTGTGCCGGGATTGTTCTGAAGGGTTTTCGATGATGCGCTACCTCTACGCACTCCTGACGGCTGCCGGACTCACTTTCACTCTGGTCGCTCCCCCATCTTTCGCGCAAGCCGCCCCGACGCAGCCTCCCGACACGCCCGCGTTCTCGTCCGTCCCCAAACTGGAATCTGGTTTTCACGACCTCTACGTACAGGAATTTCCTGAAGCGCGCGAAATCTTTGAAAAATGGGCCAACGATCATCCCGATGAGCCTTTCGGCCAGGTCGCCATTGCTGCCAGCTATCTCTTCGAGGAGTTTTATCTCCAGCACGTTCTCACCAGCGACTATTTCCTCAATGACAAGCGCTTCCTCGGTGGCATTACCGGCACGCCTGACCCCGGCCGCATCCAGGGTTTTCAATCTGCCGTTGCCAGGGCCCGCGCACTCGCCTTTCAGCGTCTCAAAAGAAATCCGCGCGATCCTGAAGGTCTGTATGTCCTTACGCTTGCCGCCGGCATGGAATCCGACGCCTACAGCATGCTCCTGAAAAAACACTACGACGCGTTGAAGCGCCTCAAAGAAGCAAACATCAACGCCGAACTCCTCCTCCAGCAGCGCCCTGACGCCTACGACGCCTATGTCGCTCTCGGCTGCGCCAACTACATCATCGGCTCGCTGCCCGGGTCGGCGCGCTTCATGCTTTGGTTCGGCGGCATTCACGGCGACAAACAACTCGGCATGCAGCAGGTGCAGAAAACCGTCGATGGCGGCCGCTACCTGAAGCCCTTCGCCCAAATCCTTCTGGCGCTCTCCGCGCGCCGCGAAAAACAGGATGCTCTCGCTCAAAAACTCCTGAAAGACCTCACCGAAGAATTCCCCGGCAATCCCGTCTACATCGCGGAATACGAGAAGGCCCTGGGCCGTCCCATCCCTGCCTACATCGGCCCGGCCCAATAGAATTACCCGCGGTCACACTTCCCGCGTCTCTGTCGCGCTGGATTCGCTCATACGAGCGCTTTCATCACGCTGCCGACGGCTCGCCTTTTGGAGTCCTTCACTCTAGTTCGCATCTCGTCGTCCGTCGAACAAAACTGGACCGCAGCTTCCCCTGCCGCCTGCTACGCCGATGAGCAACGCCAATCCCCGCTAACAAACTGAGTGATTTTCAGCCACTGCCGTAGGTGTTTGCGTTTTTCCACCCATGCGCACGTCTGTTCTCTCTCTGAGAAACACTCATCCATCCTGTTTTCAGTCCCTTAGCCCAACTCCCTTTTGGCGAATCAACTGCTTTCTTCTCCGCAAGGGATTTTTCTCTTTGTGTCCTTTTCCCTCTGGCGTTGAGAGGCGGTCATGTTGCTGAAGGAAGCGTACTTGGACCAGGTGGTTGGGGAAGTCGAGGATTTGGCGGCCCGTGTGGCGCAGCTTAAGGGGCGATTCGCCAAGCAAAAGGTCAGCGTCAAGCTTGAGCATTACTGGGAACTCGAATACGTACGCACGAGCTTTGCAGAGTTCAAGCGGCGCATTGCGGACCTTGAGGATGCCGACGACGCCCAGTTGGCAAAATTTCAAGAGGCCGTCGAAGTGGCCTGGAAGGATTTGATTCACGCCGTGGATACGCTCCTGGCTGCGCTTCCCTGAAGCGTGGGTGTTCATCCGCCCCGCGCTCATGACCCCGTCGAGGGCGTCATGAAGAAAACAGGTAAAGCCGGACTGGACCATCTCTCGATGATGGATAAGGCGAGCAGGTGCATGGCCGCAGGTCGTGCAGTCCTGGCTGCAAAGCGGGAAGCCAGCAGAGAGGCGTTCATTCCACGGCGTTATTGCGGATAGCGGGAAACCGCTACCGCGCCCGACGGCGGGGTGGGACCAGGTCCCCACCCCGCCTCTTTTTTACGCGAGTTTCCCAGTCATCGCAGGGCTCTCTCCGCCCGAGTTGCCGCTGCGTCTGCTCTGTAGCCCTGATACAATTTCGTTCCGAAAGGTGGTGCCGCATGTTTCAGCCCGATCTCCTCAAAGGCCGCGCCATCTTTTTGACCGGCGGCGGCACGGGCCTCGGCCGCTCCATGGCCCTGCACTTCGCCAAGCTCGGAGCGCGCCTGTTCCTCATCGGGCGCCGCGAAGAGCCTCTTAAAAAGACTTGCGAAGAGATCCACCGCGATGGCGGCGCGGCCGCTTACACCGCGTGCGACGTCCGGGACTACGACGCCGTCGAAACCGCTATGACCACCGCCGAGAATCACTGGGGCGAAATCGATACGTTGGTCAACAACGCCGCCGGAAACTTCATGGCGCGCACGGAAACGTTGTCGCCGAATGCCTTCCAAGCGGTTGTTAGCATCGTCCTCAACGGCACTTTTCATTGCACCCAGGCCTTCGCCAGACGGCGTATCGCGAAAAAACTCGGCGGCAATGTCCTGAACATCTCCACGACCTACGCCGCGGCCAATTGCGGCTCGGGCTATGTTGTGCCCTCGGCCTGCGCCAAGGCGGGCGTGTTGGCGATGACCGCCTCGCTCGCGGTGGAATGGGCCAAATATCACATCCGTGTGAATGCCATCGCGCCCGGACCGTTTCCCACCGAAGGCGCGTGGTCGCGGCTGATGCCTTCGCAGCAGTTTGAGGAGTACGCCCTCAACAAGCATCCGATGAAGCGGTTCGGCAAACACGACGAACTCACCAATCTCGCCGCCTTCCTTATCAGCGACATGGCCGAATATATCAATGGCGAATGTGTAGTGATTGACGGCGGGCAGTGGCTGCGCGGCGCGGGCGAATTCAACGATTTGGCGATGATCCCCGATGCCGCCTGGGAGCAGCTCGAAGCCGCACGCCCCAAGAAGTAGCACTGCGCCCTAAGGATCGCCAGCGTTCTTGAACTATGGTGCTCCGGATGCAACCCCGGTTGTCATACGAGCGTATGACGTTTTGTCAATCGATAGACATATTGACATACGCGCTTGTGCCGATATACTAAGGCTAGGAGTTTGTTATGGATACGGTAAAAGTTTCGCCTAAATTTCAAGTAGTGATCCCAAAGAAGATTCGCGAAGCCCTCGAGATCAAACCGGGGGAGGAATTACAGATATACGTCCTAGACAAGTCAGTCCGCCTCCAACGTCCCCGCTCCATCAAGGAACTCCGCGGCATCGCCAAAGGGATGGTGTGGAAGGACGAAGACCGTGATCACACCGAGCGTTTTTGATCGGGTTGTAGTCGATTCTTCCGGTTGGGTCGAGTATATGGGCGATGGGGCAAAAGCAAGCTCCTTTGCCTCTTATCTGCAATCCCCGGAGAATCTTCTTCTTCCCTCGATCATCGTCTACGAAGTCTACAAGAAGCTCGTTCGCGAGCAGGGCCAGCACATGGCAGAAATCTTCTTGTCGCAAGCGTTTGGTTTCCGAGATAGGTTAATCGATCTGACTTTGGAGCTCTCGGTTCTGGCCTCGCGAACGAGTCTTGAGACTCGATTGCCCATGGCCGATGCGATCATTTATGCTACGGCGCAACATCACCGGGCTCAGTTGATCACGTCGGATTCGCACTTCGCCAATTTGTCCGGCGTCACGTTGGTCTAGTTCCTAACGCGGCGGCTTGACCCTGTCCTCACCCGCCGATACTCTAGTTAATTACATTTCTGGCAGATGTTCTGCAGGTTAGGAAGACTCATCATGGAACAGATCCACGTAACGCTTCCCGATGGCAGCGTCAAAGACGTTCCCAAAGGCAGCACGCCCATCGACATCGCCAAGTCCATCTCGCCGCGCCTTGCGGACGCCGCGCTCGTGGCCAAGGTGTACGCAACCGGCGGTAACGGCGCAAAGGAAAAGACCGGCATTTTTTCCAACTCCGTGGAACCTGCGGAAGACGGCAGCCTGCTCTTCGATCTGCGCCGTCCCCTCGAGCAGGACGTCAAACTGCAGATTCTCACGGAGAAAGATCCCGACGCCCTGTACGTCTTCCGGCATTCCGCGGCGCACCTTATGGCCGCCGCAGTGACCGAGCTCTACCCCGATGTGAAGCTGGGTATTGGTCCCCCTGTCGACAACGGCTTTTTCTACGAATTCCTGCGCGAGCAACCCTTCACTCCGGAAGACCTGGAGAAAATCGAAAAGAAGATGCACGCGTTGGCCGCTCAGGACCTGAAAAACGAGCGCAAGTTGCTCCCAAAAGCCGAAGCCCTGAAGCTCTATCAGGATTCCAAGCAGCTCTTCAAGTGCGAGCTCATCGAAGAAAAGGCCGACGAGCCGATGGTTTCCTTCTACACCACCGGCCAATTCATTGATTTCTGCCGCGGCCCGCATATCCCCTCCACCAAGCGGATTCAGGCCTTCAAGCTGATGAGCGTTGCGGGGGCCTACTGGAAAGGCCAGGAAGGGAATCCGCAGCTCCAGCGCATCTACGCAGCGGCGTTCTACTCGCAGAAGGAGCTGGATGAGTACCTGCACCGGCTCGAAGAAGCCAAGCGCCGCGATCACCGCAAACTCGGCGCCGAACTCGATCTTTTCAGCATTCAGGAAGAAGCCGGGCCGGGCCTGATTTTCTGGCACCCCAAGGGCGGATTGATTCGCACCCTGATGGAGAATTGGCTGCGCGAGGAGTTGCTCAAGCGCGGCTACGACCTTGTCTTCACCCCGCACATCATGCGCCTCGACCTTTGGAAGACCTCTGGCCATACCAATTTCTACAAGGAAAACATGTTCGGCGCCGTGGAGGTCGAGAAGGCCGATTACCAGTTGAAGCCCATGAATTGTCCCGGCCACATCCTGATCTACAAATCGAAGCTGCGCAGCTATCGCGATTTGCCGGTGCGCCTGGCGGAACTCGGCACCGTCTATCGCTACGAGCGCAGCGGCGTTCTGCACGGCCTGCTCCGCGTCCGCGGCTTCACCCAGGACGATGCGCACATCTTCTGCACGCCGCAGCAGATTGAAGCCGAAGCGGAAGCTTGCGTCGATTTCGCCTTTGCGGTGATGAAGAATTTCGGCTTCGACAAATTCGAGGTGGAACTTTCCGATTGGGATCCCAAGCATCCGGAAAGCTACGCGGGCAAGCCCGAAGACTGGCAGCGCGCCACCAGCGCACTGGCCAGCACAATGGCGCGGATGAAGATTCCGTACAAGCTTATGGAGGGGGAAGCGGCGTTTTACGGCCCGAAGATCGACGTGAAGCTGATTGACGCTATCGGGCGTTCCTGGCAGCTCACCACCGTGCAGTTCGATTTCAACCTGCCTGCGCGGTTCGGCCTCGAGTACGTCGGCGAAGACGGCGCGCGCCACCAGCCCCTGATGGTGCACCGCGCCCTGCTCGGCTCGGTCGAGCGCTTCTTCGGCATCCTCATCGAACATTACGCCGGGGCCTTCCCACTGTGGCTCGCTCCCGTGCAAGTTCAGATCTGCCCGGTCAGTGAAAAGGTGCAGGATTACGCCAAACACATCCACGAAACGCTGAAAAACCACGGCATCCGCGTGCATCTCGATGACCGCAACGAAAAACTGCCCGCGAAGATCCGCGATGCCCAGCTCCAGAAAATCCCTTACATGCTGGTCGTCGGCCCCAGGGAAGCCGAAGCCGGCGCCGTCAGCGTCCGCCACCGCAGCAAGGGCGACCTCGGCCCGCGTCCCATCGCCGACCTCGTCGCCGCCTTGCAGCAGGAAATCGAGAAAAGAACCATCCAGTAGCCGACAGCGGCGAGCCTGAGGGCATTCCTATCTTGTACGCTTCGCGTGGCGTGATATACTGTACAACCTGTCCCGAACTGGCTGAGGCCTCAGGGGATTGGGTGTCAAAACGGGGTGTGACCCGGTTCGCCGGGTGCCTTTAGTATGCCAAGGGGGATTTATCGCTGAGCGGAATTTCCGGCAAGTAGATCGTATCCGCATCAATGAACGGATACGAGCGCGCGAAGTCCGGGTTATTGATGAAGAAGGTGGCCAGCTTGGAGTAATGCAACCGTTCGAGGCCGTGCGCATGGCCCGCGAACGTGGATTGGACCTGGTGGAAATCTCGCCCACCGCCGATCCACCGGTCTGCAAGATCACGGACTACGGCAAGTTTCTCTATCAACAGAGCAAGAAGGCCCACGAGCAGCGCAAGAGCAGCCGCGGTTCGCAGTTGAAGGAAGTGAAGTTTCGTCCGGCAACCGCGGAACACGATTATCAGGTGCGCAAGAATCAGATTATCCGGTTCCTCGGGGAAGGCCACAAAGTTCGCGCCATGATTTTTCATCGTGGCCGTGAAATGGCGCACCAGGAAGTAGGACGCGCCAAGATGACCCGGCTCCTGGGCGAAATCGGCGAACACTGCCAGATCGAAACGATGCCCCGCATGGAAGGTAACGTTCTGGTGGCGTTGCTGGCGCCGAAAAAAGGTGCGGGCGTGCCAACGCGCAGCACCACGCCGGCACAACCGAACGCCTAGCGGTATCACGCGGGATTGATTGTTTTCGCCGGAAGCACTTCGGCTGGAGATTTCAGATGCAGGAGCCGGGTATGTGCGGCCCGCATCAACGCACGGAGAGGATTCAAAGCAATGCCACGCAATTCGCTGAAGCCTAAGAAAAAATTGAAGACGCATCGCGGCGCGCACAAGCGCTTCAAAATCACCGCAAACGGCAAGATCCTGCGCATGCACTCCGGCAAGCGCCACCTGCTCGGCACCAAGGCGGCCAAGCGCATGCGCAAGCTGAAGAAGCTCACGCAGGTGGATAAGACCGACGTGGCCGCCGTGCAGCAGATGCTGCCCTACGGGGCGTG
>Ga0187878_1004846_pt1 | contig 10232 bp, 5 predicted proteins | sample June2016WEW_17_1_FD_132979 | JGI IMG/M metagenome (GOLD analysis project Ga0187878, IMG submission 132979) | Peatland microbial communities from SPRUCE experiment site at the Marcell Experimental Forest, Minnesota, USA - June2016WEW_17_150 | ecosystem: Environmental > Terrestrial > Soil >...
CCCGACCGCGAGCTGCTCAACCGGCGTCGCGAGCTGTTCGGCTGCCAGCGCCAGCAGAACGGCCCTCGCCTCGGCCCCGGCCGCTCTCAGTGCAGGGCCGAAACCTCTTGTGGTCATGGATCCGAACGTGCCCATGTCCCAGGGACACAGGTCGGTATCGCCCATCACCATGTTTACGGAGTCGAGCGAGACGTCCAGTTCGTCGGCCAGCTCCTGGGCGAGGGAGGTGACCACCCCCTGTCCCATCTCGATCTTCCCCGTGAACAGCTTCACCCGGCCGTCCGCTCCGATGTGGAGGAATGCGTTGAAATCCTCCGGCAGGCTCTGCCCGGGGCGCCCTCGCTGCCCCGCGAGGAGGTCGCCGCCGGTGAACAGGACAATGACCCCGCCCCCCAGCAGTTTGAGCACGTCGCGCCGAGTCATCATAAAGGCGGGCCACTCGCCCGTGAAGTCCATCTCCAGGTACTTGTCATCACTCATTTCAGGACCCTCCCGCCATTTCTTTCGCAGCCGTCTGGATGGCCTCAATGATGCGTTTGTGCGCCCCGCACCGGCACAGGTTCCCCTCCATTCCAGTGACGATCTCGGCGTAGGAGGGGTGAGGGTTGGTCTGAAGCAGGCTGTAGGCGCTGAGAATCATGCCGGGAGTGCAGTAGCCACACTGGAGCGCGTCATGCTCCATGAACGCCTTCTGTAAGGGATGCAGCGTGCCGTTCTGTCCCAACCCCTCAATGGTCGTCACGCGCGTGCCCTGCACCTGCTTGACCGGAAGCGAGCAGGACCGAACGGCCTTGCCATCGACCAGGACCGTGCAGGACCCGCAGAGCCCCGCCCCGCACCCGTACTTCGTCCCCGTCAGCCCCAGATCGCTACGCAGCACCCAGAGAAGCATCCGGTCGCTATCGACAGTCAGACTGGTGGGCTTCCCATTGAGTGTGAATCGGATGACTTCTTCCATAGCAGACTCCCTCATCCGTCAGGTCGTGCCTCGGGGTGAAGCGGTCGCCACTTCACCGAACAGCACGGGATCATCCGCGACATCGCGGACGGTCACAGCGCGCAGCGCGCGCCATATCTACCATTTTTTTCGTCAGGCGCCGGAATGGACCTGCTCATAGTTGGCCCAATCGAAGGTCTGTGTCCAGTTCAGCAGAAGCATAGAGCCCAGGGATTCGGGGGGAGCGCGCTCCAGGCTCCGCCCTTCCACAACGGAGGCGCTGATGGGTTTGGCCCCGATGGCCGATCTGCTGGAAAGAGCGTCCGAGCACGGGTACGCGGTGCCGGCTTTCTGTGTCTGGAATATCGAGACTGCGGAGACGGTGCTCCGCGCGGCCGCGGCCGCGAAATCGCCGGTCATCCTGCTCAACGGCCCCGGCGAGTTCGCTCTGGTCCGGCCTGCCGATCTCAGCCTCGTAGTCAGGGCGCTCAGCACGCGCTACCCGGTTCCTGCCGCGCTGCATCTCGACCACGGGCGATCGCTTGCAGAGGTCCAGGAATGCCTCGCTGCGGGCTATACCTCGGTGATGCTGGACTGCTCGAGTCAGCCCTTTTCGGAGAACGTGAAGCAGCTGCAGCAGGCTGTTGCGCTCGCCGTTCCATCGGGCGCCACGGTTGAGGGAGAGATCGGCCGGATCGGCGCGAATCACATCGAGTCCAACGGAGCGCCCCCGGCGTCGGCCCTGACCGATCCCGACGAAGCCGCAGCCTATGCAGAGCAGACAGGCGTCGGCGCGCTCGCCATTGCCATCGGCAATGCACACGGACATTACACGAAGCTGCCCGACCTCGACTTCGCGCGGCTGGCCGCGATCCGCGAGCGTGTCCATGTGCCACTGGTGTTACATGGTGGATCGGACACACCGGCAGATGATCTTCGCCATGCAATCTCACTGGGGATCGCGAAGGTGAACGTGGCTACCGAGTTGGTCACGGCAGTACGGAACTCTCTGCTTGCGCAATGGAATGCCGGAGAGAATCTGTGGGTCCCGATGGCGCTGTCGCGAGCCATGCGCGACGTCGCGGCGGTGGTCGAGAAGTGGATTCACCTCACGGATGCAGCCGGCCGCGCCTAACGGCGATCAACGCGGCCTTCCCCAGTTCTGTTCTCCATCTGACGCTCTGACGGCTACCGGTCCGTCGCACCGGTCCCGCGAGCGAATGTCGGCTCTCCGAGGGGTGCCGTCGGCGTCACTTCACCTTTGTGTAAAGTCGAATGTGTTACCGAAGCCAAGGCTGAGGTAACATACCACTGAGCAGCCCTGAGGCGGTGTCTGTCGATCCCTGCGCTTCGGTGTCCTGTACGCGTTCGGCTTCGTGATCGGGATAATGAACACATGAAACACCATGTCCGTACCATCCCGCCAGGCCGTGCTGGTGGCACGGCAGCCGTCCCGTCTTTCGTCGTCCGGCTCTTCGTTGCCGCCGCTCTGATGCTGCTGGCCTCCATCGCACCTGCCTCCGCGTCGCCGATGCGCGTCGACAGTCAGGTGCGCGACCAGATCAACAGGTACGGCAGCGCCAGGGTGATAGTGAAAATGGCGGAGAGCGCGCTGTCCGAAACCGAGGCCAGCGGTCTTGTCGATCGTCCTGAGGCCATCCACCGGGCGGCGCAGCAGATCGCCGCTGCCACTCCCCACATGCTGGTGGCGCGCGCCTACTATCGCCTTCCGCTGTTTGCCGGCGCAGTTGACTCGCGCGCGCTGGACGAGCTGGACAGGCTGCCGGAGGTGGAAGCAGTTTTCCCGGATCGGCCGATGCAGGCGGTGCTGAAGGAAAGCGGGCCGCTCGTCGGGCAGCCCGAAGCTGAGGCCGCCGGCTTCACCGGGGCAGGAGTCGGCATCGCGATCATCGATACCGGCGTAGATTACACCCATCCGGCACTCGGCGGCGCAGCGGTCACACAGACCACCGACGTCAAACCGGGTTACTGGGCCTGGCAGCAGATCGAGGCAGCCTTCGAGCATAGTATCGTGACAGGCTTTCCGGACGGCTCTTACCAGCCGACGTCGATTGTGACTCGCGATCAGATGGCGGTCTTCATCGCCAGGGGCCTGGCCGGCGGGGACAGCAACGTGCCGACGTTCGCCGGCACTCCGAGCTTCCCTGACGTGCCGGCAGACTACTGGGCATCGAACTACATCGAGTACTGCAAGGCTCATGGCATCGTGGAGGGGCTTCCGGACGGGACCTATGGGCCCACACTGCAGGTAGGCCGGGGAGACATGGCAGTGTTCGTCGCCCGTGCAATCGCGGGGGGCGACGCCAATGTCCCGGCCGGGCCCAGCCAACCCACATTCCCTGATGTGACTCAGAGCAGTACCTGGGCGTGGGCCTATAAGTACGTGGAGTACATCGACACGCAGGGAGTGGCGCACGGCTACAGCGATGGTCTCTACCATCCTGAGATCCTGTGCGGCCGGGACCAGATGGCGGTCTTTGTGATCCGCGCTTTTCACCTGACCTGGAGTGGGCGCGTCATTGGCGGCATCAATCTCCTCGCCGCAGAAGGGTCAGTTGCGGCCGACGATCCTATGGACGACGAGGGACACGGCACGATGAATGCCGGGATCGCCGCCAGCGCCGACCCGGTCTATCGAGGCATGGCTCCGGACGCGAATCTGCTCGCGGTGAAAGTGCTCGACAGATCGGGCAATGGTCTGTCCTCGGACGTTCTCGCCGGCATGGACTGGTGCATCCAGAACCAGGTCGCCTTCAACATCAAGGCGATGAACCTGAGCGTAGGCGACACTGTGGAGTGGCCGGACTATGTGCCGGGCGATCCGAACAATCCTCTGAGCCAGCCTGAATCCATTGCCGTAACGGAGGCGGTCAACGCCGGCATTCTGGTCGCGGCGGCATCGGGGAACGAGGGATTCACCCAGGGGATCAACCTGCCGGCGGCGTCGATCGACGCCGTCTCGGTCGCGGCCACCAAGGACGGGGGGCCCGAGGCCGATGCTCAGCCCGTGGACGGCATCGCCAGCTACAGCGACAGAGGGGATCTGGTGTCCATGTACGCGCCAGGATCGGTGATAACCTGTCCCGTTCTGGGCGGTGGCCTGGCCTCCGGGGAAGGGACGTCATTCTCTTCGCCTCACATTGCCGGCGCAGCCGCGGTGATGGTCAGCGCGCGGATGACTGATCCTCGTGAGATCAGAGCCAGGCTGATGCGTACAGGGGTGCAGATAGTCGACCCGGTAACGAACGTGGCCACGCCGCGGTTGGATCTCGCGCGCGCCATCGCTCCGCCGACGACGGGGCCCGACCTGATCGTTACCGCTGTCTCGATCTCTAACACCTCGCCGAGAATTGGGGATCGAGTCAGCGTCACTCTCACAGTGCAGAATCAGGGGACGGCGGCATCCGACCCGTGCACCGCCATCGTGGTGCTATCCGCAAACAGCGTTATCTCTCCGCAGGATTCCATCTTCGCCTCGGTCGCAGTGCCACAGCTTGCGCCGATGGCAAGCTTCACTCCGCCGGGCCTGACAGGGATTATCCCGGCGATACCCCTGGGCACCTACCTACTCGGCGGTTACGTGGATAGCACTTACGTGGTGGCAGAGCTGGACGAGACGAACAACGCGCTTGCCGGGGCTGTCGTGACCGTATCCGGCATGTAGGGCGGATGAAACACGCTGGTCAGAGCGCGGCTCAATCTGCCGAGATCTCGTACCAGAGCGCGCGGTATTCAGGCCCGATGCGGAAGCTCAGCCGACCCCCCTCGAGCGTCGCGGGAACCTGTTGCGTTCTACGTCCCGTCGAGTCCAGCGCATAGACTAGGGCGTGGCGCGCCTTCATCGTGAGCTCGATGCTCGCGCTCGGCGTTTCGGCCAATGTCGGGCCGCCTGCCCAGGCGTTCTTCGCGAATGTGCGCTCGGCGTTCCATTCCAGACCCGCGTTCTCCACTTTATCCACGGCAGTCAGTGTCAGTGACCTGGATGTTCCGATCGGGCTGCCGTCCATGCTCACCAGCGCGAGGGATGCGAAGTTGCGAGGGGTCGACTCCGTCGTCACGGTAACGCCGTCCAGGTCCACTGACCTGCCCCCAAGGAATCCGGTGGCGGTTCTCGAGTATGGCGAGTGCGCGGTGAACAAGGCTTCCGCCGCATTCTCATCCGACCACCGGAGTGAGGGCGCGCCGCCGCCTCGTCGCTCGACCTGAACCGGCCCGGCGCCATCCACGAAGCGGACGGAGGTACGGCGGGCAACCATATCGCTGGCGGCGACGTGCGCGTTTCGCGCGGCCTGCCAGAAGCCGTAGTCGGTTCGCTGGCTGACGACGTCGGCGATGCTGTCGGAGGGGACGATGAGGACCTGTTCAGCAGAGGCAGGAGCGATGTAGCCGCGCAGAAACACTTCAGCCGCCGCGGGCAGGAAGGCGAGCTTGCCCGGATGCGCGGACTGGTCGAAGAAGCCGTCGATGTGATCCCGGTCCCACCCCTTGGCATCTCCATGGTAGGCGAACAGAAACACGCCGTCCCAGTCCTGCCAGGCCGCGAAGGAGAAAATCAGAGGCACCATCTCCGCCGCGTACTCGCTGGGCGCGGGCTCGTCATACTCGCTGACGGTGAACGGTATGCCGGCGACTCTGTGCATTGCCAGTTCGGTCAGCGTCCCCCCATTCCGATCGCGCACCATCGACGTGTTCCCGATCAGGTAGTCGTCGGAGTCCCAGTCCTTGCGCGGGAACCATGGGTGCTGCCAGTAGGCATGCATGTCCACCCAGTCCATGTGGGCTTCCCGCCACACGCCGCCGAGTCCGCCGTAGCTGGCCTGGCTGCAGGCGACAGGCGCCTTCGCGCCCAGATCGCGCGTGATGTAGTCGCGCATCCCCTGACTGAAAGCGCGCTCGACTTGCATGAGGTAGGTCACATAGTCCCAACCCTCGGGGGTCTCGGCGATCGACGGTAGGGAGATGCCGGCGCCGATGAGAGACTCGCCGCTGGCCAGCTCGACCGCCCCGCCGCCGGGACGAAGGGCGACGTCGGCGAGGAAGACATCGCCGGCCCCTCCGCCGAACACAAAGGAGAGGCGTACGTGGTTCGAGACCGTAGTCCGCGCCATGAAGCTGAAGCTATAGCGCTGCCACTGGGGCTTCAGGGCGATACGGGTATCGAGGCCGACATTGCGCCACGGGTCCTCGTCCAGCAGCACGCCGACGCCCATGGTGCGCGACACGTCTGAGCGACCCGCGAATGAGACGGTATACACCTCGCCGTCTGTGAGATTCAGACCGGTCTGATGGAGCTGGAGGTGCCAGTCGGTGCCGTCCAGTCGCAGCTTCGCCAGCCGCAGCGCGCGGCCGGTCGGCGCCCCCGCGTCCTGCGGGATCGGCTCGACTGTCATCTCGGCGCTCGTCCCCTCGTGCTGCTCGAGCGTCCACCCTTCCGTTCCGCCCATGAACTGCGGATTGTGCAGGAAGTTCGCGCCGAGCGGCTTGGCGCGCGCGTTCCATGCCGCGAGCATCTTCTCGTTCGTCCCGTACGTGCGGGCGAGGAACTGGTTCCAGCCGGTGGCGAGGATGCTGCGGTAGTAATCCGGCAGACTGGGGACCGAGTCGGCGGAGGCAAGGAGGGAGTCCTCGTTGGTGATCTCGATCAGGGCGACGGCCGGCTCCTCCGCGTAGGTCGCCTTCGTGTAGGGGTTTATGTGCGAGAGGAGCTGCTTGGCATAGAGCTTCTGGCGTTCGATCATCCCGGGCACGAAGTAGCCGACGACCTTACCCATCTCGTCGATCTTGTCCGTGTCCGGGAAGCCGTCGGCCTGGTTGAACCCGCGTCCGACGTGCAGATTCATGTCCACATAGATGCCGTGGCGCTTGAACTGGTAGATGAGGTAGTCGAGTCTGTCCAGGCTCTGCGGATCCAGCCGATCAGTCCTCTTGCCGTACGATCCGCCCGAGATGGCAAACATATTCGGCTCGGCCCAGCCCGAATCCATGTGGTGGAGGCGCACGCAGTTGATCCCGAGCTTGTGCATTCTGGCGGCGATCTGAGGCGCGTCCTCCCTGTCGGGGAAGCACGCTCCGGCGGCCAGATCCATGCCCACAAAGCGCACGCGGCGTCCGGTCCTGTCGAAGAAGTGACCGTCCTTGATGACGACGCGCCGGCTTTCGTCAATAGGGGCGGGGTTAAGCGCCGAGACATCTACGACAGTCTTCGAGTCATCGTTCCAGGGCATGACGAAGGGAAACTCGGTGGGCGCGCTGCTGGCTGCGTAGGCCAGAGCTGCCGCCGACAGCATCATTCCAACGGCGATCACGGTGAGTTTCGTCATCTCGTTCACTCCCCACATGCAGCGTAGACTCTTCCGACCCAAGCTACGGGCTGAGTCCGGGCAGCGCCAGCCCCCGGTAGTCCTCCCACTTCGGCAGCTCAACCGCGGTGATGCCCAGCAGCATCGCCCGCGCATCCGAGACACGTCCCCTGGGCCTGACCTCGGGGAGCGCTCCGGCGCCGCGAAGCACGACGGACTCGATCTCGATGTGAGGACGAGGATTCGTCCACTCAAGGCCCCAGATCACCAGAGGCCTGCCGTCCGGCTGCTCGCCCGCGCGCGCTTCACGCGCGTAGTACAGCAGTTGAAAGCCCGCGTCCCAGGCCGACACGTTCTCGCTGTAGCGCACTTCGACTGCGCGGGTCAGCCCATCTGCGAAGAGCACCTCATACCACCCGAGCAACTCGCCTGCCTCACGCGGGAAGTTGGTGCCGTCTCCCACATGTGGAGTCTCGGCTCCCTGCGCCGTGGCAACTTGCCAGAAGATCAGGCTTCCATACCTAGCGGTAATCGGAATGGGCTCCGATGCGTGCGGGTAGGTGCTCGTCGGGCGATGCGATCGCTCCACCACAACGGAGCACCGGCCTTCGTTGCGGACGGAGTCGAGGATCTCGAACGGGACTCCGTCGCAGCGATGGCGTCCGGAGACGAGGCCGCTGAGATCCCAGGTCTCGCCCTTCGCCGGCGCGTTGCATGCTGCTCGGATCGGCACCACATGCTTCCGCTGACCGGTGGTCGCCTCGCTCCAGAGCCGCGGCTTCTCCCAAGAACGCCGCATCCGGTCGCGCAGCTTCGGGGTCTGCCGGGCCACCGCTTCCTCGGCGTCGGTCTGAGTGGGCCACTGGTTCGACCACATCATATTGGCCGCGTATAACGCCGATGGGTAGTGGAGCATCCCCAGCTCGAAGTCATTCCAGGCGCACCACGATGACACTTCGGCGCCGAGGATGCTGGGATGCGCGCTCCGCTCTTCCCACCCCTCGAAATGCCTGCCGTCGAAGTTGCCGTAGATTTGCTTGAACCCGAGAGCTGCGATGACCTCATCTGTTTCCTCCGCGCTGCCTAGAGCCCACGACCAGTTGAGGATAGTGACGTCGGGCTTGGCCGCGGAGATGATCTCGGCCGCCTTCAGCGTCTGCGGGTAATCCCATAGAATCGTGCCGTCGTCGTGAGTAGACCCGGTTGCCGTATGCTTCCGAAGCAAGTGATCGCCCCACATCCAGGCGCGAACGCCGCGCTCTTTCAACCACTGTATGGTCTCGAGCGCGTCGTACGCGAAGAGCTCACCGGCGTCGCGCTCCCTGCAGACCGGGCAGAGGCCCCCGGCTCGCCACTCGTCGCGGCCGATGTGGACGGCCCGGCATCCGGTAATGTCGATGTACTCGGCCATCACGTCGAAGAGGATGCGGCGGGACTCCGGATTCGATGGGCAATAGGCGTCAGGGAAGACCGCGTCTGCCAGTTCGGCGATCTCGGGGTGGGCGGCAGTGAGATAGTACGCGTGCGTGAGTCCCTGGACCTCCGGAATCGGCTCGAGATCGTACTCCCGAGCCCAATCGAAGAGCCGCCGCAGGTCATCGGGTTCGATGTAGTGGCCGTCGGCGAGGTGAGTGTGGACGGAGTCGGGGAACCTGCGGTTCGGTCCCAGAGGCCGGTTCATGCCGTAGATTGGTGAGGTATCGCCGATGGCGAAGGTCTCCTCCACAAACCTCCGCCATGCCACCGGGATTTCTGGTCGGTTCCGCAGCCTGACCCCGCCGCCAAGCTCGATGAAGAGGCCGTTGTACTTGTAGCGCACCAGGAAATCACGCAGGTACCGCCGAGCATAGCCCAGGTGGTCGGGTCCGGGCAGATAGAGGTGCACCATGCGCACGGGCTTGTAGGGCCAGTCGCGAATCTCCGCTCCTCGCACCACGATCTCTCGCCCGCGCCGCTGGCAGAGCTGGATGAGGGTGGCGGCAGCATACTGCGCGCCGCGGCGGTCCCGCCCGAGTATCTGGCCGCCCTGTGCCGTGACCTTCAGCAGATACCCCTCTGCTCCCGGAAGGTCAGCGGGGGTTCTGCCAGCGCCCGGGCGGCCGGCGATCCGTACCTCGATCGGCACCCTCCCGGCTGGCGCGGCGCCGCGAGCGATGGGCACGACCAGGCCGAAATCGTCCGCGACCATATCTGCGAAGAGGTGTGCAGGCGCGATGTCGGTCGCCGATGCTCGCAGCGGAACTACCAGCGCAGCCTGACTCAACGGCAGCGCATCATCTCGCAGCGTCATCTGCTGTGGGACCGGCCAGATGGGAGATGGGGTCATGCGCACTTTCGCCTTTCGAAGATGGGATGAAATCCGCGTCTATGGCGTTTCCGTGGGTGCAGCGGGCGGTCCTGCTGGATGTTCCTGCGCGCGTCGTTTCCTGCACGCGCCAGTCCCGGCTGCCTACCGGAGTCACGATCGAGGGCGCACAGGTTCAGAGCAGCTCAGTGCAGAAGCTCTGGGCAGCGCCGTCGGAAGCCCGGATCGGCCAACCGCGAGGACGGGGTCGAGGTGTTCAGGCTTGTCGAGGCGGTCTGGGAGAGCGCACAGACGGGGAGCGCAGCGTCGCTCACTAGCGCTCGCGCCGAGTGAGGCCGTACGCAGATGACTAATGCCGCGCCGGAACTGCGCGCGTTCGCGCCATGGGTGCAGAAGTGGTTTTGCCAGCGCTTCGGTCAGCCGACGCCGGCGCAGGCGCTGGGCTGGCCCCCGATCATCGCGCACGAGAACGCGCTGCTGCTGGCTCCGACGGGGTCGGGCAAGACGCTGGCGGCGTTCTTGTGGGGGATCGACAGCATCTACAGGGAGTTGGGGGAGGGGACGGCCGGGCAAGGCGTGCGGCTGCTGTATGTGTCGCCACTGAAGGCACTGAACAACGATATCGAGCGGAACCTCCGCGAGCCGCTGGCCGGGGTAAGGGCGGCCGCGG
>Ga0187878_1004848_pt1 | contig 10229 bp, 7 predicted proteins | sample June2016WEW_17_1_FD_132979 | JGI IMG/M metagenome (GOLD analysis project Ga0187878, IMG submission 132979) | Peatland microbial communities from SPRUCE experiment site at the Marcell Experimental Forest, Minnesota, USA - June2016WEW_17_150 | ecosystem: Environmental > Terrestrial > Soil >...
AGCTTTCTGGTGGTCTTGCAAGGCTGACTTCAAATCTCGCATCTGAAAATCTATATCACCACGGGCGCGGTAGGCATTCGCGGTCGGATTTAATTTAATCGCCTGATCCAAACTATTTATTGCAGATGCCCAGTCACCCTTTCGCGCATACGCCAGGCCCAGGTTGAAGAAAGCCTTTGCCGAATTCGGACTCATTTTCGTTTGTGCCAGGTAATCTAGAATTGCGTTGTCGAAATCCTTCACCTGGAAGTTCGCAAACCCGCGCTGGGCAAGGTAGAGCACTTCATTTGGGTTATCTTTGATCACCTTGTCCAAATCGGCGATGGCAGCCGGATAATCGCCTTTAGTGAACAAGGCCTGGCTGCGCTCTATATAGATTCTCGGGTAGTCCGGGTTCAGCGCGACCACCTGGTTGTAATCAAGAATCGCTTTATCCATTTCGCCCTTGAAGCCATAGGCTCGTCCGCGTTGGAAAAAGGCATCCACATTATTGGCATCCAATTGGATGACCTGATCCAGGTCTTTGATCGCTTCATCCAGTCGACCTTTCTGCACCTGATAAATGCCATGCCGGTAAAAAGCATCTACGTTTTTCGCGTCCAGCTCGATAACCTTCCCGAAGCTCGCAAATGCCAGGTCAGGCTGCCCAATGTCCTGATACGCCAGACCCTGCTCATAATATGCGCCCACCATTTTTGGGTCCAACTTTACCGCCTGGCTGAAATCTGCAATGGCTTTATCATAAATTTTCTTACCGGCCAGAATCAGGCCGCGCTGGTAGAACACATCTGCCGTTTGCATGCCCCCCTGGATCGCCCGGCTGAAATCGACCAACGCCTGATTGATATCTATTTTAGGATTTGGTGGAACACCGGCATGAATCAGACCAAGCTGATAACTCACATCTACATCAGGGTAATTCAATGAAATAGCCTGGCTAAAATTATCGTGTGCTTTCACCAGATCACCTTTCTTTAGGGCGATCAACCCTAGCCGGTAAAAAGCTTCAGCATTCTGAGGGTTAAGGGCAACCTCCTGTTCGAGGTCGGCGTTGGCCTGATCCAGGCTGTTCTGGTTGAAGTAGATCATGCCGCGTTTGAAGTAAGCCGGTTCTAAATTAGGATTGAGGCTGATCGCTTTGGTATAAGAGACTAGCGCCTCGTCTGTCTTGGACTGTTTCTCCAGGTCAAGCCCATTCTGGTAATAGCGGTCGGCGCGCCAATTAGAAATTGAGGCACACCCCGCCAGACCTGCCATGATTACTAGTCCCAGCATACATGATATGATTCGTTCGAAAAGTTTGGTGTTCATTTGTTTCTCTCCTGTAGTATTTGCATAAAAGACAACCGCCCATCAGGGTAATAGATCATTACCCATCAGGCTTCAGACAGATTACGAGACAATGGTGAGTGACAGATTTGGTCGTTTTTCCATACTCATCCTCCTGAAAACCATAATTTTCATTATGCAACGCAAATTACACCGTTTTGTCACAAAAATAATTACTTTTAGTAACTCGTGAGGGGCTGAATTTAGCTCGTTTGAAGGTAGCATTCTGGCCTGTCAGTCGAGACTGACTTGGACTGTTTCGTTAGTCTGCAAACCGTAAGCCCGGTACCTTCCCAGGCTGCTGCAGTTTCTGACACAGCCAAGCGTGCAGAAATCTTCACAGCCTTTTCTTCGGTAAAATTGGGCTTTCAAATCTTCAGGTGTGTAATCCTCAAGTTGTTTGTGGAAGCGATTCTGAGTGGAGGAACACCAACATGCGTTCCCGAATTCATTAATATAAAGATACCGGCTTCCAGCACGACATTTGAAAGGGTCTTTCCCATATTTTATTAAGCTGCGGGTCTGTCCGAAGACGAGGTTCCAGTATGGGTTGAGATATTTTTTCAGCTGCCGGTAGTAATGCAGCCGATCTTCATTTGAAAGGAGGATTTGCCCTTTACGATCATGCATGACTTGAGCAGTTGTGGAAAACCCTCGGCTCTTGGCATATTTGAATATCTCGATGAGTTCCGGGAGAGGAGCGGCGCCAACAACCGAGTTTACGACAACCATGAATTTTGCTTTACGGGCGACTATGTCAAGTTTGTTCCTCAGTGGTTTCAAGGCTTTTACCGTCACACTGTTTGGAAGGACGCCATCAATGCTGATCTGCATGCAAGATAGGCCTGCCACATTCAGTTTTTCAATGGTTTCCTCGGTTAGAAGGTAAGCATTGGAAATCATCCCCACGGTCAGGAACTTCCCTCTCGTATAACTGAGAATATCAAAAACATTCGGATGGAGCAGTGGTTCGCCGCCGGTGAGTGCCAGTATACGCGTCCCGAGCTCTCTTAGCCGGTCAATATGCTGTTTTAATTTGACGAAAGGTACAGGCGAAGCTGTTTTGTCATATTCATTGCAATAACCGCAGGATAGATTGCAGTTCTTGGTAACGACCATATGGGCCAAGAATGGGGAATAAGTAGTTCCCGAAAAAATGCTAGACATAAGAGTCGCCCTCCTCGAAAATAATGCTTTCTAGCTATATCTTGTCACATTACAACTGCCAAAACCAGATAAAACACCGCCAAAAAACGCCAGCTTAATGGTTCTTTGGGAATTGCCGTGTTGAACTCCCAGATTTGTGGACCTTCCACGGTATATCCCAATAAAACAGCTTAATCACTACTTGTTTTTTGGTAGGGTTGGATATACTATATTGCTATGGGGGCTCTTTTTTACCTCACATTTGTCGTTAACTTCCTAGGGCTGATCTTCGCTCTCTGGCTAGGAATATATCTGGTCACCCGCAATGTAAAATATCCAGTCGCCTGGCTGACGGCGCTGACCCTGTGGTCTGTGGCAGGAATATTCCTGAACGTTTTGTTGGCAATTAATCCCCCTCCACAAGAACCATTCTGGCCGAATTGGCTGCGTTTCTTATTTCCTTTTTGGTCTTCAAAGACACTTATGGGCGAGTCAATCGGCTGGCTTCAAGGTTGGTCGATTGTCCCAGGGATTGCTTTCTGGCACCACGCCTCTGTCATCATGCGACCAGGTAAGTTAAGTATTTTGCGTTGGGTGCGTATTCTGGCTGGATATGCGATCGCAATCTTTGCGATTATCCTGCAAACCAACTTAGGAATTTTGGTGACAGTCAAAGCGGGCAATCCGTTATATCTGAACAGTCTTCAACCAGGTTTGTGGTACCCGTACTTCGTGATCTTGCTGGTTCTTTTGACTATTTCCATTGTGGTAAACCTGGTTCGCACACGCGCAGCCATGCCTGCGACAATTTCACGCAAGCAGTTGATGGTCCTGGTAAGCGCGACCCTGGTCTCAGGGCTGGCTGGACCACTCCCGATAGCTGGTTCTGCTTATTCAATCGCCATCCCAATCGTTGCCCTTTCCCTGGTCATCATTATCCCGGTCGGCCTGATCGGCTTTGGCGTGGCGTATTATAGCGCCTCTATGGAAGGCCGGACAATCAGGCTCGATTTCCAATATAATCTTTTTCTACTTGGCCTGGTCGTTCTAGTTTACCTGCTTGGCAGTTGGATTTTAATCCGGGCTTATCAGGCGCCCACAGTTATCTTCGTTTTTATACCCCTTCTGGCGGTGATAACTCATAGTTTAATGAACTCGGCTTACCGACTATTCGATCCTTTGTTTTTCCGCGGCAATACGCGCAAGTTACGCGCCGACTTACGCCAACAACTTAGGCAGGCGAGCGACGGAAAGCAGGTTGAAGATATTCTGGCGGAAGCTTTGAAGACCTTGTGTGCCTCCGTAGATGCTACCTATGGATTAATAATTATTTTTAAGGGAAAAACGTTGCATAAAGTTGCTGCTTACCACTGGCGCAACGGCCTGGCCAAACTGAAGCTTGCCGATCTGACCACAGATGATGTGGTATATCTGTCTCCCGGCCAGTTCCAACCCCCATTGGAAGATGCTTCTTTACTCATTCCCCTTTATGTGGAGTGTGACCAGCTTGGCGCACTGTTGCTCGGCTGCCCCATCAATGGCGTTCAATTTGCATCCGAGGATGTAGAAGATTTATTGGACCGCTCTGATCAGCTTGCCGACGTGATCTATATTGCTCAACTAAAAGCGAACTATATGAAACAAGTTTTTGAGATGGCAGAAACCCGGCAACTTCCGGTCGGGAAACCAATGGTAACCATCCCAATTACAGTCGTTGAATCCGCATTGCGAAACCTGTACGATTATTCCTTCCTGGCCGATTCACCGCTGGCAGAACTGGAAATCGTTCGAATTCGCCTTCCTGCTGTTAAATATACCCACCTGGAACGGGGAAAAATTGTTCACAATATCCTCCTGGAAGCGCTTGAAAAGCTTTGCCCTCAAAAGAACATTCCCCGTGACCCGCCGCCGCGTGAGTGGCATCCCTATCTGATCCTGAGAGACGCTTACCGGGAAGAGAAACCTAATCGGGACATTATGTCAAAGCTTTATATCTCGGAAGGAACTTTCAATCGTACCCGGCGCTCGGCAATTCGCTCAGTTGCCCGCGCCTTGTGGGAAATGGAAATTGCTCTTGTTTAATGCTAAAGTTTTCGTTTTTTCTGTGCGGCACATCCTTGTATATTTCCAAAGCCTGGGCAAAAGCTAGACAAGCCGACTTTTTTCGTCATACTATTTTGATATAGAATTATTTGATATAAAGATAAGCGATACCAATTTAAAGAGAGAGATAAAACTATGAACAATCGAATATCCGCAGTAACGGGTGCATCTGGCCAACAGGGGTGATGACGGGCTCCACAGCCATAGATGGCGTGGATACGTGGTTGGACTGCAAGATAAATAAGCATACGAAGTTTTTTGATACAACAAAAAAGAATGGGTGGAAACTTGCCCACCCATTCTTTTTATTAGTCATGAGTTTTCTGACACTTCGTGAATCTCATCGGCTACCAGGCCATGCGCTTCACGGTGAACCTTCCAGACAGCCTCCTTGTCAGGCGCCTCGACCAGGCAGAAGATTGTCCCGCTTTGTTCGTCAAGCCAATATTTTAGATAGTGGACGCCATACTTCGCTTGAACTTCCAGGTCTCTAGCATGCGCACCTGCGACTGCTTCGGCGGTGGCGCCATCTACTTTTTTGTGAATATCCATAAAGAGTGGCATTGCACAGGTCTCCTTTACTCAACGATCATATTTCCAAGGAGGATCATTTACTGATCCTGCATTGGGCGAGCGCAAATGAACCGCCGTCATAACCGATTGGTCCATCGCTCGTTTCCAGCATGCTAACATTGATGTCTTTGTTGAACACGGTATGCAAGGAAAGGAGCTCCTCTGTGGTAAAGGGGCAAAAATAGCCATTCGGAAGATTTTCCTGTTGGCTGGACGGAGCAGCAGCAAAGACAACCTTTGGGGTCAATAAGGATGGATTAGTCGAGATCCATACCAGTCCAACCAAACCCAGTACCAATAAGACATAAAACAACCGTTTCTTTAACATTTAGCCTCCTCAACTGAACTCTGAATATACTTTTCTCAAGATCTGGCAATATATTAGCTCAGGCTGTCTAAGCCTGCATCCCTTGAATTAACCAAATTGAGAATCCATTGAGAAGGAGTGATGTACGAAGAATATAGTTAGAATTGACTATGGGCATTATACAAGGTTCAGGGGCGTAATCAGACCAACCCTCGTTCGGATGCCTGGTGAACTGCAGCAGTACGGGTGGTCACATCCAGTTTATTGAATATCGAACGCAGATGAGCATTGACGGTCAACGGGCTTAGAGTCAACCGATTTGCGATCTGGGCATTGGTAAGGCCCTCAGCCACTAACTTTAAGACCTCGACCTCCCGTTCGGTCAAGCCGCTGGCGTCTTGCTTGAGGTTTTTGCTCAAAACATTATGAGACACTGACGCAGATGCCCCGAGAATCTCTTCAACCATCGGAGAAGCCCGGAATAAAGCCCGACGGTCTGGGTCGAGCTGATTTGAGAGTGAATCGATGATCCCAAGCGCCTGACTGAACGTAGCCCTTGCTCCAGTCAAATCTCCCTGGATGGTGAGGGCGCGCCCTAAATAACCAAGAGAGCGTGCCTGGTCGTAGCGGCGGTCGATCATTTCCCAGCTAGAGACCGCCTGGCGAAAATTCTCCGCCGACTCATGAGAGCGCTTTTCTCCCAACAACACACATCCGTGCGCTTCGGCCAGGGCCGCTCTGGCTTCCTCAGTATGGAATTGCTGTGAATGGCGCTCTAAACAGGACAGACAGGCATGGGCGATTTTAAGAAGTCGGCGGTGGAACGCGCCGCGCTCCACTGGCAGGCGATGAGGAGGGGCATGATAGACTCATTTGAGATATAGTCTCTACTTGAAATAAATTCTAAAATCTGGTTTATCAGTTCTGTCGTTTTATCATCTCGACCCATAATTGCATAAGCCCGCACCAGTTGCCCCCAGTGAGGCACAGTCGTTTGGTATTCATTGGCGCGCACTGCCGGTGGCAGGCTGTCTTCCAACTCACGAAACGCTTCATTTTCCAGGCCCAGGTCCAGATCGATCATGCCTAATATTCTTTTCGTCCAGGTTACATAGAGAACGTCGTTGGAACCGACCATCTGAGCGCGGTATTGCAGGGCAGTTTTCCAATGTCCTGTGCACCAGTCGATCCACATCAGACGGCAGAGGGTCCAATTAGCGTACGTTTTAATATAGAACTTCGAAGAATAGTTATACAGTTCCTCCATCACGTCTTGTGCTTTTTTATAACCACCTTGGCGCTGGTACATAACACCCAGGTTATAGTAGGCCCGGCTGGCATCAACCGGCAGACCAGCGTCAATCGAACGCCGCAAGCTGTCTTGCAAAATCGAAATGCCCTTTTCGAAATCACCGCTCTGGGCGTAGCTGCTGCCAATATTATTCAAAGCATTTACCACTACTTCCTCTGCACCCAGCGATTCCGCTAATTTAAGGGCACGCTCGCCCAAGGCGATGGCTTGGACGCCATCGTGAGCCAGCATATGCATTTGTGAAATCGAATTGATGGCACGGGCCAATTCCAGTGTTCCTGGTTCCTGCTCTAAAATGGCAAGAGCGCGGTAGTAATGTTGCAGGGCCTGTTCACGGTCCGACTGTTGCCAATAAATGCGCCCGATCATGCGCTGCGTCTCTCCGCCTTGGGTGCGATTGCCCAGCAGCTCGAACAGGGTGTAGGCGGTTTCGTAACATTCCAGGCTGCTTTGAGTATCATCCATAACCCACAAACAGTAGCCGAGACGGGCCAGTATTTCAGCGCGACCGGCCTGTTCTTCATCTGGCCAACGATTCAGAGCTGCCTGGTAAAAGCGCACGGCATCCCCGGGCGCGACAATCTGAGCTCGATCACCGGCGCGAACATAGAACTGTCGGGCGCGTTCGACTTCTCCCGCTTGCGAGTATTGGTAACCCAGAACTTCAAAATCGTCCGGATGAACTGTTTCAATCGCCTGAGCGGCGCGCAGGTGCAGCCGCCTGCGCCTGACGTAGATAACACTTTCTCTCAAGGTGGAAGGGATGAGTACATGCGCAAAGCTAAACCTTGAAGTCACCGGCTGACCAGGTTGGGCCTCAACGATGAGCTGGGCACGCTCGGCGTTTTCCAGGGCATTGATAAGGGTTTCTTCGTCCAGATCGCAGGCGAGTTTGAGCGTCTCATACTCGAACTCTCTTCCGAGAATCGACGCCATACCCAGCGCCTCCTGCGTGGGACGGGGAAGTTTCTGCACACGCGCCAGAATGGTTGCCCGCACGGTCTGAGGGATTTTTATTTCAACCATCTCCGGGCGGTGCCAACGTCCATCTTGGAAGAAAAGCTGTCCTGTATCAATTAATGTTTTGCACACCTCTTCAATAAAAAACGGGTTGCCTTCAGTCTGGCGAAAGATGCTGTCAAGGAAATCTGAAGTGATCTCCTCAGAGAACATGGCAGCCAACAGGTCATTGGTTTCCTGGCGGTTGAGACGATCCAGGTTGATCTGCCACGCCAACCGTTCACGGTTTAGATCGACCAGCACCTCCTTCAAAACAGGGGCCGATTCCAGCCCCGCCTCACTATATGTCATCACAACCAAAATAGGTAGTTTCCGCCCGCGCCGCGCCAGATACCTCAGTAAGAACAGAGTGTCTGTATCAGCCCAATGCACATCGTCGATGAACAACAACAAAGGGCGGAAAGAGCTCAATGCTGCACAGAACGCGACAAATCCTTCATATAACCGCTGCTGTTCTGCCCGCCGGTCGAGATTCTGAACCTGTGAAACGCCCGTAAAGCGCGAGTGCAGAGAGGGATTGATCGGCAGCAGACCGCTCAGGATCTCGTCGGGTAAATTAAAACCTGCCGGTGAAGAAGTCTCGATGGCATCTTGAATGATTTGGGCGAGAGGAGCGTAAGGGGTGCTGCCCTCGGCGTAGCATTCGCCCGTCAGAACGCCCGCCCCTGCCCGTTGGACGGTTGAGGCCAGTTCACGCACAAAACGGGTCTTACCTACGCCCGGTTCTCCCCTGATCAACAAAACCTGTGTCTCACCACTAACGGCGCGCTGCCATAAACTGACTGCTTCTCCCATCCCGCTCTCACGACCCACCCAATGGACGTGAATTATATGGTCGAGCTGGTTGGGAATGATTTCCGTTGGCCTTGTCATTATCCTGCCTTTAATTTTGATTGTAGCAATATTAATCAACAATATCAAGATCAAGATTATCCTATTTTTTCATCTGACGAGTAGAAGAGCAGTATCGGAGCTTGGGCAAAAGCTTGACTATCCGGCTTTAAATATATCAATTCAGTCAATTGATTGAAACAAGCGATTGACATATTTCATAAAGTGGCTTATACTAATCAAGTGATTGAAACATTTGATTAATCGACCCTTTATGCAGAAAAATACCAGCTCATTTTCCAATAGAAGTGTATTGATCACCGGCTGTTCTTCGGGCATTGGGCGCGCCACCGCCCTGTACCTGGCGCAAAACGGTTTTACCGTATTTGCCTCTGTCCGCAAAGAAGCGGATGGCGAGGATCTGCGCCAGCTTCAAGTGCCAAACATGATCCCCATCTGTCCGCTCGACTTGAGCAGCCTCGGAGATATCCCCCCTATAGTGGAGACTATCCATACCGAATTGCTGCGCCGGGGCCAGGCCGGTCTCTACGCCCTGATTAACAATGCCGGCGGAGGCGCGGTTGCGCCAGTGGAGCTCATGGATTTGGAAGTTTTCCATAAGGAGCTGCAAACCAGATTGGTGGGATCGGTTGCGTTGGTGCAAGCTTTTCTACCCCTGCTGCGGCAGAGCGGCGGCCGCATTCTATGGATTGTGACTCCGGCTGCCATACCTACGCCATATGTGACCAGCATCCATGCCTGTGACTTTGCGGTCAACTGCCTTGCCCGTACGCTCGATCTAGAATTGAAACCCTGGCATATCCCCAGCATTCAAATCCGCTGTGGGGGCATAAAAACAGCCAGGGGGCTAAAAACTACGGCTGAGGTAGAGGCGATCTTACAGCATCCTAAGGGTGAACTGTATCGAGAGGCGCTCCTGAAATGGTCAGAGGAAATGGCGGAGTTTGACCGCCAACGAACCGAACCCGAGAAAGTGGCTCGGCTGGTAAGGACTGCACTATCTACCCCCAAACCCAAACGTCGCTATCCAGTCGGTTATATGTCCGGGGCAGCCGCATTTCTGGAAGCGCTGCCGCAGGCACTTACCGATAAGATATTAAAAATGAGATTCTAGAAGGAATTCGCAAATCAATAAAACAGTTACCAAATGAACGATGTTAATATATAGAGTATGCAGGTCGACCTGCTAGCTCTAAATCATTTTGCCAATGACCTCGCTATTATGTTTGGAAAAGAATGGTTCGGTAAGAAAATACCTTGGCGATGAACAATTTCAAACGCTGTGGCAGAAAGGCTATCCTCTATCGCCAGAGCAAGTTATCTCTTACGCCTCAAGTGAAGAGTGATGAGAATCCTGAAATAAAAAGGCGGAGAGGGTGGGATTCGAACCCACGGTGACGACGAGCGCCACAACGGTTTTCGAGACCGCCCCGATCGGCCACTCCGGCACCTCTCCGACTTACGCGGATAATTATAATCGAAAAAAACTATCTGGCCGGAGGGCTCAGTGAGACCCCGGCGTTCAGGTAGTGATTGAGCACGAGCACCATGGTGTCGATCGGCGGCATACTATCGGAAAGCGTTGAC
>Ga0187878_1004851_pt1 | contig 10225 bp, 10 predicted proteins | sample June2016WEW_17_1_FD_132979 | JGI IMG/M metagenome (GOLD analysis project Ga0187878, IMG submission 132979) | Peatland microbial communities from SPRUCE experiment site at the Marcell Experimental Forest, Minnesota, USA - June2016WEW_17_150 | ecosystem: Environmental > Terrestrial > Soil >...
CAACGTCAACAACATCAACAACGTCGCGTTCAGCGAGGTCAAGACCCTCGTGGAAGCGGGCATCACGGGCACGCGAGTCGAGCTCAACTCGGCCGGCGCGCTGCGGGTCAGCAACACCGCGTCGCCGGGGACGGGCGCGCTGCTCGTCGCGTCCGGCACGACCGCCGCGGGGCTCGGCTTCACCGTGGGCGAGATCAGCACGGCGACGGACAACGCCTCGGGCACCATCCCGGCCGGGACGATCGTGACGAACGCGGCGGCGACCGCGCTGCTCGTCACCACGCAGGACTGCCCGGTGCTGGCGGGGAGCCCCGGCCCCTACACGGTGCCGGTGCGGTTCGCGATCGACGACGGGAGCGGCACCATCCAGTCGGCCAACACGCTGACGGTCATCCAGTCGGCGCCGTCGCTCGGGAGCTTCGCGGTCGACAACCCGCAGGCGACGACCGCCGCGCTGACCGAGAGCCAGATCGACGCCGCGTACGCGGCAGCCATCCAGGCGACGACCTCGGTCAACAGCGTGACGAAGATCGCCAACCTGATCGTGAGCGCGCGCCAGTCGAACACCGTGCGGAGCCAGCTCCGGCAGAACGCACTCTACGCGAGCGACAACGGGAGCTACGGGCGCGTCGCGTGCGTGAGCCCCCCGCTCAACACGCCCCCGAGCGTTGCAATGGGCGCGAGCGCGCCGGGCGTGGTGGCGACTCGCGACGAGCGGGTCGTCTACTGCTACGTCGGCCGCAACACGTTCGTGCCGCTCATCGGGCAGGTGGGGATCACGGGAGGCGCGGGCTACAACGCGACCGGCAACGTGGACGTGCACAGCGACATGCTGATGGCGAGCATCTGCAGCCAGCTCCCGCCCGAGGAGAACCCCGGGCAGGCGACGACGTTCACGACAAGCGTGAACGGGATCGAGACGGGGGCCAACGTGCAGGGCTTCGACATCAGCGACTACACGGCGTTCAAGGCCGCGGGCATCGCGGCGCTCCGCATGGACGAGGGGGTGGCGGTGTTCCAGTCGGGCGTCACGAGCGTCGACCCGACGGTGTACCCGCAGCTCGTCCGGATCGCCCGGCGCCGCATGGCCGACTACATCGAGGACTCGATCGCGTCGCCGGCCAAGCAGTACGGCAAGCGGCTGTCGATGCAGGCCCGGCGCAAGGCGCTCAAGGGGGAGATCCGGGGGTTCATGGCGAGGCTGCTCAACAAGAACAGCCCGGGCCGGCAGCGCATCGCCGGCTACACCGTGACCGACACTGACGGCAACTCCGACACGACCTTGTCGGCCGGCATGTACCGGATCACCACCAAGGCCAAGACGCTGCCGAGCCTCGACAGCATCGTGATCGCGTGCACGGTCGGCGACGACGTGGACGTGACCGAGATCCTCCCGGCCAACGCCTGAGCGCACACCACCCCTAGTCCAGCACGAAGGAACGAAGAACCATGTCCACTGCTCAAAGGCTGAAGGGCCAGGAGGTCAGCATCCTGATCGTGCAGGACGGCGTCCTGCAGGACACGTTGGTCGATATTCAGAACTTCAACCTCGAGCTGGAGTTCGAGATCAAGAGCCAGGGCTACCTGGGCGAGAAGACGAACCGGAAGGACTACGTGTTCAACGGGGCCAAGTTCGACGGCGAGCTGCACGTGCACACCGAGGACTTCCTGGCGTTCGCGCAGGCCGTCCACGACAAGGCGCAGCGCATCACCCCCGACACGGTGTTCAACATCACGGGGGTGTTCAGCTTCCCGAACGGCGACCAGCCGGAGCTGCTGCTCAACGACGTGTCGTTCGGCCCGATCCCGATCAACGCGGGGAGCCGGGGCGACTACGTGAAGACGAAGATCCAGGGAGAGGTCGAGGACATCGAGATCCAGCTCTCCTGACGAGCCCAGAGGAGGCGCGACTCATGGGTGGGGAGCGATGGCGCGAGCTTCGGCTCGCTGGGTGCGCCTCCTAGAGCGCCGTCGCTCCCCGTCCACCAACCCGAGAATCGAGGCGCACGATGACCGAGCAGAGGAAGGCACCGCCGTCGTTCGGCGACGCGGCCAGGCAGATGATGACGCCGGGGGCGCCCCGGCTGACCGAGGCGGAGCAGCACGAGGTGGAGGCCGAGGAGGACGCGCCCGACCCGAGCCCGCTTGCCAGCAAGGCCGCCGACCCCGGCGACGAGGATGAGCTGCCCGAGTGGGTGAAGATGCCGGGCGGGCTGGCGATCCCGCCGTACAAGCAGGTTGGGTACATGCGGTTCAAGCCCGAGCTGACGGAGCGGCCGGACCTCGGCGAGCGGACGTGCGTGACGTGGGGGCTGAGCGTGGCGGACGAGCGGCTCGCCAAGCAGGCGGCGAGGGGCGAGTCGACGCGGCTCTACGAGGAGATGGCGAAGCGAACGATCCGGGTGGTGGACGGTCACCGGGCCGACTGGGCGGGCCGCAAGACCGCGGCGGGCAGCGTCGTGCGGTTCTGGGAGGAAATCGGGCCGAAGGCTCGCATGTTCGTCATCAACCAGTACCTGCAGACGCACACGCCGAACGCCGAGGAGACGGCGGATTTCTTCTTGAACTGCTGCGTGTACAGGACCGCGGCGGTTGGATAGACGACCCCTGGGAGACTCCTGATCCCTACGAGGTGCACGACTCGCTCGGGCGGCTCGTGCGGGTGTGGACCGGAACCGGGGTGGACGCGTGGTGGCACCACTCGCTCGACCTCGACCCCGAGGAGCTGGGGCGGCACCGCCGCCACCAGATGATGGCGCTGGCCCGCTACGCCCGGCAGCCGCTCGGGCAGTGGGAGGAGGTCGGCGTCGACGAGCTCGACGCCTGGTACGGGGAGCTGGGCGAGCTGCTCAAGCGGGAGAACGCGCCCTCCCCGCTGGTCGAGGAGCTGTGATGGCTTGCGGCGCGGCGCGGTCGTGATAGGGATGGGGGCAGGAGGCACTGCGATGAAGAAGGACACGAAGAAGGCTGGCACGAAGGGCACGGCGGCGAAGGGGAAGAAGGCGCGCAAGGCGAAGGCCCCGCGCGACCCCAAGCCGGCGCAGGTCTGACTCGCCGAAACTCGAGTTTCGGCGGGGGGGTTGTGCTAGCTTGAACCCCGTCGCGTGAGCTGCCGTCCCCCCCGGCGCACCGCGACCCCGACCGCCCGGCCCGCAAGAGCTGGGCGGTCCTGTTTTGTGCGGCAGTGGCGGGCCCGGCGTCGCCGTCGTACCCTCGGGGCATGGCGGACGAGCCCGAAGTCAGGATCAGGATCGTAGCGGACGACCAGAGCGAGGCCACGCTCGAGAAGGTCAAGGCCGGCTTCGAGCACGTCGAGCAGTCGACCAAGCACGCGGCAACGGCCGGGCACGACCTCGCCGGGGAGGTGCTGAAGGGCAACATCTACTTCGAGCTCGCCAAGAAGGGGGCCGAGGCCGTCGCCGAGGCCGTCAAGGTCGGCGTCGAGTCGATGGAGAAGATGACGGAGGCGTCGCTCGAGGCCGCCGAGGCGCAGGAGAAGCAGGAGCGGCAGATGGCCGGCTACCTGTTCCTGATGGACCAGGGCAAGCACTCGATGGCGCAGCTGCGCGACTACACGGGGCAGCAGCGCGAGGAGTTCGAAGCGTTCGGGATGAGCGCGGGCATCGCCGTGAAAGACCTCGTCGGCGCGTACGACAATCTCATCGAGCGCGGCAGCATGTCGAGCGAGAAGGCCAAGGACCTGACCGAGCAGATGGCGATCGTCGGCAAGGTCGTGCCGGGCGGGATGGAGGGGCTCGCGCAGGGGATGAGTGGGGTCGAGATGGGGATGGTGCGGGCGCGCAACCCGGTCGTGCAGCTCATCGCGGCGACCCACCTGCTGAAGGGCAACGCGCGCGACGTCGCCCAGCAGATGCAGAAGATGAGCCCCGAGCGACAGATGGAGCTGGCCGAGCGGGCGATCGCGAGGCAGGCCGACGCGCTGAAGAAGATGGGGGCGGCGGTGCCGACGATGGAGCAGCTCAAGACGAGCTTCGAGGGGGTGAAGGAGAGCTTCCTCGAGTCGATGGGCAAGCCGATGCTGGGCGCGCTGGTGCCGCAGCTCGCCCGGCTCCGCGACTACCTCGTGCAGCACATCGAGGAGATCAAGGCGTTCGGGGAGAGGGTCGGGAGGGCGGCGTCCGACGTGATCGAGTATGTCGGCACGGCGCTCGACGGCATCTACAGCGGGGTGTCGGAGAACTGGGAGGAGTTCCGGCAGACGTTCCACCAGATATGGGGCGACTGGGAGGACGCGTGGGCCTCGGCGACGAGGTCGACCGGGGACATCAAGGTGGAGTTCCACGAGATCGGGGTGACGCTGCGCAACGTCTTCGTCGAGATCATGCGGTACGTGAAAGCCGCGGGGGAGGTCATCATGGACGCGAGCGACCTCTGGTCGCAGGTGGCGGCGGCCAAGGACGAGTTGATCGGGGGCAAGGAGTTCGACGAGCACGGCAACAAGGTGGTGCACAAGGGGCGCGCGGTCGGCAGCACCGACGCGAGCATCCAGGCGGCGGCCCTCGCCGAGCAGGCCCGCAACCCGATGCAGTCGCAGCAGGAGTGGGAGCGGAACAAGGATGTGTTCGTCGCGAAGGCGCAGAACGCCGGCATGAAGCCCGAGGAGGTCGACGCGTACGTGGCGGGGCTGGCGAAGGTGCACGACCAGTTCGAGAAGGCCGCGCAGGACGACAAGGCGGCGGTGGCGAGCCAGAACTGGGCGAAGGTGAACGAGGCGCTGCAGTACAACATCGACCACCACCAGGAGGCGCTGAACGACTACGTGATCCAGCAGATCGCCGGGAGCGAGCAGGCGCGCGACGCTTTGCTGCACGGGGGGATCACGATCGCGGGCGGGATGGACGCGATGATGAAGCTCCTGAACGAGAAGGCACCCGAGCTGGCGGCGAAGCTGCGCGGCGCGCTCAACCCGCTGTCGGGCAAGGGCATCACGGCCCCGAAGCTCACGCAGAACTTCCACGGGGGCATCCACATCAAGCAGGACTTCAAGGACCAGGACCCGGACCGCATCCTCCTGACGTTCCGGCGCGACCTGGCGAACGCAGCGGCGAACCGAACGGTCTCCCGCGTCAGCACTCCGTTCGGTTTCTGAGGAGGCGGTCAGGGAAGTTTCCCCTGGGGCGCGCGGGTGGTACGGCTGTGGGAGCAAGGAGATCGCACATGCCGACCCCGCTCAACCCGTTCGGGCATTCCAACTCGTCCAGCTCATCCCCCAGCTCCTCCTCGTCGAGCACCGACTCTTCCTCGAGCGGGTCGTCGAGCAGCTCGTCCTCGAGCGACTCTTCGAGCTCCTCCTCGAGCAGCTCGTCCTCCTCGTCCAGCTCGTCCTCCTCGAGCAGCAGCTCGTCGGACGACCACGGCTCGGCGCTCGCCATGTGGGCGCACAAGATGGGCGCGGCGCCCGGCGGTGGTGCCCCCCCGCAGTAGCCCGCCACCTTCGCCGAAACTCGAGTTTCGGCGCGACCCGAGGCAGGCATGAGCTACTCGTCCGTCATCACCATCGAGGAGCTGTCGGCGGCCGGCGGCTCCACCTTGCAGGTCGTCACGCTGGTCGGCCCGGGCCTGCCGTTCATGGGGGCGGAGTGGGGCGGCGAGAACAACGTCGTCACGACGTGGTACCCGGGCAACGCCGACGAGGGCACGCAGCAGAACCTCGGGCCGAAGGAGGTGCCGTCGTCGTGGCAGGGCGACTGGCGCCGCACCATGATGGGCTCGTGCCCGTCGCAGTACCAAGACTCGACGGGCAACGTGTCGCAGGTGGTGGACCCGAGCGCGCTGCGCGACGCGCTCGAGACGATCTTCCGGGCGGGGCGCCGACTCCGGGTCACGTGGACGACCACGCAGGAGGCGGACGGCACGACCCCGCAGGCGTACCCGATCACGGGCTCGATCGTGCGCGAGGGCAGGGCGAAGACGTGGAAGTTCAAGCATCGGACGATCCACGACATCGAGTGGGACATCACGTTCGACTGGGCGTCGAGGGGCGCCACCACCCCGCGCGTGACGAGCACCCGGGCGCCGGCGATGTCGGCGGCGGGCTCGGCGTACCTGGCGGCGCTCCAGATGCTGCAGAGCGCGGCCAACCAGCCGTTCCTGCAGCTCTCGTTCTGCGCGGCCATCACGCTCGGCAACTTCGACGCGACCTCCCCGATCGCGGTCGACCAGGCGTCGGCGACGGTCGACCTCCTGGCGGGGCTGCAGGACGACTACGACAGCCTCACGACGATCAACGCGAGCCTGCCGGACCAGCCCGTGCAGGTCGTCCAAGCGGCGGTGGCGCACGCGGCGGACGCGGTCGACCAGTCGGACGCGATCTACCAGCAGTACAGCGCGGTGCCCGCGGAACTGCTGAGCGCCAACACGGACGCGGTGAGCGTGCTTCGGGCGCTCGCGTTGTTCGCCCCGATCCCCGACGCTGCCCTGCAGGCCGAGATCCAGGCGTGGTCGTTCTGCCAGAAGATGCGCGACTCGCTGCCGCAGCACGCGGGCGCTCTGTCGGGCCGCAACCGCGCCGCCTCCGGCCCCGACCCGCGCACGGTCATCACGATCTACACGGTGCGCGACGGCGACACGCCGCAGTCGATCAGCGCGCGCTTCTACCAGACGCCCGACCACGCGGCCGACATCATGCGAGCCAACGGGCTCAGCTGGCACACGACGTCGCTGCCGACGGGGCGGCAGCTCGTCATCCCCGTGATCTCGGCGGCGCAAACCGTCTAGCGCGGCGGGTCCCCGAACAGGAGGCGGCGCGCGAGCCGCAGGCGCGCCAGGAAGCCTTGCTCGTCGCGCAACCAGTGAAGCGCGACCTCCCGCTTGACCCACTCGGTCCTCACGTTCACCGGCCTCGCCTCGTCGATCGCCCGGGTGAGCGCGTGGTCGAAGTGGTGGAGCGTGACGGGGCGTCCTAACCACACGAGGTCGGGGGGAGTGTCCATGCGACCCTTATGCCACGGGCGCGGCGAAACTCGAGTTTCGTTGGAAGGGGAGGGTTGGGTCGCTCGGTGGTAGGCTCGCCCGCATGCCGCAGCCTCTGCAGACGTACTACCCGAGGTGCACGGCGCGCCTCATCTTTCGGTTCGACGAGTACGGCGCCGAGAGCACGCTCAAGCCGGCCCCGGCGAGCACGACCAAGAACCTGAACGGCACGACCGTGCCGCGCAGCCCCCTGACCGTGCAGCCGGACCCAAGCGCGCCCCCCGGGGTCACCCGGTACGTGCTGGCGCCGCCGGGCGGCGCGACGACCGTGGGAGGGCCGCAGGACCAGAGCCAGAGCAGCGACGGGTACACGTACGACGTGACGGTGATCCCGAAGAGCGCCGCGTGGAGCCAGAACGGCATCCAGCAGGCCGGGACCGTCAACCTCACGATCAAGTACGTGGACTGCCCGATCGACCCCCGGCTCGTGCGCTCGTGTGGGGTCGAGCTGTACCTCGGGTGCGTGACGGAGGATGCGTTCGTCGCGACCAACACGGGGTCAGCATCCCCGCAGGACGAGGTCCTCCCGGCGACATATGCGGGGCCATCGGGAGAGCCACGGACGAACCTTCGGTTCCAGGGCTTCGTCAACAAGTGGGACGTGAGCTGGGGCGACTCCGAGCCGACCATCACGATCGACGCGCAGGACAACTCGATGCTGCTGCACAACCAGGAGTGCCCGCCGCGCCTGTCGATCTCGGCGGCGCTGCCGCTCGACAAGGCCGTCGCGACGTACCTGGCGAACTTCGTGCAGTTCGCGGGGCTGTCGGTCGAGTACCGGCCGAGCACGGACACGCCTCCCATCCTGGGCTCGGTGCTGGGCGAGACGGCGCTACGTCCCGGGCTGGGGCCGCAGCCCGCGGGCGGAGGTGGGGGCGTGCAGAAGCACTCCGTGTGGGACCTGCTGACGGACGTGTGCGGGGCGACCGCCCACTTGATCCGCATGGACGGCACGACTCTCGTCATCCAGCGGGCGAAGTCGCTCCTCGGCACGTCGGTCGCGCAGCGGGCCGACGACCCGTTCCGGCCGCGCACCGTCGACGGGGTATCATTCAGCTGCCGGCGCTTCCTTTACGGGCGCAACGTCAAGACGATGAAGGTGTCGCGTGACTTCGGGAAGAAGTGCGTGCAGAACGTCGAGGTGCGGAGCCAGGGCGGCAACGGCGACAAGACCACGCTGATCGGGCGCTTCCCGCTGCCGCCGGACCGACAGGTGTACGCGCTGCCGGGCAACGCACAGCCCGACCAGAAGTGGACCGTCTACAGCGTGCCCGGCATCAAGGACCAGCCGACGCTGGCGAAGATCGCCCAGGGCATCTACGAGCAGATGGGCCGGCAGGAGATGGGGGTCGAGATCAAGACGCACAACCTCGGGAGCTTCGGCGGGGACAACACCGACCCCGACATCCTCGACTGCAAGACTGGGGACACCGTCGAGGTACTGGTGAACCGAGATGATGACGACGTCAACGAGATGACCCACATGGAGACGGCGCTGACCGCCCAGCAGAGCAACGCCGCGCTGATGGTGTCGCTCGGGTTCAGCCAGGACTTCGCCAACGCGTACGCGCGGGCGTACGTCAACGCGGGCTTCACCACCACCTACCGGGTCAAGACGATGAAGGTGACGTGGTCGAGCGAGGGCGACGGGGGGGTGGACATCACCCTGCACACGACGAACTACGTGCAGGTGCGGGCCGACAAGTTCCTGCCGCCGGGCCAGGAGCCGAGCAACGTCAGCACGGCAGGAGGCGCGTGATGCAGGGCGACCTAAGGGAGCTGGCGAGTGGCCCCGGGACCGACACGCGGCAGTGGACCAGCTACGGGCAGGTGATCGCGTCGACCGGCACGCAGAAGTCGGTCCGGTTCACCGACGACTCGGGCGCGCCGCTTGCCCACGGGGTGCTGGTGGACGTGAAGCTCGAGCCGAGCGGGATCGAGGTGCCGTGCCGCGTGGTGAGCAGCTGCGCGGGCAACGGTGAGGGGGAGTGGCACCCGTTCGTGGACGGCGACGAGGTGCTGGTCGCGATCCCCGAGGGCAACGAGCGGGCCGGCTGCGTGATCCTCGGTCGGCTCAACAACAAGCATGACGTGTTCCCGCAGAAGGTCGCCGGCATGGACGCGACCAGCAACACCTTCGGGTTCAAGCGCCACGTCATGCCGTTCGTCGTGGAGGTCGGCGGCGGCTACTCGATCCGGCAGGTCACGACTGGCTCGGCGGTCACGATCGACCAGACCGGGCAGGTGTTCGTCACGGAGGGGGGGACGGGCGCGCAGCTCGTCCTGACGCCGGACGTGGTGGGGCTGATGCTCAACGGGGGGACGTGCGGCTTCCAGATCGACGTCGTGAACGGGATCGTGCTGATGAGCGCCAACAGCGCGAGCCTCACGCTCGACGACGCCGTGGGCAGTAAGTGGCAGAGCAAGGGGGTGCTGTCGGTCTCGACGTGCGGCAACCCGGGGCTGAACCACGTCACGACCATCGAGGGAGTGTGCCAGCTCCTGCAGGCGTTCTGCGCGCAGCTCGCGATCCTGATGGTCGAGGCGGCGTCGTTGACCGCGACTCCCGGCGGGGCCGCCGCCCCTGGCTTCACGGCGGTCGCGGCCCAGCTCGCCCCGGGCGCGAGCATCGCGCTGCTAAGCGAGGCGCTGCTCGCAGCGGGCTCCCCGACATTCTCGTTCGCACCGCTGATTGGGCCGATCCAGACCGCGCTGCTCGTCCCGAAGGTTCCGCTCGAGAACGCGGGGGTGGGAAGCCCCGGCTTCTGGGCCGACTGAGGAGAAGACGATGGGTTACCCGCCGCCCCCCGCAGGACCCCGCCCGCCGTACCCGTTCGCGGCCGGCGAGGACATCGCCGCGGCCGAGGCGCACAAGGCCTCGACCACCGCCAACGCCAAGCAGCTCGCGACGTCGAGCCGGCAGCAGCAGCAGACCGCCGCGTTCGTCGCCAGCCGGGACGCGGCCGCGCAAGCGACCGCCGCGTACGCCAAGCCGTTCGACCCGGTCGCGTCGCTGTCGAAGGCCGCGAGCGACGCGATCAAGACGGCGGTCGCGAGCCCGACCCCGACCAATGTCGCGGCGGCGCAGGCCGCGATGGCCGCGCTCGCGCAGGGCGAGACCGACGCCGTCGCCTCCGTGCTCCAGACGACCCCGCCGGCGCCCGTGCAGGACGCGCTCGACCAGGCGCTCGCGGCCGAGGCCGAGGGCATCGAGGACGCGATGCAGGTGGCG
>Ga0187878_1004857_pt1 | contig 10219 bp, 5 predicted proteins | sample June2016WEW_17_1_FD_132979 | JGI IMG/M metagenome (GOLD analysis project Ga0187878, IMG submission 132979) | Peatland microbial communities from SPRUCE experiment site at the Marcell Experimental Forest, Minnesota, USA - June2016WEW_17_150 | ecosystem: Environmental > Terrestrial > Soil >...
CAACGGGACGACCTACTACTACAAGGTGACCGCGACCAACAGCGGGGGCACTTCAGGCTTCTCGAACGAGGCGTTCGCGACGCCCGTCAGTCCGCCGCCTGCGCCAACAAACCTGACGGCCACACCGGGCAACGCGATCGTGACGTTGAACTGGAACATCAGCAGCGGGGCGACCAGCTACACCGTATACCGCGGCACAGCATCGGGCGGAGAGACGTCGTACGCGAGTGGCATCACGACAAATAGCTACCAGGATACCGGTGTTACCAACGGAACGACGTACTACTACAAGGTAACGGCGACCAACATTGGAGGCACTTCCGGCTTCTCCAACGAAGCGTTCGGGACCCCCGTCAGCCCGCCTGCCGCGCCAACGAGCCTGACGGCCTCCCCCGGCAACGCGATAGTAACTTTGAACTGGAACGCCAGCACGGGGGCGACTAGCTATAGGGTATATCGCGGCGCCGTCTCGGGCGGGGAGACCTCCTACGCGGGCGGGATCACGACAACCAGCTACCAGGATATGGCGGCAACCAACGGAAGGACCTACTACTATATAGTGACGGCGACCAACAGTGGCGGCACTTCCGGCTTCTCGAACGAGGCGTTCGCGACGCCCATAGGCCCTTTGCCTGTGCCCATAATCACCTCGCTCTTGCCTTCCGGCGCTAAAGCCGGAGCACCTGCGCTTGCGCTGACGGTCAACGGCAGCGGATTTGTCAACGCATCGACGGTTCAATGGAATGGCACCAGCCGCGCGACCACTTTTGTGAGTGACACGCAGCTAACTGCAGCACTAGCTGCCGCCGATGTTGCAGCCGCCGGCACTGCTACCGTTACGGTTGTTACCCCGCCGCCCGGCGGCGGGACCTCAAACAGCGCTGTTTTTGCGATCAGACTTCATGCGGTCACCGGGCAAGATTTTGACGGCGACGGCAAAAGCGACATCGCCGTCTATCGGCCGACCACGGGCCAATGGTTTGCCTTGAATTCCTCCACTGGCAACAGCAGCTATTTGGCTGTTGGCTGGGGCCTTCCGGATGATCGTCCAGTTGTAGGGGACTTCGATGGCGACGGCAAGGCAGATATCGCCGTCTATCGGTCGAGTACCGGGCAGTGGTTCATTTTGAAATCCTCATCTGGGTATAGCTACAGCGATTACATGCTGATCAACTGGGGCAGGCCCTCTTACAATGATCAGCCGGTTGTTGGGGATTTCGACGGTGACGGCAAGACTGATATCGCCGTCTATCGACCGACGACTGGGCAGTGGTTCATTTTGAAATCCTCGTCTGGGTACAGCAACAGCGATTACATGCTGATCAACTGGGGCAGTCCCTCTCTCAATGATCAGCCGATTGTTGGGGATTTCGACGGTGACGGCAAGGCAGATATCGGCGTCTATCGGCCAGGCACCGGGCAATGGCTCATTCTGCAATCCTCCGCGGGATACAGCTATAGCCGCTTCGTGGACATTGTTTGGGGCAATCCCGCGTTCAATGATCAGCCAGTGGTTGGGGATTTTGACGGTGACGGCAGGGCCGATATTGGGATTTATCGGCCGACTTCGGGGACATGGTTCATCTTGAAGTCATCGGTGGGGTACAGCTACAGCAGCTTCGTGATGATCGGCTGGGGCGATCCCCTGAATGGCGATCAGCCGGTTATGGGAGACTTCGATGGCGACGGCGTGTGCGACATTGCCTTCTATCGACCGACGACTGGGCAGTGGTTTGTCTTGAAATCTTCCACTGGCAACAGCACTTATTTGGTTGTTGGCTGGGGGAATCCCGCTTCCAACGATCAGCCTCTGAGCTCGAAGTCTGGCGCATGGTAGATCAGCGGTTTTGATCCGTTTGCCTCGTGTGCAACCTAAACGTAGAGGGTTATTTGGATACCTGTACTGCTGATCAGGCTTGTCTCTAAGCATGAAGACATGCCGTGGGTTTTTGGATGCCAGAACAACGGTAATCGAGATACGAAAGGAGTTGCATCGGCTGGTATTGGGAAAAGGAGGCTTCTGGTCCGGCGCCGTCGGTTCCGTCTCAGCTACCCGCTCAGCGTTTAGTCCGAACTTCCGTGAGGGTTGGGTCAGTCAAATACTGTCCCAATCCTCACGAAACTTCGGTTTAGATTTTGCCGAATCCTGCGGCCTTGATGGTAGTACGACATTGCGGATGTTGCCTAACGGCTGTCTGTGCCTTCAAAATAGGATTGAGCCAGAATGAACGGAAAGGAAATGCCGGCACCGGACTTTTCGGCTCGACGGTTTCTCCTTTTTGCACTGCTCTTGCAGGGTTGCTTGCGATCTTTTTCCACGAAGGATTGCTGAGCGGGAAAATCATGCGCCCCGCCGACCTGTTGCCGCAAAAGGCTTGCCGAACGGAAGTCTGGACGGGTCAACCTTTCAGAAGAGAGCTTGGGATCGGATCTAAGAGCAATTCGAGCCGTCAATTCCGAATTTCAGTTGTGTCAGCAGAGCCACTGTGATACATATCACTCATCATAGCCAGCAGCTTACTAAAGACCGGGAAGGCTTGGTTCGATCTCGACCCGAGCTGAGGGTTGGATTGTTCAAGATGGCAAGGGAGTGGTGATGCTTCTGTGCCTTATCAGGCTGTCGCGGCGGATTCTCCTCATCAAAGCGATTTTCACGCAGCGTCCTTTTGTTGGTTCCTGCGGCTTTCATGTTCGAGACCTTGCCTCACTTACCCTGAACAGCCCAATTAGCCGAGAGTCAGGGCCTCGCTTGGCGGGGCTGGCAATATAAACGTGCGCAGACACAAATCGGAGGTGCCTATGCGTTCCTTGTTTTACAGTCTCTTCCTGTTTTTGTTTTGCTGTGGTCAGTCGTTTTTCCAGGGTGCTTCGAGTGGGAGTCCTAGTTGGCTGGCGTTGGCCCAGGCCCAGGGCCGGGTGAATCCGGCTATCAATCCCCTCGCCTTTCCGGATCTCATCAACTCCGCGCACCGGCAGCCCGTCGTAGACGTGCAGCAGGGTGGGACGGAAATCAACGATGCGAGTGCGCGGGCCGGGATGATGGAAAGCTTCGGCCGGCTGCCTCTGGCGTTTGAAGCGAATGCGGGACAGGTGGACGCAACAGTGAAGTACTTGTCGCGCGGCAGGGGCTACACGCTGTTTCTCGCTGCCGGCGAAGCCGTTTTGTCCCTGCAGGCGTCCCGCGCGGACAAGGGTCGCAGGGTGGGAGGCAGGGAGGCGGAGGTTGCGGAGTCAGCCCCGGCGCCAGCCGCTGCCGTGCGCACGAAGTTCGTCGGTTCCCTGGGGGACGCCCGATACGAGGGCGAAGAGATGCTCGAGGGCAAGAGCAACTATTTCCTCGGAAACGACCCGGCGCAATGGCACACGGACGTGCCAAACTATGGGAAGGTGCGCTGCCGGGGTGTCTACCCGGGAGTGGATCTGGTCTACTACGGCAACCAGGGCCAGATCGAGTACGATTTCATCGTCTCGCCGGGCGCCGATCCGCGAGCGATCAGGCTGGGCTTTGACGGCATCCGCGACCTGCAGGTGGATACCAATGGCGATCTTAACCTGGGAGTTGAGGGGGGCTGGCTGCTGCAGCGCAAGCCCGCCATCTACCAGGAGCGGGAAGGAAGGCGGCAGGAAATCGAGGGGGGGTACGTTGTCCGGGGTTCTCGTGAGGTTGGGTTCCAGCTGCGGGGGTACGATGCCAAACGGCCGCTCATCATCGATCCCGTTCTGGTCTATTCCACCTACCTTGGCGGTTCTGCCATGGATCAGGGCAGAGATATTGCCGTAGACTCAGCCAGAAATGTTTATGTGGTCGGAACAACTAATTCGACCAACTTCCCGTCGGCAGTCGTTCTTGGCAATTCTGTCCCTGGCAATACGGACGTTTTTATAGTGAAAATCAACGCAGCAGGTACAGCCCTGGTGTTTTCTGCCATCATTGGCGGGGACGCCCTTGATTTGCCGCGAGGGATCGTCGTCGACCCTGCGAACGGAAACGTGTGGGTGGCCGGCAGAACCAATTCAAGCGTTAACTTTCCCCTGGTGGGTAATGGAGGCGTTCAGCCCCAAGGATATGGTGGGGGAAGTCAAGACTGTTTCGTGAGTAAGCTGAATTCCACAGGATCGGCGCTTCTTTTCTCTTCATATCTTGGCGGATCACTCAGCGAATATGGGGGGGCGATTGCTCTCGACGGTCAGGGCAATGCCTATATTTCGGGTGACACATATTCGGCGGACTTCCCAACAAAAACCCCCTATCAGGGGACTAGGCCTGGCCCCGATAACAGTTTCGTCACCAAGATCAATGCAGCCGCGACGCAAATCGTCTACTCCACCTACCTTGGTGGAACGGGTACTGATATCGCCTATTCAATCGCTGTGACTTCAGCAGGTTCGGCCTATGTTACTGGAGTAACCTATTCGGCCAACTTCCCAACCTTAAACCCTCTTCAGGCCGCATATGGGGGGGGTGGTGACGCTTTTGTCACGAAGCTGAACACTGCGGGCACCGGGCTTGTTTACTCCACTTACCTCGGCGGAACAGGATTTGAAGATGGTATGGATATCGCAGTCGACACAGCCGGCAACGCTTACGTTACCGGTTCCACTAGCTCGACCAATTTCCCAACCTCAAGCGCGCTTCAGATCACTTATGGCGGTGGTGGTGATGCATTCGTAACCAAAATAAGTACGACAGGCGCGCTCGTTTACTCCACTTACTTGGGCGGGAGCGGCTCAGATTATGGCAGTCAAATTGCGGTCGATTCCGGTTTCAACGCCTACGTGATCGGTGGTACCTGGTCTTTTAACTTTCCGATCGTGCGAGCGTTGCAGCCATTTCTGGCCGGTGGTTTGGACGCCTTCATCACGAAACTGAACGCTGCGGGCACCGGGCTTGTTTACTCCACCTATCTGGGCGGCGCTGGCAATGAAGCAACTTCTGCTGGTGACGATCGCACTGCGGGCATCGCGGTCGACTCTGCTGGCAATGCCTATGTGACAGGAGACACGACGTCGGTAGATTATCCGCTCTCGAATCCCCTGCAGCTTACGGGCACACAGGAAGCCTTCGTGGCCAAAATCAGCGCATTGCTCCCGGGGAGCCTGCGGGCCAATATGGTGGACTATGACGGAGACAGCACGACCGACATCACGATCTGGCGGCCGAACACGGGGCAGTGGTGGATCCGGAACAGCAAGGCACCGCCGCAGATAGTGACGAACGCGATGTGGGGATTATCCACAGACATACCCGTGACCGGCGACTACGACGGGGACGGCAAAACCGACATCGCGGTGTGGCGCCCGAGCACCGGGGAGTGGTTCATTTGGCGCAGCAGCACGCCGGGAACTTACACCTATGCCAAGTGGGGGCAATCCACCGATATCCCCGTCCCGGGCGACTACGACGGGGACGGCAAGACCGACATCGCCATCTATCGCCCCAGCACGAGCGCCTGGTACATCATACCCAGCGGCAACCCCAGCCACCCCATGTATACACAGTGGGGTACGACGGGCGACAAGCCCGTCCCGGGCGACTACGACGGCGACGGCAAGACCGACATTGCCATCTATCGCCCCACTACCGGATGGTGGTTCATCATACCCACCAGCAACCCCAGCTCCTACATTTATGATACACAGTGGGGTATTACGGGCGACCAGCCCGTCCCGGGCGACTACGACGGCGACGGCAAGACCGACATTGCCGTCTATCGCCCCACTACCGGACAGTGGTACATCATACCCAGCAGCAGCCCCGGCTCCTACATTTATAATACACAATGGGGTTTGACGGGCGACCAGCCGGCCCCGGGCGACTACGACGGCGACGGCAAGATGGACATTGCCGTCTATCGCCCCACTACCGGAGAGTGGTTCATCATACCCAGCAGCAACCGCGGCACCTACATCTACACCCAATTGGGTGTGGCTACCGACATTCCCATAACATCGGTTATGCTGATTCGGTGAGACTGAAAAACCAGGGCGCAGGCATCCTGCCCGAAAGACTGGGCCATGGAAGACCGGATGCCTGCGCCGCCACACCACGGCCCGCAGCGGGCCTAAGCTGGGCTATCCCAGTGCCGGGCGATTATGATGGCGATGGGAAAGCAGACATCGCCGTGTGGGGCGGCCCGCCACCGGTGTGTGCTTCACCCTGCCGAGTGCCTCACCCGCCACGCATACCAGCGTACAATGGTGCCTCCAGGACGATATACCTGCCACGGGCGGCTGCGATGGGGACGGCAAAGCAGATGTGGTTGTTTTTCGATCGCGCGCCGGCATCTGGTATGCCCTGCTCAGCAGCGATCCATTGAATCCGACCGGCGGGCCGTGGGGAGTGGAGGGGGATGCGCCGATTACAGCCTTGACACGAATCCTGAGAAAATCGTGTTTCCGGGAGATTACTGGATCTGGCGGCAATTCCCCCAACCGTCTCTATTCTGCATCGCCGTGCTACATCCTATTTCTTGATTGGAACGGTCTTGGTGCGTCCCACCTCGTCGGGCGGGACTCCGGGCGGGACCCCTATGACATTTGCAGCAATCCCCAAAGGAGCCGTGACAGACTGCGCATCTAGGCTGTGGACCTGGGTGCGTGCTTCGGAGGGCAAGGGGAGGACTTGAGGCACGCCAACTTGGCCCGACGGATTCGGCATGACGCCCATGGCACCCGCTTCAGCCAGCGAATGAACTTGCGTTACCTGCGCCGGAAGTGGATAAGTCTCATTTTTCCCTTCCGGCGGGATCGGGGCGATTCCTGGCGGAATGTTCAGTTCGGTCTGACCCGGTTCCTGTGTTACGGGCGGGATCATCACGGGGTACATGGGATCATCCTGTGGAAACCGTGGCGGCGACGTCGAAGGATTTTCGCGAGCCGGGAGCTTGCTCTTACCCCTAAGGATCTGCGCCGGATTTTTTTCCGCAGCTGCACGCGAGTTTCTTTGATTGCGAGTCACGACCAGAACTGCCAATCCGGCTAAAAGGAGAGTGACAGGGATGATGGTCTTCCACGAAGATCTCCATGACATGGCCTCTTCCACCATCCTGATTGTGTATTATCAATCCCAACTCTATTTATCATATTTACAGCGCCGAATACAGCAAACTGTGATTCAGACCCGGAAAACACCACGAAAAGGTCGTGCCGTCGGCGTTTGAATTTTTGGGAATCGGTTACGGAATCGAAATCAGTATCGACGATTCCGACTCCGATCCCGAAGTATTGAGAACATTCAAGCAAAAATTCGATCTCATCTGGCCGCATCTGGATGAACGAGTCCGCCGGATGGTGGCCGCAAACGAGGCGCGACAACTTGGCTATGGTGGCATATCCAAGGTCAGCCGAGCATGTGGTTTGTCCCGCCTCACGATCGCAAAGGGAATACAGGAATTCGATTTGGCCCCGCCGCTTCCCGATCGTACTCGACGCCCTGGAGCAGGACGCCCAGGACTTTTAACGCTCGATCCCGATTTGCCGCAGGATTTTTTCGATCACGGCGGGGTTTTTGATGAAGCTGATCCGTAACGGCCGTGCACCGTCGATAACAGAAGAAGCGCTCCCCAAGCTCGGGGAACGCGTCTCGTCACCATTTGCGCCGATTTGCTCTCCGCGGCTTGGTGAATATCCTTTACTTCACCTGCCCGGTTGAATAATTCCGGGTGATTTCCACCCCACGTGCTGCTATCATCGTCCTACCTGGAAAAAGCGAATTATTTTCATTCATTCGCTATCGCAGAGGTCAACCATCTTGATTTGATCACCGCCAACATAGCCGATTGAGTCGCTTCGAGATTTGACAAACCCCGAGCTGGTTACGGTGGCAACCTGCTCTCCGAGGCATTCCATGATGATTTATCGCCGCCTGGGCCGAACAAATTTTAAGGTGTCGGTTGTGGGTTTCGGTACCTGCCAACTACGAATGGTCCCGGAACAGCAGGCCATTGACACTTTGAAGCGGAGCTTCTCGCTGGGGGTGAACATTGTCCACACCGCCCCGGATTATGCGGGAGCAGATGATCTGGTGGTAGAAGCGATAAACGCCTCTGGCCGCGAGGTCATCGTCTGCACACAAGGTTACGGATGCAGAGCACTCTTCGAACACTTTTTTGAGACTGCCTCAAAAAAGCTTAGGAAGAAAAGACTGGAAATGTTTGGAATCGCCTGCGTCGATGACAGAGAGAAACTCGGTGAGAATGTTTGGGGGAAAGGTGGCATGGTTGAATTCCTGGAGATGAAGAAGCGTGAAGGACGCCTTATAGGAACGTTCTGTACGACGCATGGGACTCCGGAATATATCTGCCGTTTGCTAGATTCGGATGTATTTGACGCAATCATGGTAGCGTACAATCCGGCCGGCTATCACCTGCTTTCCTATAACCCGGAACCACCCGCGCAGAGTGAATGCCTGGCAAGGAATTCCGAGCTCTTTCCGATATTTGCTCGGCGTGACGTTGGCCTCATGGTTATGAAGCCGCTCGCGGGTGGCTTATTGTGCCGAGGGAAGGCATTCAAACCCCATAACGCAATCTCCACCGGGCTAACGGCTCACGATGTGCTTCGCTTTTTACTTATCCGGCATCCGGAAGTCGCGTCGGTTCTGCCGGGAACCAATTCGGAAGCAGAGGCCGAGGAAAACGCCAGGGCCGGCTATGATCCGCTTGAAGAACAGCCAGATGCCTCCGGCAGAGTCGAGGCAGTCATCCACAGAATGAATCGCTCGGTTTGCAGCCGATGCGGCAAGTGCGACAGCCTCTGCAGTGAACATCTGCCGGTATCGTGGTTGTTTCGTGCAGCCTATATCGACAATTATCGTTCAATGCCCTTCGAAACGCTGGGCCAACACCGGTATTTTGCGCTTCACCCCTGGAGGGAAGTGAAGTGCTCAAGTTGCAGCAACAGAACCTGTCAATGCCCGAACGGCATCGATATTCCCGCCAGCCTCAGTGGGCTCCATGAACAGATGGAGCAACTCCGACGGTCGGGAGTACCCTCGCAGACAGGCATTGCCGCGAATCCGAGCACTGCTTATTCCGCGAGTCTAGTTTCAGGAGAATGGGACAGTCATCTACGCGCAGGCCATAGTTACGAGTTTCGAATCGCAGTGGACAATGTGGGTGTACACAGATGGTATTCCGCGCCCGAAAATCCCCAGATTACTCTCGAAGCAAATTGGGAACCTTCCGGTTTGTCACCGTTAAAAAGAATTCTCCACCCTATCGCACAATCATTCTCATTGACGACGGCAGTCCGCATGCGTGGGGATATCCCAAGCGGAGAGAGAGGGCATTTCGTTTTCGAGATGTGCACTCCTCGCATAAGAGGTCGCTATCTTTTGGGATTTTATCTCGCGTTGCGGCTTAATGGGCAGCTTCTCGAAAAGCTCTTTCTGGGACAGTGGCATCTTATGCTGCGCTGAAAAGGCCTCGCCATCAGAAACCAGGGCATGGGCGTGCGGGTTGAAGTCGGCCCCATAGCCGCCGTCTGGATCGCAATCACACAGCCGGGGCGGACATCCGTGCGGTCAAACAGCGCTTGGAAGGTCTTCAGGATCGTAGCATAGACCGTTTGGGACAGCAGGCCAAGCAACTTCCGGTCGCGCTCGAACAGCCCGCGCAAGACGAATGTCGATGGGTCTAGGAGCGGTGGTTTGGTACTCCTTGGCTGCCTCGCCCTGCGCCCGCGCTGGTGACGCTTTGCAGCACTTTAGCTTTTAATCTCAGCCGCCGCAGCATCCCGTTCCCGCGGCATCCTCAGCACCATGAAAATCTCCAGCGCCCCTTGGAGCTTCTCTTGCTCGGTATTCCCGTCGCTCTGTGCCCGAGCGAACAACCCCCAATTCCAGTAGCAGTATCCGAGACCTCTTTTGTTGGCGAGCTCCAATCGGAGGACTTCCTTCTCTTCGAGGAGTTCAATCGTCTCGTCGTTCTCAACCATTCAGGATTGCGCCCTGGTTGCCAGGAGGCCGATGCGATTTCGCTGATCGGGCGCTGAACTTTGATTGATTCCACCGCCACGTTCGCCTTGATTACCACGTCCTATTTCTTCCGCTCTCTCTTCATTGCTTTCTCTATTCAGGGGCAGCGATTTTATTCCCTAACCTGAATTATTCATGAAGCAGAACCTCACGCCCGTGAAAAACAACAAAATTGGACGCGGATAAACGCGGGCAGGAGCTTTTGCCGTCCTGCTTGCCCGGAACGGGCTGTCGAACGCTCGC
>Ga0187878_1004858_pt1 | contig 10218 bp, 7 predicted proteins | sample June2016WEW_17_1_FD_132979 | JGI IMG/M metagenome (GOLD analysis project Ga0187878, IMG submission 132979) | Peatland microbial communities from SPRUCE experiment site at the Marcell Experimental Forest, Minnesota, USA - June2016WEW_17_150 | ecosystem: Environmental > Terrestrial > Soil >...
TCCTGGATGACTTGAAGGCAGCCGGAGACCACGGTGAGGGGCGAGCGCATATCGTGCACAAGCATGTGGAAGAGGCTGTCCCTGAGCGCTTCCAGGTCCCGCAGCTCGGTGTTGGTGGCTGCCAGGCTCCGGTTGCTGTTTTCCAGCTCCTTCTGAAGCTTCCTGATGCGCAAGTGCGTTTCCACCCGGGCCAGGACTTCCTCAAGCTGGAAGGGCTTTGTGACGTAGTCCACGCCGCCGACGGCGAATGCCTCCACCTTGTCGGATGCGTCGGTGAGCGCGCTCAGGAAGATCACCGGCACGGCCTTCAGCGATTCAATGGTTTTCAGCCGCCGGCAGACCTCGTACCCGTCCATCTCCGGCATCCGGATGTCCAGGAGCACCAGGTCGGGCTGCTCCGTCTGCGCGGCGCGCAGCGCCAGGGCGCCGCTTGGGGTCGGCCGCGCCCTGTACCCCGCTGAAGCAAGCATTTCTGTGAGCACGTGGAGATTGGCCGGCGTATCATCAACGATGAGGATGTTAGCGGGGGGAATGATTTCTTTTTCTTTCAATGTCGTTCCTTGCGTTTGCTCCGCATCGGCCGCATTGCAGCTCCCGTGCGCTCCGCTCCTTGAGCGTAGCCGTCGGAGGCGCGCTGGTCAATGCGTCCCGCGCGCCCGCTACGCACGACACCGCCTCCGGCGTGCTACACATCCATGGCTACGGCCGCGCGGGAAAAAGCGCGTCCGCGGTGCCTGAGAGGATCATCAGTATCTGGTCGTCCTTCAGTCCCGCTGCCCGATACAACTGTATGTCGGAGGAGAGCACCTCCTTCTGGTGAGTAAGGTCTCCAGGCAGGACCGAGTCTGAGCCGAACAGGAGCCTGTCAGGTCCACAGAACTCCAGCGCATTCCGTACGGCCTGCGTCCGTATATACGGGGGGGTGCCCGGAGTGGTGTCAATGTAGCTCTGCCATCTAAAGCCGCCTTCTTCAGCGGCAGCCTGCATCCGCCCCATCACGGCAAGGCACTCATCGCACCAGGGCCAGGACAGGTGCGCCATGGCAAATCGGATACGAGGGTAGTGCAGGATCTTTTCCAGAAACACGGGATGGCAAAAACGTGATCCATCGTCGAAGGTATAGAGGATCCCGGTGTGGAAGAGCACACTGGCGGAAAGCTCGTTCAACGCCTGCCAAAAGGGCTCCAACCGGTCCTCGTACACGAACCAGTGGTCGGGAATGATCTTGATACCCGAAAAACCCATATCCTGGAGCGCGCGGACGGCAAGGGTTTCACTCCCCGATACCGCCGGATTCAGCCAGGCCAATCCGCTGATCCTGCCCGGCGCCTCCTTCATCAAGCGCTGGACCTCCCGCAGATTTTCCAGCGTCGTGTCGAGGGAAGCGCGCTCGTACCTCGACATGAGCAGGATGCGATCAACCCCATTCGCATCCATGTGTCGGAGTATCTCCGACGATCGGGATGCCTTTTCCAGATGAACGTGACAATCGACAACACGCATTGATGTCCTCCCATTCCGCGCGACCTCGGGTCGCGCGCTATTTGACTGAGCCCAAGGTGATTCCACCGATGAAGTAGCGCTGAAAGAAGGGATAGGTCACCAGGATCGGGATCGTGACGATCATGGTTGTCGCCGCCTTGATTGTCTGCGGCGTCATGGACATGAACTTGTGATAGGCGACAGCCTCCGCCTGGATCTTCAGAGCGATCTCCGATTGGAGAAGCATGCGCCTGAGATACATCTGAAGGGTGTCCCAGTTTCCCTTGGTATTGTAGAGCATGTTGTCAAACCATTGGTTCCACTGCCACACCATGAGATAGATGCTCACCGCGGCGAGCACCGGGACGGAGATGGGCACGACAATCTGGAAGAATATCCGCAGCTCGCTCGCGCCGTCCACCCGCGCCGCCTCGAAGAGGGAATCAGGGACCTGATTGAGATAGGAGGAGATGATCAGCATGTAGTACGGGCTGATGAGGTAGGGCAGCCAATAGATGGTGAAGGTATTGAGGAGCCCCAGCTTGAGCATGAGCAGGTACGTGGGAATCATCCCGCCGCCGAAGTACATGGTGATCACGAATAGGATTCTCATGAACCGTCTTCCGGAGAAGTAACGGATGGCCGTGATATAGCCCAGAAGGGCGCTGGCAAAAAGGCACGTGCTGGTGCCCACCGCCACGCGCAGGAGGGAGACCACCGCTCCGGTGAGGAGCTTGCTGTTTTTAAACAGCCAGGCGTAGGAATCGAGGGTGAAGGCGCGTGGAAAAAAGTAGATGCCTCCGCGCTGCGCGTCGATGCCCTGGTTGAACGAGATAACCAGTTGATTATAGAAGGGATAGAGAACAAGAAAAGTGAACAGGAGGAGAAACGCGACGTTGGACGCGTCGAAGATCCGGCTCCCGACCGACTTTCGAATGTAGCGCGCGCGCATCCGCCCTTTCCTCCTTCACTCCTACACCACGGAGATCTTTACCGTTCTTCTAAAAAGGCTGTTGAGGGAGAACACGAGCCCCAGGCCAATGATGGACTTCATGAACTCCACGGCGGTGCCGAACGCGTAGCGCCCCATCTGGATCCCGTAGCGGTACGCGTAGGTCTCGATCACCTCGTAGAAGCTCCGCGTCTGCGGCGTGCCCAGGAGAAGCTGCTGCTCGAAACCGGCGTTCAGGATGTCACCCATCTGCAGGATAAAGAGCAGCAGGATCGTTGCGCGGATTCCCGGCAGGATGATGTGCCACGCCATGCCTGCCCTGCCCAAGCCATCCACTGCGCCTGCCTGGTACAGCTCCTGGTCGATGCCGGCGATGGCGGAGAGGTAAATGATGGAGGACCATCCGATCCCCTTCCAGATGTTGGCAATGACGATGATCCCCCAGAAGTATTTTCCTTCGCCGAGGAACAGAATGGATCTCTCCGTCAGGTGCAGCGACAAGAGCAGCTTGTTCAGGAGTCCCTCGCTCCCCAGGAGGGCGAAGATGAGGCTCGCCATGACGACCCACGAAACGAAATACGGAACGTAGGAAACGGTCTGAACGACCTTCTTGAAAGGTCCCTGCGATAGTTCGTTGATGAGCAAGGCGAGGATGATGGGCGCAGGGAACCCGAACAGAATGTTCAGTCCGCCGATTGCCAGCGTGTTGCGCATGATCATGCCGAATTCTGGGTTCTTGAAAAACTCCGCGAAGTATTGGAGCCCCACCCACGGGGAGCGCATGATGGGTTTGCCGGGCACGTACTGGATGAACGCCGTGGCGATGCCGTAGATGGGCAGGTAGCAGAATACGACCGCCCAGGCAATGATGGGCAGGCAGATAAGCCATATCTGCCCCTCCCTCTGGACCGTGCGGTGAAGCCGTATGCTGAAAACCCTCGGTTGCATGATCGCCATGGATGAGAATGACGCCTCCCTCATTAAGGGGTGTAACAGACGGGAGGCGCCGATGGCAACCGGTGCCTCCCGTGGAGTTCTGCGAACAAGCAACGCGTACCGGGCTCTCTCTCTCCCCCTTTCGGTCTACTTCCAGGCTGCGAGCGTCGCCTGATAGTTGTCGGAGTAATATTTTTCCACGTCCTTGAGCCCTGCGCTGTTGGCCGCCTTGACCAGCGCATTGTAAGCGGCGACGCAGTCCGCATCGGTCTTGGCCATCACGGCCTGCACCCACTGGGTGTTCACCAGGTCCTGGACCCTCTGCCAGCTCACGGAGAGGGGATTGTCCGGCGTCAGGGTGATGGCGTAGAACGCGGAGAAATCGAACATGCTCTCACGCATGTTGGTGTTCATGATCTTCTTCCACTCGACGTCGTTGTTGAAGTTCTGGTCGTACCAGAACGTCGTGCCATCGCTCGCGAAGCCCTGGAACAAGGCAAGAGGCTGCTCTCCGCCGCCCAGCGCAGTGAGCTTGTCGTAGTTCAGCTTGTTGGCCAGCAGGAGCGCCTTTCGCGCCTCATCGAAATGCCATTTCCCGCCACCGTCGTAGTACCAGCCGCCGTAGTTCTCATCCTTGTTGTACTTGGGAACGTCATTGGTCGGCACGCCCCAGCCCAGGAGCTTGATCCCGATGTCGGTGGCCTCGAAGTTCAGCCACTTCATGGTGCCGGCGGCGTCTGTGGCCTTGTCGGTGATGATGGTGCGGTAGTAGCCGTTGGCGTCCTTGGGGTTGAACGTGGACGCCGCCACCCCTGGGGCCTTCACGTTGATGTGCGTGTAGCGGTCGTAGCGAGTGTCGAAGTTCTTGATGGACTGGGGCCAGAAGTCATCGCTTGCCAGAACGATCCACCAGTCGCCAACGTGGCCGGCCAGGCGCTGGTTGGCGATCTTTATCCTCCAGTCGTCCAGCGTGACCACGAAGCTGTCGGGATCCAGGAGGCCGTCACGGTAATAGCGGTTCACATACCGGGTGAGGGCAAGGCCTTCGGGGGTGTTCAGAAAAAATGTCAGGGTTCCATTGGCGTCCTTCCAGCCCTTCTTCAGCCCCCACATGGCGCCGATGATCGTGTAGGACTGGCGGTCCTTGATGAAGCACAGGGCGTAGGTCTTCTCGCCCTTGTCGTTGGCGGGATGCCTGGCAACCATGGCCTTGAGAACATTGTAGTAGTCATCCGGCGTTTGGATTTTCGGAGAGCCGATCTCCCGCCACCAGTCCCACCGGATCTCGGGGGCGTAGTCGGTGATGTTCAGGATGCCCCACTGGTTGGGCAGGGCGAACACCTGGCCCTTGGCATCGACAAAGCGCTTCATCATGGTGCCCAGCCTTTTGGTGAGATTGGGCGCGTAGGTGTCGATGAGCGGCTTCAGATTCACTGCCTTGCCCTGCCCGATCCACTGCTGCGCCTGGCTGGGTGAGAGGCAATCGATCACCTCGGGGTAGTCGTTGGAGGCGAGCATCAGATTCAGCCGTTCTCCGACGTCGTTGTCGTAGACGATTTTGTTGAGCTTGACGTTGAAGACGTCCAGCAGGTATTGCGTGAAGATTTTATTCCTGCCCGCCACGGCATCGGGGCTGTCCTGCCCCGCGTAGTGGTTCACTACGATGGTTTTATCGGGGACTTCCCATCCGTACTGGTTCACCTTGGGGGCGCTCCATGCGAGGGATGCGCTAAGCAGGATTGCTGACATCATCATGAGAGCTTTCCACGCCTGTTTCATACTCCTCCTCCTTCTTGAAGTTTTCTGACGGTGATCCTACCACGGTCTTGCATGGACAAGGGAAACGTCCTAGATGCCCGGATGAAACATGTTCATCGCCCCGGAGCGCTCTCATGTTGACATGATGATCGGGGTGCTCCTAGGGTGCGAGCCAGTTCTATTTTGTCGATGGGAGGAATGGAATGGGTTCTCTCAGTTTAAAACAGGGGACGATCAGGATCGACTTTCATGACCGGTTCCCGGTCGTTCTCCGCTATACCGTCGGGCAGAAGCTGATCATGGGAGATGCCGACCCCGAGGAGCCCGCGTGCCTCGTATATTCGCCGGACTTCCTGAAGAACATGAGCTCCGCGGATGCCGGTCTCCAGTGCTCCTCCCGAACTCACCACCGGGAGGGGGAGGTGGAATACTCCCTCTCATTGAGCCGAGACGGCAGGAGACTGATCTCTTTCACGGTGGCATTCGCCCTCGAGGGGTCCGCATGCACCGTGACGCTTCGAGACGTGGTAGAAATGGAGGAGTACCAGCTTGTTTCCATCGATCTGAAGCGGCTGGCGTCAGCGGTGACGACCGATCCGAAATCGCGCGTTGCGCTTCCCGCTCACGGCGGCCGCAGGATCGATCCAGCACGGTGCGAGGCAGGAGAGCAGCTTCACCGCTACAACTGGGTCCGTGACGCATTCTGCCAGGTTGCTCTGGTCTACACGTCGGGCGCTTCGGCCACGCTCCAGCTTGCGAGCTTGAACGACCAGGTTCTTTCCAGCGTGTCAGGCCCTGATACGCGGCGGCACGCCAGCATTGGAGTGCGCATCGCGCACCGCATGGAGGCACGAGCTCCCCATCTCCAGTTCGTCGTGCATAGCCCCTCCCGGGTTCGCATCGCGCTTCTCGCCACGGATCAGGACGATCCAAACACCGGCTGGATCCCCGCGGCCCGCGCGCTTCACACGCAGACGCGCAACCTTCACCCCGATCGTTACGCTGGACGGTTTGTGTACAAGGTATTTGTTGGAAAGCCGGGGAGCCCCGCCGAGGTTCCCTTTGACGCGGTCATCGACGGCGTGCGTCGCAGGTTTCATCTTTTCGACGGCGCCGGGCAGGTCTGCTACCTCATCGGATTCCAGCATGAAGGCCATGACTCGGGCTACCCTGACGTCTTTACGGTCAATGAAGCCGCCGGAGGCGCTGAAAAGCTCACCCGGATAATCGCGGAGGCGTCAACGTACAACACCACAATGAGCTTTCACGACAACTACGACGACGCGTATCAATCAAGCCCGGCGTGGGATCCACGGGACATTGCCGTAGATTCCCGCGGAGAGCTTCTCCGGGGGGGAACCTGGAACGGGATCCAGGCCTATTGGATCTCACTTCCGAAATACGTCCGCGATAAGGCTCTCACTCGCATTCGCCGAACCCTTGCGCAGTACCCTGTCCGTGACACCTACCATCTGGACGTCCTCACCGCATCCGTGTTTCGGCCTGACTTCGACCCCGCCTGTCCGAGCGACAAGAACGACGACCTTGCGGCGCGAAAACGGCTGGTGGATCTGTTCCGGGCCGAGGGCATCGACGTCACCTCGGAGGGGTGCGGTCTTCCCTTTCTGGAAACATTTCGCTACTTCTGGGACCTCCCCCGGCCAGGCGCGTCCGTCTACGAAGGCGACGAACCGATCCCCTTGGCGCCCTTCATTGCCCATGGGACGGTCGGCTATGGAGGAAGCGAGGCGGACCGCTACGGCATCGTCGAAGGATTATTCTGCGGCGCTTTCCATTCCAAGGATTTTACCTTCCATACTACGGAGGCGGAGATGCTCGATGCCTTCTATCTGCTCCACGTGCCCCTGAACCCGCTGCGGGGCAAGGCGATGGTCGACTATAAGGAGCAGGGCGCCCTGCGGAAGATCACCTACGAGGGAGGCGACACTGTTGAGGTGGATTTCCAGCGCTGCGGCCATCGGGTCACCATCGGGGGAAACGTCCTTGTGGAGGATTTCATATCCTTTGCGCCCGGGCCGAAATCCGGCACCTACCTTGCGTACATTTCCCTCCTGTCGGAGATGGGCACCCGGCATGGACATGGTCCATGGCCGTGCCCCCGGGAATGGCGCGGCGCGAAGGAACTACGGGCCATCGCTCTCACGCCATCGGGTGAAGGAGAGACATGCTTCATTCCCGTGCTGGAAAACGGCACAATTTCACTTGACCTGCCGGCAGGAATTCCCCATCACGTACTGCCGGAGTAAGGACGCCTGCGCAGGGACATGGTGCGGCGTTACATTTTCATGCCGAAATGAAACACGTTTGCTGGTTTTGCCGGGTCCATCGTTGACAGGTGTACTACGGCATTTATAGTCGGGTGTGACCATATAGAGGAGGTTGCCATGAAGAAGCATTTATTCTATCTGATCCCTGTTTTTCTCCTGCTCTCCCTGTCGGTTTTCGGCACGGGGAACAAGGAGGCGGCGGCGGGCCCGCCGTGGAAAACTGTCGGGACGAATGAGTTCGGCTGGCAGGTTCCTGAAAAGACCCTGGAGATCAATTTCTACGATGCGACGCAGCAGAGCCCCGACTACGCGAAGGATACCACGGAGGAGATCGGGGCGTACATCCTGCAGAAGTTCAATGTGAAGCTCACCAAGATCGCCTACGACATGGACCCCAGCGAACAGCAGAGCCTGATGCTTGCATCGAACAACTATCCAGAAGTCATAGCGGGGATGACGCCGGACGATGCGCAGAAATGGGTCGCGCAGGGCAGGGTGATGGACGTCGCTCCGTACCTGGATACCTACGGTCCCATCATCAAGAAAAAACTCGCTCCCCTCTACAAGCGACTCGTTGATGCCAAGGGACGGGTGTATGTCATGCCACAATACTGGGGCATGCTGCCCATTCCCGACCAATCCGCCCATATCCGGTGGGACTGGTGGCAGGCCATGGGCGCGCCGAAGTTCGAGACTCCCGATGAGTATTTCGAGGTGATCAAGAAGATGCAGCAGCTTCATCCGAAAAACGCCCGGGGGGAGAGGACGTACGGCATATCGGGATACGATCACTTCAAGGACATTCTCCCTGTCCTGGTCGGGTTCTGGGGCCTGAAAGACGGGTATAAGGAAGGCGCGGACAAGAGCCTCACGCACTGGATCAACACCCCTGAAGGCCTCGCAATGACCAAGTTCATGAATCGTTTTTACCGGGAAGACCTTCTTGATCCCGACGCCTTCATCAACAACTACGAGCAGTGGAAGGCAAAGTTCTCCGACGAGCGGATTGTCGGTCATGTGGGCGCGTGGTGGGTGACCACCGACGCGGGGCACGAGACGTGGGCCAAGTCCAACCCGAATTGGACCGAGGACATGCGCTACCTTCCCGTGAAACTGAAGGCCGCAGAGGCGAAACAGGCCTACCTCTCTCCCAAGAACACAACCGGCGATACGCGGACCATCGTGACTGATCACTGCACCCAGATCCAGAACCTGCTGCGCTGGTGGAACTTCGAGATCAGCGACACCGGGACCCGGCTGATCGGCTGGGGCATACCGAACCAGCCCGACTCCGTATGGACGTTCAAGAACGGGACGTGGGCATTCACCGACCAGGCGGTCAAGGCGATGCTGTCATCGACCTTCGATTATGACCACGCCGAGAATGTGCTGGGGCAGGTGGCATTCGTGATGGTGGCGGGGCAGGGCCTCATGGACGACGGCAAGAGCACCATATGGTTCGATCAGAACTTCAATGACCAGGACAAGTGGCGGAAGCTCATGAACACGAGCCTGCGCGACACGGAATACGACTTTTCGGCGTTCCTGAGCGTCGTCTTCCCGCCGGATGATCCGGTGACCGTGACGAAAAAGCAGGTGGAGGATCTCCTGCTGACCGGTTGGCCCGACGCGGTCATGGCGCCGACAGAGCAGCAGTGCGAACAGCGTTTCATGGCATTGCGCGACACGCTCAATAATGCGGGACTGAAGAACGTGGAGGCATTCCTGACAAAGGGATACAAGCAGAATCTTGCGGCATGGGGAGAGCAGTGACGTTCCCATGGCAATGAGCCCTCTTCGCCCTCGCAGGGGAAGGGGGCTCCGTCTGCTCTCCCGCGAGCGGGAGCTCTGGCTTCTTTCCCTTCCCTTTTTCATCTGGGTCGCGGTCTTCGCGTACTACCCGATGTACGGGCTTTCGATCTCCTTTCTTGCCTACGTTCCCGGCAAGCCGATCGTGGGCTCGGCGTGGGTCGGGCTCAAGTTCTTCATCGAATTCCTGACTTCCCCGGATTTCGGGTACGTGATGCGCAATACTCTTGTGATCAGCGCGCTGGGAATTGTCATCGGGTTCCCGGCACCCATTGTGCTTGCCCTGCTCCTCAACGAGCTTCGCGGCCGCTCGTTCAAGAAGACCATCCAGACCGTGTCCTATCTTCCGCATTTCATCTCCTGGGTGGTCACTGCGAGTCTCATTTTCACGCTGCTGGGAAACGAAGGCGTGGTCAACGACATCCTCCTCCGGGCGCGTCTCGTGGTGAAGCCCATCAACTTCCTGGGCACGGGGCGATACTTCTGGTGGCTGATCACCTTTGCCAACTTGTGGAAAGGCATTGGATGGAGCTCCATCATCTACCTCTCCGCAATCGCCGGCATCGATCCCGAGCTGTATCAGGCCGGGGCCGTGGACGGCCTGAACCGGTTCGGAATGATCCGCCACATCACGCTCCCCGGGATCCGTATCACCATGGTGCTCCTCCTGATCCTCGAAATCGGCTCGATACTAAGCGCGGGTTTCGAGCAGCAGCTCCTTCTGGGAAATCCACAGACACGGCTTTACTACGAGGTGATCGACACGTATGCGTACAAGTACGGGGTGCAGATGGGGCGGTATCCCTATGGCGCCGCCGTGGGTTTCATGCAATCCCTTGTCGGGTTGATCCTCGTGTTTTCCGCGAACTGGCTCTCGCGGAAGGCGCTTGACATCTCGATCGTGTGAGAGGGCGGCAATGAAAGTCCGCCGCAGCGTGGGAAGCAGGTTATTCGACGCGGTGAACGTCACCCTCATGCTTGCGCTCGCCTTCA
>Ga0187878_1004859_pt1 | contig 10217 bp, 6 predicted proteins | sample June2016WEW_17_1_FD_132979 | JGI IMG/M metagenome (GOLD analysis project Ga0187878, IMG submission 132979) | Peatland microbial communities from SPRUCE experiment site at the Marcell Experimental Forest, Minnesota, USA - June2016WEW_17_150 | ecosystem: Environmental > Terrestrial > Soil >...
GCCATTGCCTATGGAATCGTTCAGCAGCACGGCGGGAACATCGAAGTGAGCTCGACTCCACAGAAAGGCACCACCTTCACGGTGGTTCTGCCGGAAGAGACGCACCTGGCCGGGAATGAGAAGTACACGGCGCCGGCCGGGAGAGCGATGGAACATCTGTAGAAGTGCCCGGGGGCGCCTCCTCGGGCGCGTTGCCCGAGCGCAGGCATCGGGCGCGGTGAGACGCTCGACCGGAGTGTCTCCGCGAGGAGAAATCCATGAATGCCAAAGGCAACATCCTGATTGTGGACGACGAGGCGGTGGTGCGCGACTCCCTCGGAAAATGGCTAGCGGAGGAAGGCTATAACATCGATACCGCCGCGAGTGCCAAGGAGGCGTTGCTCAAGCTGCCTCTCGAGCGCTGGGACCTGGCGCTTCTCGATATCAAGATGCCCGGCATGGATGGCCTGGAGCTGCAGCGCCGCATGCGCGAGGTGCACCCTGAGATCATCATCATCATCATGACCGGCTACGCTTCGGTCGAGACCGCCGTCCAGGCCCTCAAGGATGGCGCTTACGATTACATTACCAAGCCGTTTGACCCCGACGATCTCACCCATGCCATCCACAAAGCGCTCGACCACTTTCACACGAAGCAGGAGAACGTGCGCCTGCGCGAGAGCCTGGAAGAGATCCAGGCGGTCGACCTGGTCGGCCAGAGCAAGCCCATGCAAAAGGTGGTGGAGCTGATCCGTACCGTAGCGCCGACGGATGCAACCGTGTTGGTGACCGGCGAAAGTGGCACGGGCAAGGAACTCGTGGCGCGCTCCATTCATAACCTCAGCTTGCGGCGGTACATGCCACTGGTGGTCATCCACTGCGGCGCCCTCACCGAAACGCTCCTCGAAAGCGAACTCTTCGGACACGAAAAAGGCGCCTTCACCGGCGCCCAATACCGCAAGAAAGGCAAATTCGAAGTCGCCGAGGGAGGCACCGTTTTTCTGGACGAAATCAGCGATATCAGCCTGAAGACGCAGACCGACCTGTTGCGCGTCTTGCAGGAACGGGAGATCACGCGGGTGGGCGGGACGCAGACGATCAAGGTGGATTTCCGCGTCGTCGCCGCCACCAACAAGGACCTGGAAACCAAGGTGAAAGAAGGAACGTTCCGCGCCGATCTTTTCTACCGGCTCAACATCTTTGAAATTCGCCTGCCGCCCTTGCGCGAGCGTCGGGAGGACATCCCGCTGCTCGCCGATCATTTCACCCACAAGTTCGCGCGGGCCATGAACCGCCGGTTCGCGGGCATCGACCGGGAGGCGCTGGAATTGCTGATGCACTACGACTGGCCGGGCAACGCGCGGGAACTCGAAAACGCCGTCGAGCGCGCCATGGTGATCGGCCACGAGGCGGAGCTGCAGGCCTCCGACTTCCCGCTGCAGATCAGCGCCGGGGCCCAGCCCGCGGTCGGACAGGCTCTCGAGGAGATCGAGCGCGCTCACATCCTGCGAGTTCTCGAGAGCTGCAACTGGAACCAGAGCATGGCGGCGCGAGTGCTCAAGATCGATCGTGTCACCCTCTATAACAAGATCAAGAAATTCGGATTTCGGAAGTTAAACGCAACGGCGTCATGAAGCTGCTTTCGCTTGTTCCTGTCGGCCACGTTGAGCAGAGCCACCTGGAGATTCTTGCCGAGGGGCTGGCGCCGGTCTTGCGCGCCGCCTGCGCGGTTCACGGTGAGAAGTTGGAATTGGAATCTGCATACGACGCGCTGCGCGGCCAGTACAACTCCACGTCCCTGCTCAAGAAACTGCGGAAACTTGCCGCCACGGACACCTGGCGCATCTTGGGGGTGAGCGAGGCCGATCTCTACATTCCCATTCTGACGTTTGTTTTCGGGGAGGCGCAACTCGGTCCGGCCGGCGCCTCGGCGGCAGTGGTTTCCATGCACCGCCTGCGCCAGGAATTCTACGGATTGCCACCCGACCCGGCGGTCCTCGCCGACCGCCTTCTCAAGGAATCTCTGCACGAAATCGGCCACACGTTGGGACTGCGCCACTGCCCGGACTATCGCTGTGTGATGAGCTCCTCACCGTCCGTCGAAAGCATCGACCTGAAAGGCGCCCACTTCTGCGATTCCTGCGTTACGCTGCTGCTCTAGCGCTGGTCGATCACCGCGGCCTTCCCGCCTCCCAACCTTTGGCGCCGTCGTCAGGGCTCTACGGCGTTTTGCCAGGCCCCCGTTTGGGCGGTTTTCTGCTAATCTTGACCGGGTAGAACGATGGCCACTTTCAGCCAGCACTTCGCAACAGTGCGGGACCGCATCGGAGCACTCGCCGAGGAAACTTTGTCCGGGCGACCGCTCGCCACCATTCTTGAAACTGCGCAGCGGGGCCAGGGTCTGGCGACGGATGACGTCGCCGCGCTGATGGCTTGGGGAAGGGAGCCGGAGCCACGCACGGAAATCCATGCCGTGGCCCGCGCCCTTCGCAGGCAGAGCGCCAGCCGGACGATCGAGTTCATCATTCCCGAGTACTTGACGAGTTTTTGCCAGAACGATTGCCTTTACTGCGGCTACCGCAAGTCCAACGCGCTGGCCGAGCGGGTCCGCCTGAGCCGGGAGGAGTACGAGCGCGAGCTGGAACTGATTCTCGCCATGGGGCACCGGCAGATCGAACTGGTGCTGGCGGACGATCCGGAGTTCGGGCCGGAACGTGTCACGCCTTACGTCTTGCTGACGCGCCGCAAGCTGCTCGAGCTGGGCGGCGGGGTCGTGGCGCTCAACGCGCCAGCTTACGACGAAGAGGGGTATCGGCAACTGCGCGCCGCCGGACTCGACTGGGTGGCACTCTGGCAGGAAACCTACGACGAAGCGCAGTTCGGACGCTGGCACTTTCAGGGTTCGCCCAAGCGGCAATACGAGTTCCGGCTCGATGTCTGGGACCGCGCCATTGCCGCCGGCTTTACGCGCCTCGCCCTGGGAATTCTGTTCGGCCTCTACGACTGGCGTTTCGAAGTGCTGGCGCTGGTCGAGCATGCCGCCTATTTGCGCAAGACTTACGGCATCGAGCCTTACGCGCTCGGCATTCCCCGCCTCAAACCGGCGCGCGGAGTGGTCGCCTCACAAAAGCCTTCGCGCTACAGCGTAAGTGACGAGGACTACCGACTCGCCGTCAGCCTCTACCATCTGGTGTTCCCGCGCACCCGGCTCTTCTTCAATACTCGCGAAACTTATGACTTCAACCTGTCGATGGTCGAGCGCGGCGACCTCTTCACGGTGGATTGCGAGACACTGCCCGGCGCCTATGTGCGCGGACGATTGCCCGGGCAATTCGCGACGCATGCCTACCCGCCGCGCAGCGAAGTGGTGGCGGAGTTCACTCGTCAGGGTTACGCCTGCCGCTACCTCGAGCCGGAAGATTCCGAAAAGCTCGCCGCCCTGGTGACTCGTTCTCCCGAAGATGAAGCGCCTGCCGCCCTGCGCCGCAGCGCCTGCGAACACGAGGAAATCCGCCAGAGACTCAGCGAGTGGCAGGCGTTTTCGGAAGGCTTGCAGGCTACCCCCGCGCACATGCGCTGGGTGGCGGCAGGCGAATTGCGCGAGCGCCTGCGGTTCTTCGAGACCAGTTACATCGCCCACTGCCGCAATGAGGAGAACGCCATGCAGGCTCTGGTGAGTCTCGCGCCGGAGGGCGAGGCCCGAATCGGCAGGATGCGCGCCGAGCATGAACGCTTCGCGGTCGATCTCGACCGTTTGCTGCGGCAAGTGACCTCCTATGAGCAGTCGGGTGACCCGACCGTGCTCCTGACGCTCGGCAGCCGCGTAATCAACGAGCTCGGTGCGCACCTCGACGCCGAAGACCGCTTCTTCGCCGCCTGGCTGGAGGGCGGATCGTTGTCTCACGTCTCCGGCTGAGCGGAGAGCATCATCTTTTGATAGACTCCCGACCTTCCCTCAACGTTCCTTCAAGGAGTCTGACCCGCGATGCGAACCCAACATTTTTCTTTCTGCTGCTCCATCCTGAGTTTCAGATTTGTCCGGACGCTCTTCCTGTTGCTGGCAGTCACAGTGGCCGGGCCACAAGCTCTGTGGGCGATCGACTGGTCAACGCTTTTCACCGCGCAGGACGTTCGTGATCATCTTTCCAATGAGAAAGGCCGTGCCGAGGCGCTGGAATTCTGCCGCAAGATGGGCATCAGCAAGGTCTATGTGGAGACGTTTCGCGATGCTTATCAGGCCGACGAGCAGGCGCTGAAGACGGCGCGCGATTTCTTCCGCCAGGCGGGGTTGAAGGTTTCCGGCTGTGTCACCACGACGCGTTTCGGCAAGCCCACCACGGGCTGGGAAGTCGGCTCCTGTTATACCCACCGCGCCAACCAGGAACACCTTGCCTCAATCTTCAGCTTCACCGCGCGGCTCTTCGACGAAATCATGATTGACGATTTTCTCTTCACCGATTGTCAGTGCTCCGAGTGCGCGGTGGCCAAGGGCGCGATGAGCTGGCGGCAGTATCGCGAAAAATTGATGCTCGAAGTCAGCCGCGACCGCATTCTGGGCCCGGCGCGCGCCGCCAATCCCCAGGTTAAAGTCATTCTGAAATTCCCGCAGTGGTACGACCTATTCCAGGAGCGCGGCTACATCGTTGACAAAGAGACGGCGCTATACGACCGCATCTGGGTGGGCACGGAGCTGCGCGACCCGAGTTCCGACGAGTGGGGCCACAAGCAGCAGTACGAAGGTTTCGTCATCTACCGCTGGCTCAGCGAGATCGGCGGCGCCAAGACCGGCGGCGGATGGTTCGATCCTTATGGAACCGATACGACCTACTACCTCGACCAGGCTTACGTTTCCGCGCTCGCCGGCGCTCCGGAAATCATGCTCTTCCATTATGGCGCCTTGATCTCCGACGAGTTTCGCGCCCAGGCGGAAGCCTTTGCGACGCGCCGCCCGGAGCTCGAATCCCTCAGCCGGCTCGCCGAAGGCTGGAGCGGCATTCCCGCCTACAAGCCGCCTTCCAGCGATCCCGGAGACGAAACCTACCTCTTTGACCCGATCGGGATGCTCGCCGTGCCGCTGGTCCCGACGGCTAAGTTTCCGGACGGCACACGCGCCGGGCTCTTTACCATTCATTCGCTTGAAGACACGGAGTTCGTTCCCAAACTCGAAAGTTTCCTGAAGGCGGGAGGAACCGCATTTGTGAGCGAGGGATTGGCGCATCGCTTGACCGGGGATCCCCGGCTACCCACCAGGGAGTCATTGGAACTTCCGAAGGGGAAGTATTTCCAGGTGCTGGAAGTGGGCGGCGGAAAGGTCGCGGTGTTTTCAACTGCCCTGCCGCGGCTCGCGCACGTGGACACTCAAAACCGCGTCGCGCAGCTCACGCCAGCGCTGCGAGAGGCGCTGGAAGCGTTTCGCAAATCGGTGGCGGACTTCGCACCCACCTCGCTTGACGCCCCGCCGCGCGTGGCCGTATTCCCCTTGCGCGGTCGGGTGGCAGTGGCAAACTTTACCGAGCTTCCGGTGGGTTGCCATCTGACCGGCGTGGGCGGGATGGTGAGCCGCTTCAAGCAGGTCTTTGCGACGGCGGGCGCACAACTCGCCCCTGACCGCGTCACCCTGCGCCTCGCGCCGCATTCGGTGCTCGTGGTCGAGTAGCGACGACAGCGTAACGAGAGTTGTCCTGAAGCATTGCGGGGCTCGAGCAGGCGCGCGGATCATGCCCCAAGGCTGAGCGAGGTCCGGGAGGGAAGGAAGTCAGAAGATTAGAATCCCGGGTAAAAAGAATCATTCATAGTGCAGCGCCACCGACGGCTCAACGCTCGCCGCGCGGCGCGCCGGGAGGACGATGGCGCCCAGCGACGTGACCAGCAAGACTCCTGAAACGACTGTCAACGTCAGCTGGTCCGTACCGCTGATTCCGTAGAGAAGGCTGCTGGTGAAGCGGCCGAGGGCAAGGGCGATGCCCAAGCCGATCGCCAGACCGATGGCGGTCAGTGTAAGCCCCTGCCGAAGGACCATGCGCAACACCTGCCCTCGATCGGCGCCCAGTGCCATGCGGATGCCGATTTCGCGTGTGCGACGCCGCACCGAATAGCTCATGACGCCATAGAGACCGATGACCGCCAGGGTCAGGCCGACGCCCCCGAAAACTCCCAGGAGTGTGGCGCAGATTCGCGGCAACAAGAGTGATTTGTTGACGTGTTCCTGCATGGTCTCGGCATTGAAGATGGCCATGTTCGGATCGAGTTGCAGGATCTGGTCGCGAATCGGCCGCGCCAGCCCCGCCGGGCGCGCCGCCGTTCTCACCACAATCGAAATCCCGTAGAAGCTCATGGCGTTCTCGGGGTTCGGCTCGAGAAACAGATAGGCGCAGGCGGCGGGCGCTTCGCCCAGGGTGCGCGATTTCGAGTTGCGCGCCAAGCCGATGATCGTATAGCGGATCTTGTCGGCGGACATCTCGCGGCCGATGGGGTCAGCGTTCCCAAACAGGCGCTGGGCCATCGTCTCGTTGATGGTCGCGACGTGCTCGTCGTCGCTCTTGAGGTTGAAGTCGCGGCCCCGCAGGAGCGGGATCCCCATCGTCTCAAAAAAGCCGCCGCCGACGTAGTAGACGTCGGTGTTGACGGTTTGCGCTCCTCCGCCTTGGCCGCGCTCGACGTTGAAATTGAAGCTGGTTCCGCCGATGCTGAGCGGAACGCTGTCCAGGAAGCTCACCGAACGGACCCCCGGCAGCGCGGAGACCCTCTCGCGAAGCTGCGAGAGGAATTGTTGCGCCTGCGGGCGCGAGTAATGGTGCAACTTCGGGTCCACCGCCATCAGCAGGACGTTCTCCGGGCGCAGGCCGAGGTCGATGGAAGAAGCGTTTTGCAGGCTGCGGAGAAACAGTCCCGCGCCTGTCAACAGCACCAGCGACAGCGCCACCTGGATGACGACCAGAGCGTTGCGGGGCCCGAACCGGCTGAAGGGGCCCAAGAGGGTGGACTCATTCCGCAGCGCCGCGACGATGTCGGGGCGCGTGGCGCGCAGCGCCGGAGCCAGGCCAAACAGGACCCCCGTCACCATGGCAAGGCCCGCCGTAAATGCCAAAACCCGCAAATCCACGTTGAAGTCAAACACGATCGGGAAGGGCAGCGGCAGTTCGAACCGCGAGAGCACCCGGGCGGCCAGCGCCGCCAGCAGGAAACCTGCCGCCGCTCCGAGCACCGATAGCAGGATGCTCTCGGTGAGCATCTGCCGCACCAGCCGCCAGCGCCCCGCCCCCATCGCGATGCGGATGGCAACCTCCTTCTGCCGGGCGGTGGCTCGCGCCAGGAGGAGGTTCGCGACATTCGCGCAGGCGACCAGGAGAACGAGGCCGACCACGACCATCAAGATGGCCGACAAGCTCAGGGCCGGCAGTTCAGAACCTCCGATGAGTCCACTGCCGCTGTCGATGGTGATGGCGCGGTGCCGCTCCTTCCCTTTGCGATAGGTGTCCTCCAGCCGCGTCTTGACGACGTTCACCACGGCGGCGGCCTGGGAGCGGCTCACCCCGGGCTTGAGCCGCGCGTTCAAGATCAACCACTGGCTGTTTCGCTCGTTGTAGGGATTCTCTTTGGCGAGGTCGGGCATAATCTGGGCGTACATCGCCAGGGGCACCCAGAACTCCGGCAGCACCCCGCGCAACGTTCCATGGAAGGCGGGCGGGGCGACTCCCACCACGGTGTAGCGTTGCCCGTTCAAAATCACCGCCCGGCCCACCACCGTCGGGTCGGAGCCGAACCGGCGCCGCCACAGAGCATGACTCAGCACTACCACCGCGTCGCGGCCAACGACCGCGTCTTCTTCCGGCAGAATGGCGCGCCCCAGCACCGGCGCGACGCCCACCAGCGAGAAGTAATCGCCACTAACCAGTTCGCCCCAGATTCGCTCGGGTTCGCCGGCTCCGCCAATGCTCGCAGGGATGAACGGGAAGTGGGCAACCACACCCTCGAAGACCTGCTTGGTTTGATCGCGATAATCAACGAAGTCGGGATAGGAAATCGATTTCCCTTGTGAAAAGGTCACCAGACGGTCGGGATCTCTCACCGGCAGTGAGCCCAAATACAGACCGTTCACGATGCTGAATACCGTTGTATTCGCGGCGATCCCCAGACCGATCGAAATGACGATAATCGCCGTGAACGTGGGAGCCTTCAACAAGGTCCGATAGGCGAGACGGACATCACGCAATAAGTCATCCACGGGTGACCTCACAGAGGACGGTGAACTTTGTCCCTCCTAAACAGCTAAACGAATCCACGCCACCGGAAGTTCGGAGAAAGACCTTTCTCAGAGTTGGCTTTCCGCCTTTTGGGGCTGAGGCGCGATGAGGAGAGGCGCCCTGCGCCAATTAGTCCATTTCTTGGGAGGATGTGTTCAGTGCTTCTTCGGCTGGACCGGAGTGCCTTTCACGCCTCGGGCACATGTGATCGGGGTTGGCTACAACGACTGGTGACAATCCCGGTTGGACGGTCGGCAATCAAGGACATTTCTCCGAAGACAAAACCCCTGGGCGAATCAAGCAATGCGGCCGTACCTGCCTTGGACCATTTGCCGCACGATGAGCGAACGGGGAGGGGCACCCTTCATGGGCGCCCCCTTGAGGCTGAGCAGGAGGCCGTCTGGATTGGACACGCTTACGACCGGGCACGAATCCGGGCCACGGTTTTCACACTTGTCAATTCCCGCAAGGCGTCGGAGGCAATCCAGCGCGCGGATTTGGAATCGAGTTTCTGAATCTCCTGCCCGGTTTTGATCGCCGCTTCACGCAGATTCATATTGCGCTTGCCGATTTGCCGCAGCGCCCAGTTCACGGCCTTCTTCACAAAGTTTCTCTCATCGGTCGAACCCTTCTTGATGAGGCGCAGATAGCGCTCGAACTCGGCGTCTTTCGCCCGCTTGTCGTGCACCGCCAGGCAGGCCATCAGCACAAACCCCGCACGCCTGACATACTCCTCCGGGCGCGAAGTCCACTCGACCGCTTTCCCGTGTGCGAGCGTGGTCTGCCGGAAGAGATTGTTACAGCAGCCATCGACGATGTCCCAGGAATCGAAATCGCGCGCCCAACGCTCCATCTGCTCCTCGTTGACCTGCGCCGGGTCGTCGATGAGCGCCGCCAGGCTTTTCGCGTCGTGGATGCCGGAGCGCCAAAGCTTTTCCGCCAGCTTATGGTCGCCGCGAAGGCTGCGCGCCATCTGGCGCAACACCGGAGCGGGCACGCCGTAGGCTTTCCGGACGTTGATCCCATAGCGCGCCATGCCCGCGATGTTGCGCGGGTTGTAATAGGACTTCAACTTCTTCAGGATCTCGGTGCAGGTCATGGTGGGAGCCGCGATTACTTCAGCGCGCGCTTCAGCGCATCGACAATCGACTGGCCGTCGGCCGACCGCAGCGACGCGGCCATGAAGTGGTAGGTCTTCCCGGATTTAAGAATTACGTGGAATGTGCCGGTGTTGAACCCGCCGAGCGAATTGACTTCGACTTCCTTGACGTCGCTTGTGGGCACGGAGAAGACTTCCTTGCCCGACTCCTCGAAGCGAAGCTGGCCGTTGGCGAGTGAAAGCGTCCCCTTCGCCTTATTGTGGGTTTGCAGGACTGCGACCATGTCAGCCAAACCGTATACTTCAAACTGCAGCGATTCCTTCCCCGCCTTGGCTGCGGCGGGCTTGGCCGCAGGTGCAGCAGGTTGTGCCGGAGCAGGCGCGCTGGCCGGAACCGGAGTCGAAGCGCCGGCGGATGGTGCCGCCGCCTTCACTTCCTCGGAGAGGACCCACTTGGCTTCCGCCTCCTCCTCGTCGGGGTTGATGACGAACAGGCTGGTCTCTCCCGGCTGGGCGTCCGCCGCCACCTGGACCTTCGCCACCAGTTCCGTGTCCTTATTGAATTGCGTCTCCAGCAAGTGGATGCCGGGATTCGAAAACGCAACCTTCGCGCCTTTGGCAAAATTCTTGCCGGTGATTTTCACCTCGATAGGGCCGCCGCGCGGCGCGGTCGGAGGGTCCACGCGCGTTACTTCCGGCGCCGACGCTTGTGCACGGGCGGCCGTTGTCTGGCCGGTCGGCTGAGTTGCTGCGGAGGTTGCGGTACTCGTGGCTGGTGCTGCCGCGGGTGTTCCGCCCGGCAGAACAATCGTGAAGGGAACTGCGGCGACAGGGCTGGCCGTGTTGCTCACATAAAGGGTGACGATTCCGGGCTGGGCCTGTTTGCCGACGAGGAC
>Ga0187878_1004861_pt1 | contig 10215 bp, 6 predicted proteins | sample June2016WEW_17_1_FD_132979 | JGI IMG/M metagenome (GOLD analysis project Ga0187878, IMG submission 132979) | Peatland microbial communities from SPRUCE experiment site at the Marcell Experimental Forest, Minnesota, USA - June2016WEW_17_150 | ecosystem: Environmental > Terrestrial > Soil >...
AGCAGGTAGCGATTCGTGTGCAGCAAAGCCTCCGGCTTCCCGCAGTCCTCCCAAACCTGGACCTCCCTCACCTTCATCTTCAAACCGTCCTCCAGCATCACGTTCAGTGCGTCTGCCAAAAAGAACTCGCCGTTCAGTTGGATCTTGCGTCGCATCTGCTCCTGGATGGCAGAGATGAGATCCTCGCCGGAGGGCAGGTAGTAACAACCAACAACCACCAGGTTGTTCTGAAGGTCGGGTGGCTTTTCCACCAAGCGTTTGACCCAGCCATCCTGGCCCAATTCCGCGACACCAAACCGCCGGGGGTCTTGCACCGCCTTCACCCAGGCCACGGCCTCTCCCTCTTTGCCCACGATCTGCTCCAGATCGGTTTCGATGAGGGTGTCAACGAAAAGCACCAGAATGGGTCCGCGGATGTGCTCGCGGGCCAGCCAGAGCGCGTGAGACTGGCCGAGCATCTCTCTCTGCTCAACGTAGCACGCCCGCAGGTGAGGATAGGCGCGCTTGACGTATTCCTCTACCTGGTCCCCCATGTACCCGACGATGAAGACCACTTCTTCGACGTTCCGCAGGGACTCGAACATGTCGAGCACGTGGCCCAGGATGGGTTTCCCCGCCACGGGGACCAGCGGTTTGGGCTTGCTCCAGGTGAGGGGCCGCAGGCGCGTGCCGAAACCGGCCATGGGCAATATGACTCTCATAGCGCGGGAGCCTCCTTGTGCCACGAGGTGACCTGCTGATAGGCCCAGCCGACTCGAAAGAGCATTTCCTCGCCCAGTTGAGGCGCGTTGAGCTGCAGCCCGATTGGGAGACCGCTCCCATCGAACCCGCAGGGCAGGGCCAGTCCCGGGATGCCGGCCAGGTTGGCAGGCAGGGTGAAGACATCCTCCAGGTACATCGCCAGGGGGTCGCTGGTCTTCTCCCCGATGCGAAAGGCAGTCGTCGGTGCCACCGGACAAGCAATCACGTCCACTTTCTCGAAGGCTTGCTCAAAGTCGGTCCGAATCAGTGTCCGCACCTTCTGGGCCTGACCGTAGTAGGCGTCGTAGTAACCCGCTGATAGGGCATACGTGCCCAGCATGATGCGGCGCTTCACCTCGGGCCCAAAGGCCGAACCCCGGGTGGCCTCGTAGTTCTCCCACAGGCTGCCTGCCTCGACCCGCGGCCCATAGCGTATGCCATCATAGCGCGCAAGATTGGCGGACGCCTCTGCTGGCGCGACCACGTAGTAAACCGGAACAGCGTATTCGGTATGCGGCAGTGTTACCTCCTCGACCTCGGCGTGCATCGCTTCCAGATCGCGGACCGCAGCGCGCACGGCGCGCTCGACCTCGGTCTGGATCCCTGAGACAAAGTATTCCTTGGGAACGCCGACCCGAACGCCTCTTAGGTCGGGCTCCCCCGGCAGCCGGGCGGGGTAGGACGGCACAGGCTCGGGCAGGGTGGTGGAATCCATCGGGTCGTGGCCCGCGATCACCCAGAGCAGCAAGGCCAGGTCTTCCACGCGCCGCGCCAAGCAACCAATCGTATCCAGTGAGCTACCGTAGGCCACCAGACCGTAGCGGGAAACGCGGCCGTACGTCGGTTTGACGCCGGATACGCCGCAGAAGGAGGCCGGTTGTCGCACGCTCCCGCCCGTGTCGGTGCCGAGTGCGGCCGGGACCATGCCCGCGGCTACGGCGGCGGCGCTGCCCCCGCTCGAGCCCCCAGGAACCCGCGAGAGATCCCAAGGGTTCCGCGTCACGCCATAGGCGGAGTTTTCCGTGGAGGAACCCATGGCAAACTCGTCGGCGTTGCTCTTGCCCAGAAGAATGGCGCCAGCGTCGCGCAGCCTGGAGACCGCGGTCGCATCGTAGGGAGGCACGTAGTTCTCCAAGATGCGTGACCCGCAGGTGCAAGGCATATTCGCCACGCAGATCAGATCTTTGACCGCCAGGGGGATCCCCAGCAGGGGCGGCAGCCCGCCGCGCCGGTCTCCCCGCCACGCGGCCCAGCGCGAGTCGGCTGCCCGCGCCTGGGAGAGGGCTCTCTCAGGCTCCCAGTACAAGAAGGCATTTAGGATGGGATTCAGCCGCTCAATTCGGGCCAGGCAGGCGGTCGTCAGTTCGAGACTGGTGAGTTCTCCTTCGCGAAGCCCCCCAAGGACCTGGCTGAGGGAGAGGGAGAGGATGTCCATGTCCGCCTGTCAGACTGGGATCAGTCGAAGACTGGCGGAACCCGAAACATGCCGCGCTCGATCTTCGGCGCCGCTCGGAGCAATTCTTCGCGCTCCCAGGACTTTGGCGAGCCATCCTCCCGTAGGATCGAGCGCAGCCCCAGAACACTGGTGGTGGGGGAAATGTTCGAGGTGTCCACGGCCCGAAGCCTGGCAGCGTAGTCCAGAATGCTTTCCAGCTGGGCGCGGTACAGATCCACTTCGGCGCTCGTGAGGCGCAAGTGTGCGAGTCGCGCGATATGTTCGACTTCTTCCCGTGTCAGAGGCACGTGGGGATTATACCTCACGCGATTCGTCTGGAACCCGGCCAGACCAAGGCCTGATCCTCTTCGCCAGTGTACGGACTCTTGCGGCTCCCGTCATCTGCTTTCTGGCTGGACCTCATTCCCATCGGCAGCGAGTTGTTAAGGTTCAGGACCGAATTCTCGTCCGGAGAATCTCCCCGCCATACCCATGGGGCCAAGGCACCAGATGCCTCCCGCCCCTGGGCCCAGGAGGCCTTCCACCCTCCTAGGTCTGGAGGTCTCGTGAGGAGGGCAAGTTCCCCCGGACCCTTAAGGTTCCAAAACCTTAAAGGTTCGATTCTTTTTAGGATGTCGTTGCTTTCAAACATTGCCTCGGGGCCTTCGCTTTGCTAGAATGAACTTGCCGTGCTTACGCCCTGGGAGCGGAAGCGGGTCGTCGGTGGATGGCCGGCCCCGCTTCCTCCGCGCAGCGCGAGATCTCCAGAGTCGCAACGCATCGAAACCAAGTGCTTGAAACTAGCCGCCGCCTCCTCCTGGGGGCGGGCGGTCTATGTAAACCTTACCCAACGAGGCATAGCATGACAGATCCCCGCCAGGCCTGGAAGGCAACGCTCGGCCAACTGCAAATGGAGATGAGCAAAGCGACCTTTGACACCTGGGTGCGGGACACGGAGTTACGAGACCTCGAAGGGAACACCTTCGTGATCGCCGTGGTGAACGGGTATGCGCGCGATTGGCTGGAGAATCGCCTGGCCAGCTCCGCCCGCCGGATACTCACCGGGATTTGGGGAACGCCCGTGGATGTCCGGTTTGTGATCGGCCATTCGCAATCCTCGCCGCAGGAAGAACCACCCCGACCTCCTCCGGCGGACTTCCTCCCAAACGACTTGCCCGCGCGACCGTCCGCCAACAATATGAACCCCCGCTATACCTTCTCCTCTTTCGTCGTGGGAAACAGCAACCGCCTAGCCCACGCGGCCTCCCTGGCCGTGGCGGAGAATCCGGCCCAGGCTTACAACCCCCTATTCATTTATGGGGGCGTGGGACTTGGCAAGACTCATCTGCTCCACGCGATCGGGAACCTGGTGGCGCAAAAAGGAATCCGGGTTCTCTATGTCACCTCGGAGGATTTCACCAACGATCTCATCAACGCCATTCGCTCGCACGATACAGACTCTTTCCGCGAACGCTACCGCCGAATCGACGTGCTCCTCATCGATGACATCCAGTTCATCGCAGGCAAGGAGTCGACCCAAGAAGAATTCTTTCATACCTTCAACGCCCTGCATGGCCAGAACCGGCAACTCGTCCTCTCCTCGGATCGGCCCCCGAAGGCCATGGTGACTCTGGAAGAGCGGCTCCGCTCCCGGTTCGAGTGGGGCCTTACCGCGGACATTCAACCGCCGGACTTAGAAGTGCGCCTCGCGATTCTCCGCTCGAAAGCAGAGCGCGCCGGACGCTCCGTTCCAGACGACGTGCTCGAGCTGATCGCCCGACGAGTTCAAAGCAACATCCGGGAGCTGGAGGGGGCTCTGGTGCGGATGCTGGCACTCGCTGATCTGGGGGGGATCGAACTTTCCCGCGAGATGGCCGAGAGTGCCTTGGCCGACTTGCTCCCCAAGAACCGGGCTCTGGATCCCGACGCCATCATCGCGGCCGTCGCCCGGAGCTTCGGGTTGGAGCGCGAGAGGCTCCTGGGACGCGAACGCGCTCACGAGGTCGCCCTTCCCAGGCAGATTGCCATGTACCTGATCCGTGAGGAAACCAGCGCCTCGCTACCCCAGGTCGGGGAAGCCCTGGGGGGTCGCGATCATACCACCGTGATGTACGGCTGCGAAAAAATCGGCCAGCTTCTTGAACAGGATGACAGCCTGCGTCGCCAGGTGCTTGCCATCCGGCAGACTCTTTACAACCAAGGCGCCATTCTGCCGGCCTAGCCAAGCGCCCCCCGCGACCCTGCTCCGCCAAGTACCCACCCAGCTCGCGGGAGGAGCCTCCCTCCTCCCTGACTCCTCCTGTGGAAGCCGCGCGGCCGAGTTCGGATCCGAAGCTCATCGGCAGCATTTTTTCCACCCGACCTTGTGGAGAACAGGCACCTACCCTGTGGGTGCCCCGCCAGAACCCCACCCTGTGGATAACCAGCCAGAAACTGTGGAAAAACCCCCGTTTCTGGGGAAAGCCTATCGCCTTGGCTTAAAATATGCTTAGGATTGGCCTATCCCAGGATCCGATCCGCGTCAGGCCAGAGTGCACAATGTTCGCCCTAGACAACCTGTCGGAATGCGCTGTTGTGAGCCTTCGCTCCTCCACCGCCTCTGCCCAGGAGGCTGTGGAGGTAGGAGCGAACGGCCGAGTGTCGCCTCCCCCGAATCACGGGGCCCTTCTCCGGAAACGCGTGCCCCTCCCGCCGATCTCCACAATTCCACAACGCCTATGACGGCTACTAAAAAACAACCAATGCTAGGTCTGAGAATGTCTGCCCGGCTGGGGGCAGATTGAATATTCTCGCGGTCGATGTCGGGACCGGAACCCAGGATGTGCTCTACCTGAACACAAGGCTGGCTCTGGAGAATGCCTACCGGATCGTTGCACCCGCGCCGACCTTGGTGGTAGGAGAAACCATCCGGGAAAGCACCCGGCGAGGCGAGACCATCGTCCTCTTGGGGAGGATCATGGGAGGAGGACCCAGCCAATGGGCGGCGGAGGACCACGTGCGTGCGGGCCATCGGGTCTATGCCACTCCCGATGCCGCGCGGTCATTCGATGACGATCTGGAGCAGGTGCAAGCCCAGATGGGCATTCGCGTCGTGTCGGAGGAGGAGGCGGCGCATCTGCCGGCGAGGGTACGGCGCATTTGGCTCGCCGACTTCGACTTTGCGACCCTGGCGCGTTCATTTTCCGCCCTGGGCGTAGACCTGCGTCCGCAAATTGTTCTGATTGCCGCCTTCGATCACGGCCAAGCCCCGCGCGGGGTTTCCGATAGGCGATTCCGCTTCGAGCAGTTGCACGAGCGCATCCACTCTTCGAGAAACCTATCCTCGCTTGCGTTCGCGGAGGGCAGCCTTCCCCCGCTGCTTACGCGATTGCGGGCGATTGAGGAGAGTGCGCACGGGATCGCGCCCAAACTCATGCTGATGGACAGCGGCGCGGCGGCCGTGCTGGGGGCCCTGCAGGATCCATTCGTGGCGCATAAGACCCATCCGCTGGTAGTCAACGTCGGCAACTTCCATGTGCTCGGATTTCGTTTGCGTCGAGCCGAGAGCGAAAGCTCCTTCCGCATTGAAGGACTCTTCGAGCACCATACGGGCCTTCTGGACCGAAGGCGGCTGGAGGCGCTCTTGGGAAATCTGGCCAGCGGGAAGCTAACGAACGAGGAGGTATTCGCGTCCCAGGGACACGGGGCTTTGGTGTATTGCAAGGTTCCGCTCCTGCTCGGAGGGGAGGACAGCCCCGTGGTGATCCTTGGACCGCGCCGAGATCTGATGCTGGGTTCGAGTCTCCGGCCGCACTTTGCGGCCCCGTATGGAGATATGATGTTGGCCGGAGACTACGGTTTGATGCGGGCAGCGGCCGACGTGTTCGGCGATGTGCGCGACGAGATCTTGCACGTCTTGAACGATTCCATTGCGGCGGCACCCTGGGAGGTCATGGGTGAATAGGGGTCGGCGACTTGTTCCGCGGTTGCGCGCGCTCGGACAACGTGATACCATAAAATCACCCAAGACGCGTGACCCATCGCCAGAAGGGAGGGATGCCTGTAACGCGCTTCTGACTGATCCCTCGTGGAACCAGCAGATCCCGCTAGTGATTCCTTTCGGAGGAGAATATGGCCAATAAGCTGCTTGTGGTTTTGTCCGTTGTAGTCGTCGCCTCGATGGCGCTGGCCGCGTGCGCGCCAGCCGCCACCGCGGTCGCCCCGACCACGGCCCCGTTCCGGGTCGGCTTCGTCACGGATACCGGTGGTATCGCTGACAAGAGCTTTAACCAGACGCAATGGGAAGGCATCCAGCGCGCCGGGAAGGACTTCAACATCCAGGTCAAGTACATCCAGTCCACCGAAGCCAGCCAGTACACGCCCAACCTGACCGAGTTCGCCAGCGAGGGTTATGACCTGATCATTGCATCCGGCTTCTACCTGGGCGCTGACCTGGCGAAGGTGGCAGCTCAATATCCCAATGTGAAGTACTCGATCGTTGACTACGGCTATCCTGATCCTACCCTGACTCTCGACCCGGGTGTGAAGGGCGCCAAGGAATGTATTCCTAATGTGATGGGCCAGGTCTTTAAGACCGATCAGGCCGCCTACTTGGCGGGTTACCTGGCGGCCGGCATGACCAAGACCGGCAAGCTGGCCTACTACGGCGGGGCCAAGATCCCATCCGTGACGATCTTCGGCGTCGGTTTCCAGCAGGGTATGGAAGCCTATAACAAGGCCCACAGCACGAGCGTACAGCTGCTCGGCTGGGACAGCAAGACTGGTGAAGGCGTCTTTACGGGCGACTTCTCAGACTTGACCAAAGCGAAGGCCACTGCCACATCCCTGTACGACGAAGGCGCGGACATTGTCATGGGCGTTGGCGGCCTAATCGGTTCGCCCTCCTTTGCCCTGGCGCGCGAACACAATAGCTACGGTATTTGGGTCGATACTGATGGTTTCGTGCGCTGGCCTGAAGACCAGGATGTCATGCTGACCAGCATCATGAAGAAGATGGATCAGTCGAATTATGATCTGATCAAAGCCACCATGGCCGGCAGTTTCGCTGGCTGCACCAACTACATCGGCAGCCTGGCCAACGGCGGCGTCGATATCGCTGACTATCACAACCTGGCCAGCAAGGTTCCGGATTCGCTGAAGGCAGAGGTGGCAGCCCTCAAGGCCAAGATTATTTCCGGCGAGATCAAGGATACGGGCTGCATTTCCTATCCGAACCAATGCCCCGGCGGTTTGTACACCCCGTAATCCAGCTCTAAGAAATTGACTTACGAGTGTCAGGTGGTGTCGGATGCGAATCAGGCACCACCTGACTCAATAAGGCTCCGTTCTTGATGGAATTGGAACTCGCAGGCGAGAAGGACGGACGTATGCCTCCGATACTCGAGCTGCATGGAATCACGAAAGCCTTTCCAGGGGTGCTGGCTAATGACCATATTGACCTGGTCCTTAACCAGGGGGAGATTCTGGCTATTCTGGGCGAGAACGGCGCAGGCAAGACCACATTAATGAATATCCTCTACGGCCTGTATTCTCCTGATGGAGGCGAGATTCTCATCCGCGGTTCGAAGGTGGACATCCACAACCCCCACGACGCCATCCGCCTGGGAATCGGCATGGTCCACCAGCATTTCATGCTCATCCCGGTGTTTACCGTGGCGGAGAACGTCATGCTGGGAGTCGAGTCGACCAGAGCTGGGGGAGTCCTGGATCGGAAGGCGGTCGCCAAACGCATCCAAGAAATCTCGGCCCGTTTTGGCCTCAGGGTCGAGCCGGAGATCATGGTCGAAAACCTCTCGGTGGGCGTGCAGCAAAGGGTCGAAATCATCAAGGTCTTGTATCGCGAAGCGGATATCCTGATTTTCGATGAACCTACCGCGGTCCTGACACCTCAGGAGGCGGAGGAGTTCTTCAAAATCGTGCACTCCCTGGTCGAGCAGGGAAAGTCGGTCATTTTCATTTCACATAAGTTGAAGGAAGTACTGGAGATATCCGATCGCATCACGGTATTTCGAAATGGGAAAGTGGTCGGCACGACGACCCCGGATGAAGCCACCGAGGCTTCACTAGCCAGCATGATGGTGGGGCGCGAAGTGATCCTGACCGTCGACAAGAAGCCGGCCAAGCCCGGGGAGGTTGTCCTGGATGTGGCCGACTTGTTTGTGACTGATGACCGTCACCTGGTAGCCGTCAACGGAGTCTCCTTCCAGGTCAGGGCCGGGGAAATCCTGGGGGTTGCCGGCGTACAGGGCAACGGGCAAAAGGAACTGGTGGAGGCCCTGACCGGGCTGCGGCCCCTCGCCAGCGGCAAAGTGAACCTGTTAGGGAAGGACATTTCCAGGGCCTCGCCGCGTTCAATTCGTGAGGCCGGTTCTGCCCATGTGCCCGAGGATCGCCAGAGGGACGGGTTGGTATTATCCTTCCCAATTAGGGACAATCTGGTACTCACCACTTACTATGAACCTCCCTTTGCACGTGGCATCAGCCTGCAGACCAAAAGCATTGATGCGGTCGCCGCGGAGCGGGTGAAGCAGTTTGACATTCGTACGCCCAGCATTTTCATCCCAGCCTCGACCCTCTCCGGGGGGAACCAGCAGAAGGTCATCGTGGCGCGCGAGTTCTCGCGCCCGGTCAAGCTGTTGATCGCGTCGCAACCAACACGCGGCCTGGACGTCGGCTCCATCGAATACATTCACGGGCAGATTGTAAAGAAACGTGATGAGGGCTGTGGGGTGCTTCTGGTCTCACCCGAACTGGATGAGATCATGAGTCTTTCCGATCGGATTGCGGTCATGTTCGGTGGGAGAATCCTAGCCATCCTCCCTGCCAACGAGGCGACCAAGGAAGGTCTTGGACTACTGATGGCCGGCATACATTCCGAGGCGCGGGCAGAGGCGGCCTAAGACCGAGGAGGTTCACCTTGAGTCAGGCATCCGTGAAATCATCCCCAACCGAGCTCGAGGAAAACCAAGAGCGCAGTTTCCTGCAGCGAGTGTTCGTCCGCAGAGGTCTTGCCGGAAGTGTCCTGGTACCCCTCCTGGCCGTTTTCACCGCCCTAGTGATTGGGGCATTGATCATTGCATTCACAAATCTGGATACCCTGGCAGCCTGGGGCAACTTCTTCCATAATCCTTGGGCCGCTTTGAGCATGACATGGATCACGATTCGGGATGCTTACTCCGCCATGTTTATCGGTGCCTTTGGAGACCCGGCTGCAGTCGCAAAGCAACTGGGGATCTGGATCAAAACCGGGCAGAGCAAGCAGCTACTGGTCGAAATCCGGCCGTTCGGCGATAGTCTGGTTCTTTCCGTGCCGTATATCCTCGCCGGATTGGGAGTGGCGATCGGTTTCCAATGCAACATGTTCAATATCGGAGCGGAGGGGCAGCTCTATATCGGCGGCCTGGCAACTGCTTTCGTCGGTTATTCCATCCATGGCCTGCCCTGGTACATCCATGCGCCTCTGGCGATCCTGGCCGGGGCTGTTGCCGCAGGGATCTGGGGCTTCATCCCCGGGATCCTGAAAGCGCGCTTCGGAGCGCATGAAGTCATCAACACCATCATGATGAACTACATCGCCTTCCGGTTGACGGACTATCTCGTCGGCGGGCCGATGAAGAGCCCGGGTGGGATTCCAGCGACGCCGGATGTCCAGCCGTCGGCGATCCTGGCAACCGTGTTCCCCAGCCCGGTGCGTTTGCATTGGGGATTCTTCATTGCGCTGGGGTTGGCGGGGGTGGTGTACTGGCTGCTGTGGAGGACAACCTTCGGCATGGAAATTCGCATGGTGGGAGCCAATGCCAGGGCCGCCCGCTATGCCGGTGTGTCGGTACAACGGACCATGGCCCTGGCGATGGCGATCAGCGGCGCGTTTTGCGGCCTGTCTGGCTCCATTCATCTCCTGGGTGTGGACCATCGCATGGTGCGCGCCTTCTCGCCGGGTTACGGGTTCGATGCCATCGCCCTGGCATTGCTAGGAAACAGCCACCCGCTGGGGGTTGTGCTGGCCTCGCTGCTCTTCGGCTTCCTGCGCAGCGGGGCGG
>Ga0187878_1004862_pt1 | contig 10214 bp, 8 predicted proteins | sample June2016WEW_17_1_FD_132979 | JGI IMG/M metagenome (GOLD analysis project Ga0187878, IMG submission 132979) | Peatland microbial communities from SPRUCE experiment site at the Marcell Experimental Forest, Minnesota, USA - June2016WEW_17_150 | ecosystem: Environmental > Terrestrial > Soil >...
AAGCTGTTGGGTGTTATAACGCGAAAAGCAAAGGCAAACGCGTAGGTTATTCATGGAAGATATTTCGTGAATTGAAGAAAGAAAAGGCACGAAAGATAGCACAAGATAAAGGTTCATTACCTGAGACTGTAAACTCAGGTAAATCACTCTATTTCAGGGTGAGAGATGTGGAAAAGCCCGTCACAAATGGAGAACCATGAGTCTCATTACCGATCTGCTTTCTAAAGTCAAACAGCGCGAGCCTAAAAGAGATGTTCCACCGATCCTGAAAGATACTGTAGTTCAATCTACAGCGGAGAGGCGGACAAGGAAAAGGTTGATGGTTGCCCTTGTGCTGGTTTTTGCATTTACCGCTGCGGGATTCGGTGCAATCTATCTCATCGACTTCCTGAAAGAACCTTCTTTAGTTACACGAGCACCCGTTGTCGCTACAACGGCCGTTCAACCATCTCCTCAGGCTGTGACACCGCAGTCACCGCAGCCACCGCAACAATCCGAAGTCAGGACACCTGTTACGACTGCAGGGGATCAGAAGGCAATGGAGACTCCCGTAACGCCTGAACGCGGGAAGGATTCGTTAACTCATCCTCGTGAAAAAAAACTTACAACAAAAAAATATGCTAAAGGTATCAAACCGGAAGCGAGGGGCCGATTGAAGGAAATAAAAAAGGAAAAAGCCTCCGGGGTGGAACCGATAGGATCAGAAAAGGAAACGAAGAGATTTTCAAAGGAGGATAGGGATGTTGCGCTCTATATGGCAAGAACATATGAAATGCAAAAGAAATATCATCAGGCCCTTTCACGATACAAGGAAGTGCTGGAAATGGAGCCAACTAATTACGTCGTCATGAATAACGTTTCCAGTATGCTCATTTATTTAGGTTCTTATGAAGAGGCAATACGGTATGCTCAGAAGGCACTGAATGTCAGAAAGGATTATGTTCCTCCTCTGGTCAATATGGGTATTGGTTATGGCCAAGTTGGTAAATATTCCGAGAGCGAGAGCTATTTCCTGAAGGCCTTAACAATAGAACAGGCAAATCAATATGCTTTATTGAATATAGGGCTCCTCTATGAAAAACAGGGCGCCTTCGATAAAGCCAATAAATACTTTGTGAAACTTTCCGAGGCAGGAGATGCTCAAGGTTATTTGGGTCTTGCGCGGCTTGCCGAGAAACAGAATAGGGTTGCGGATGCCATTCGATTTTATAAGACGGCTGTATCGATGGAAAATATTGATCCGCAAATATCAAATACGATAAACGAAAGATTAATGCAGTTAACGAGGTGAAGTAACGCTGACTGTATACGATGCCATCCAATACTCTACCCCGTCAGGAATCCGCACCTTATACCACTTATTGCCGCCTAATTCCGTCCACTCATCGGTGACTTCGAAACTGTCACCCCTGGAGACGATATCTGCTATATCCGCCTGAAGAGACGGCCATTCCCGCATCCTGGCAGCCCGAACAGTTACGGTTGCAATTCTTTGGCGTTCGATAAAGTTTTCCGGCTTGACCGAAGGAAGCAGATTGGATGTTTCAGGCATGGCTTTCTGAGTATCTTTATGAATATATGATTTTAAAAGGGTCTGAAACGAATCACCGCTATGTTGAAGTGTATTGTAACCGATGAGTAAAGCCGAAGCAGTGATGATCAGTATGACAGCAACTGCTGCGTAGCTGAAAATCCTGTACCGCGAGCCTGTTTTCAGTTGAGTGTCCGGAATGTGCTTAGCGGTATCCAGGATATGCCTCTTTCGGATATGATGGCTTGTCCCGATATAGGCTATCATCATGGCCCTCGATGCGGTAAGGTTGATTAATCGGGGAACACCGCCGGAAAGCTTATGTGTAGACTTTTTTGCCTTTTCGTCGAATATGGCGGAACCTTTACCTGCCTTAATTAACCTGAAAGTGATATAATCATATGTTTCTACCGCTGTGAGCGGCCTCAGTGTAGCCCTGATCGAAATCCTCTGATCCAGCTGTCGTAATCCCTCGGAATGCAATCTTCTTTGAAGCTCGGGCTGCCCGACAAGAATAATTTGCAGGAGCTTTTCCTTTTCCGTTTCTAAATTTGACAGCAGCCTCAACTCTTCTAGACAACCGTCGGACAGGTTCTGGGCTTCATCCACGATTATGATTACTCTTTTGCCGGCAGCAGAGTGATTTATGAGGAAATCTCTGAAGACCTTGATCATTTCGTTCTTGTTCGTTGTTTGAAGACGAATATTCAGATCATCCAGAATAGCCTGCAACAGCTCTTCAGGAGAAAGTCTCGGCGTCATGATCAGGGCAATTTCCGCCCTTTCTTTCCACCGGTCAATAAATATCTTGAGAATTGTCGTCTTTCCCGTTCCCGGCTCACCGACGATAAGAGAGAATCCCTCCTTTTGCTCTACGGCATAATCCAGAGATGCAAGGACATCATTATGCATCTTTGAAGGATAGAAGTAGTGTGAATCCGGCGTAAGGCCAAACGGGTCTTCATGAAGATTAAAGAATTCTAAGTAATCCATATCAATTATTATCTGGCAAGTTTCGTAAAAACGTCGTACATAGGCAAAAGAACTCCTGCAACCATTAGTCCCAAGATACACCCCAGTGCTATTATCAGGATGGGTTCAATCATTTTACCCACCTTATCGGAGAAGTCATCCACTAATTTGTAATAGTGCTCAGCAAGAAAATTAAACTGCTTATCGAGGTTACCGCTTGACTCGCCGATGGCTACCATTCTGATAAACAGAGACGGGAATAGGTTCTGGGTACTCAGCGCATCAGAGATTTTGCTTCCTGTCTCAATCTCCTTCTTCGATTCCAGTATTGCTTTTTTAAAGACTTCGTTTCCCATGACGCCAGCAGCTACGTCTAAAGATCGATCAATTGTAATACCGGCTGTGATCAGCAATCTCAATTGTTCGGAGAAGAGGGCAAGCAGCCTATTATAGACAAGGAGCTTGATGATGGGTATTTTAATTTTTATGTAGTCCAGGTAGTATCGAGTTTCAGACTTCAATTTCATAGTTTGTATAATTAAGAAAATCAAGACGGGAATTAATAATAATATGTACCAGTACTCTTCCGTGATTTTGCTTAGCCTGTAGAGAATTTTTGTCAGCAGGGGCATTTTGACGCCTAAGTCGATAATAACCTGCATGATTTTGGGCAAGACGTACGCGAGCCAGAAAATGACTGCAGCACCCGTTGTAATTAATGAGAAGAGAGGATAAATGAGAGCCCGCTTAACCGTGGATGCGAGATCCTCCAATTTTTGAAGGTGATCCGATACTTCCGAAAGGCTCTCTTCCAAGCGTCCAGTTTCCTCACCGACCCGCACCAGTCTGATAAAAATATCAGGAAATACTGTTTTGTGAAGTTCCACGGCATCGGAAAGTCTGGAGCCCATCTCTATGTTTTTTTTGATGTCACTTATGATGGACTTTAAGTGTTCATTGTCTAAAGTGTCTATAATGTCATCAAGTGCAGTGATAATCGGAACACCGGCACGAATCATGATGGAAAGGTTTGACGAAAATTCTATTATATCCTTTCTCCCTATTCTCCATGTGATGAATCTGTTGGAAATTTTTTTAAGCATTATGCTTGATTCTTTTACACTAAGAACAAATAAACCACGGGTCGTAAGATTCTTATGAACTGAAGAGGCATCATCCGCTTCGAGTATTCCCTTGATTACATCGCCGTTGGTGTCCAATGCCTTGTAGGAATAGTTGCTCATCCTGTCACCCTGAGTAACTCATCCATAGATAAGATACCGGAAGCAACCTTGCGCATACCGTCTTGTTTTAAAGGTGTCATACCCTTTCGTATCGCAGCTGATTGTATCGCGGTGATGGGAACATCAGAATAGATTAAATCTCTTAATTCATCGTCAATAGTTAATATTTCTCCTATTACCATTCTCCCTAAGTAGCCAGTTCCGTTGCATTTAGGACATCCAGCACCTATTCTTGCCTTGTCAATCTGTATGCCATATTCTTTGAAGAGTCCATGCTCTTCATCACTGAGAGTACGATCTGTTATACAAAACATGCATATCTTTCTGGCCAGTCTCTGGGCGATGATGGCAAGCAGTGATGATGAGACAAGATATTTATCTACCTTTAAATCCATCAGCCGCGGTATGGCAGTTACCGCGTCATTTGAATGAATGGTGGAGAGGACAAGATGGCCTGTGATGGATGTACGCACAGCGATCCTTGCTGTCTCTTCATCCCTTATTTCTCCGATGAGCATTACATCGGGATCCTGTCTCATAAAATTTCTTGCAGCAAAGGCAAAGTCGTATCCAGTCTTCACGTTAACCTGACTCTGTTTCGTCAGACTTAGTTTATATTCAACTGGGTCTTCGACGGTAATGACATTTCTCTCTAAAAGGTTAATTTCCCTGAGGGCTGCATAAAGGGTGGTTGTTTTACCGGAACCCGTGGGACCGGCAATGAGGATAACACCGTAAGGTTTTTGGAACAGCGACCTGATTATTTTCACACTTGGCTCATCGAAGCCAAGTTTATCAACCCTGAGAAGGGGGCCAGTACCTGCAAGGATACGCATCACTACATTCTCACCGTATATCGTGGGTACAGTTGATACACGGATATCGTATCCTTTATGGAGAAAATCAAACGTGAAGGAACCATCCTGCGGAAGACGCGTTTCTGCGATATCGAGCTTGGAGAGGATCTTTATCCTTGATACGATTCCTGCATGAACGACACGCGGCAGGCCATGCCCGAATTGTAATACCCCGTCTATTCTGTAGAATATGTGAATGATATCTGATGCCGGCGAAATATGTATATCTGTTGCATTTCTGCGGATCCCGTCCATGAAGATGAGGTCCGACAGGGACGTCACAGCAGGGCCACTCGCAGTTTTGGTTTCTTTGATTTCTGTGATGATTTTTTCTCTGTTCTGCTGGATTGGATTCTCGAGAAAAAAATAGCCTTTCTCCAGAGATTCCCGGAAATTGTCGGGGTCAACCATATAAACTTTCGGCTGATTCCTGGTGATGGATGTTACCTTGTCCACGGCGATGATATTACTCGGGTTGGTTACACCTATACTCAACCTGCCATCCGTTATTTCAATAGGAATGAAGCCTGTTGATTCCGCGATAGCTTTCGGGATGATCTTCAGGGCTTCTTCGGAAACGGGGTACTGACCCAGGTCGATATACTCAACACATGCCTGCTCAGCCAGGGCCTGACCGAGCTCTTTCGATGAAACAAAACCTAATTTTACAACCGCATCACCCAAGAGCTCGCCTGTAATTTTCTGTTGGACAAGGGCGATCTGAAGCTGGTTTTTATTGATGAGGTTTTTGGACTGAAGGATTTCTCCAATCTTTACTCGTGCCATATGGTTTGCATCCTCAATGCTTATATAACTGCTGACATTAGACCTTTAAAAAATTGCATAACACGTCCACCTTCCTTCACAATGCGCTCGGGGTTTCAGTTCACCGCAATGAAAAATCGGCCATTTTTCAAAGGTCCCAACATGTCTTCATCTCGATATAATCGTTGGTTGGATTAACACAACCAGTTCTGTTTTTGTTACTGTTTTTGTCCTGCTCTTAAACAGGTAACCCAAAAGAGGTATGTCTCCCAGCCATGGGACTTGGCTGTCTGCAAATTCTTCCCTGTTAGAGATCAGTCCTCCGATTATGATTATCTGTCCATTTCCTATCTTCACAGTGGTACTCATTTGTCTGAGGTTAATAGTGGGCAGTTGAATTAAGTACGGAAAGTTCCCCGCGCTGTCCGGTGTGCCGAGTTTCTGTGAATCCATTTTGACAAGGTCCGAGGTGATAGGAGTAATGTTCAGGGAAATCTCCCCACTCTCACTTACGAAAGGGACGATCCCGATCATGATGCCACTGAGCAGGCTGCTTGTAGTCACCGTAAAGGTCGTTATTGGGGTGGTACCCGTTGTGGTCGTTGTTTGGATATTTGAAATAAAAGTTGTATCCTGCCCCACGCTTAAGATAGATGTCTGTCCGTTCATGACGTTTACACGGGGATTGGACAGGATTCTTGTTTCCCCCTGGGTTTGAATGGCACGGAGTAGAGACGTGAAATCTGAAGCTACCGTTGTAATGCTGAAGTTGGGATTTGCGGTAGAAATCACATCGGCAAATTTATCTGTACCAACGTTTCCAGCTGCCCCAAAGGTACCGCTTCGGCCCCCCCGATTGTCAAACACAAAATTCCAGTTGATGCCGAATTCGAGGCCGTCGGACAGGGTAACCTCAATGATCTTTGCCTCCACCAGAACCTGCCTGTTGATGACTTTTTTGATTGTATTTATATAGTTTTCAATTCTTTCAAGATTGTTTTTCGTTGCAGTAACAATGATAGTTCCAGTCAATCGGTTGACCACAAATGTCTGCTGTGCAGTGGATGTGGTTCCTGCCGGGGCGCCTATGATTTTCTCGAGGGATTTTTCAATAACGTCCCAGAGGTTGTAGGCAGTTTTGTCGGTTTCTGATTTTTGAGAGATGTTTCCCTTAATGGTACTGCCGCCTCCAGTACTCGACAGTGCACTGCCAAGCATATCGCCCCCTAAGTCTGTATGATAGGACTGCACAACTGACGGGAGACCCATTTCATAGGTTTTTGTGATTGTCGCCTTAATGAAGAGCATATTATCTTTTACTACATAAAAATAGTCAACGGAGGCGCAAACCCTGTTTAAAGCATCTTCGGCGGTGACATTTTTCAAACTGAGTGTTACGGGAAGTTCAGGCAGAACATCCTTTTCCATGATCAGATTAAGCCCTGTTGCCTCTGAAATGACAAAGAGGATATCCCTCAAAGGAGTGTTTCTTGCGGAAATATCAATAATTCTAGTCTTGAGTGGTGATATGTCTTCATGGACGGGAACAAAATCCGGTGTTGTTACCGGAGCGGCAGGAACAGATCCCGCGCCAGCCGCTTCTTTGGCTTCCTTAGGTATCTGGATCTCCCTTTTAATTTCCATTGTAGAAATTGTAGAACAAGATGTCATGCATATGAAAAGTCCCACGAACAAAAACACTTTTGACATATAAGCATTATTTAATCTAACTTCAGCCATTTTTCACCTTCTCTATTCTTTAACAAGATCTTGTCTTTTTCAATCCTTGCAACTATGTGATTATCCACTTTGTCACCCTCATGCACAAGTTTACCGTCAATAATAGCTAATTTTTTATTACGATTGACTAAAATGAATGAAATTCTTTCTCCCATGGCGGACGGTGGAGGTACAGTTTCTTCAAGAGAAGCTCTCGGAAATCCCTGCTCTGAGGTTTTAGTCAAATCGATTGGATTTTTTGCAGAACTGATAAGTGATTGTTTTTTCTCCGTAATCCTGGGGGTATTTTCATAGGTAAAACTGAAGACTTTTTGCTCCACAGGAGAAAAGGAGGGGGCGAACTTTATTTTTGAAATCATGAAAATAATAATTATGGCAGCAACAGGAATCGATATAAGAAAGATGATGATTTTTTTATTCTCGTTCACGAACTACTCCCCATGTTGACTGATTGCATCTTCAGTGTCCCTTTGATATCAAATTTTATAACTGCATTTTTTTCATCCGCTTGATGTGAGAGAGACAAACTGTCAATATGAAAAAGTGGCAATGTTAGTGATTGCAAATAGTTAATGTTATTAATAAATACCGTATAGTCCCTAATCTGTCCCGCCAAGATTACAGGTAGTGCAATTTCATCTCCCTTTTTTTCAAAATTTGCAATTGTGATGTCGGCGTCTTTCATATGTGACTTAATGGAGTCGACAGTAGTTAATATTGAACCTTCCAACGCCTCAATCTTATCATATGATGAAAGGAATGATCTGACATTTACTAAAGTTTCATCCATGTGTTTCGATTCCTCTTTCATCCTTATACTATTTATTTTGAGGGTCTGAAATTTATTTAATGTGTCCGATAGGTTTGTGATGTAAGTCTCCGTCAGAATTGACCCGGATATGAGTATCGTAGCGCAGAAGGCAGATGCAGCATAATACAATAAAAGCCTTTTTAGCTTTGTATCCATGGGAACGCGTTCTATAGAGTCAGCTCTTGTTTTCAACATCAATTTGGAAGTGTCCATCCCTTAATTCAATGTTCTTTGATATAACCGCCATACCCGGAACATTACTGAAATTAGTAAGAAGCTTTATAAAAATTCTATGCATGTCTCCGTAGTTTTTCGCGGTAATATTGCCGGATAACTGTATAAGCGAAGAATCTTTCTTATTGTTCAATTGGATGGTCTTAATATGAACGTTTTCCATGGGAAGGAATTTTAGTGAAAGTAACGCCTGCTGTATATCAGGACTTGAGTGTGCTTCATTGACAAAATTAATCAGAGGTAAAAACTGCCGCATCCTTTCCATGTCGTTTTCATATACGGATGTAACTGCATCGATTCCTGCAAGGTCTTTTCTCAATAAATTAATTTTTTTATTTATCAGGGAAATTTCCGACAGATTGATTAGAATGTGTCCCAGCGAGATAAGGGAGAACAGAAGAAAGAAAACAACGGCATATGACGTTATGCGTTTCTGAGTATACAACACTACATATTTGCGAGGCAAAAGATTATCATTCCTGAGTTGTTTCCCGAAAATGACAGCTGATACCGGTACAGCAAAATTTCTTAGAGTTTCTTCGGAGGCAAGGACACTCGTCGGGTAGGTGATGGGTACCATCGGGATGATTGTGTTAAAAGCACCTTCTTTCTTAAAGGCGTTCATCAAAATAATCAGTTCGGGATTCAATCGCAAATTCTGCCGGCAGTAGCTTACCGTCATGTTGATATTGTCGATATCAATATCAGTAATCTCCCATCCCAGGGAGGGGGTTACTCTGACGAAGCAAACCTGTCCATTCTTGACAAGAAAAAGAGTCCTGTCTTTTTCAGATATTAAAAGGGAAAGTACCGTCTTATTCTTCCAGTCATCTGATGATCTTATTAAATGAGAAAGTGTGAGAACATTGGGGTATATGTATTTCGCTGACTTGCCATATTTATTGAACCGCTCCACAATTTCGTTGAGCTCGTTATTATCGACGGCAAAGAAAAATACTTCTCTTAATCCCTTCTCACCGGCAGTTGTTCCGGCCGGAACACTGTAGAAATAGGAAAAGTCACGCAATTCCGGAAAGCGTTTCCTTATTTCGGACTCTACGATTTTCTTAAGATAAGCGGGTTTTGCCGGGGGAGCGGTCATGATGTCGCTATAAAATCTTTTGAAGTGGCAGACCACGGTGAGATCAGGTAGTCGAGTAGTTTTCAAGAAAGAATCAAACTCATCTTCCTTAAAAACGGTGGTCTTTTGAATAATAGTTCTTTCCTTTTCGGAAGATGCGTAAACCACTTTAACCAGATTGTCTTCAAAGCTGACCGCTACTTGTCTGCTCAATGTTTTTCCTTCCTGGCCTTTTTCCCATTACATCCGGGCTAGAATTCACGCATATATACTCTGTATTTCTTACGCTTTCAAGTGTTTTTGGAAATTATCACGATTACTTACCAAGAGATCTTTTCTTTGATTCAAGAGGAAGATTGTATCGGCTTAATATTTATGGTAAAAATAAAAATTTAAAATATTTTAATAAATTAATTAGTATAAAATTTGAAATAATTCTCCTTTTTTACTATATTTTAAATGTAGAAAAACATCGTTTTTGGATGCAATGAAAAGGATTTAGAGTGGAGAAGTTAGTAGATATCAGACCTGGAATTAGCGTTAATGTTGTCATAAATGTTGATATCGATAAAGAGATAGCAGATGTCAGAAATGCAGTGGCATACGACGTTGACGGTGCAAGAATTGTGTTATCGCAGACAAATCCGCCCTTTACAAAGTATCATATCGGTACAGAAATAACAGTTACATATCTTATAAAGAGAAACGAAGGCCCCAGTCGAATTGGCTTTTCGGGAAAGGTGATTAGCATTTTGAATGATTACAACCTCTACTCGTCAAAAACGGTACAAGCCGTTAACATAGTCCGGGAGAGTGAGCTGAAGACATATGATCTAAGAATGCATTACAGGGTTAATCCGAAATCAGACAGCGGTATATTCCTTTATGTGGGAGGCGAAAAAGTTAATCTCCTCGATATTTCGATGGGCGGTGCTCGTTTTTGTCATCCAAGGAATAATCCCATTGAACCAGGAGTGAT
>Ga0187878_1004866_pt1 | contig 10207 bp, 9 predicted proteins | sample June2016WEW_17_1_FD_132979 | JGI IMG/M metagenome (GOLD analysis project Ga0187878, IMG submission 132979) | Peatland microbial communities from SPRUCE experiment site at the Marcell Experimental Forest, Minnesota, USA - June2016WEW_17_150 | ecosystem: Environmental > Terrestrial > Soil >...
AACCGATCCCAGAGGCTTTGCATGCGCTTGCAAATAGCCTGCCTAATTAGCGGGACGCCTCAAGACAAGACGCGCAGAAAGCGCTCGGCGGATTCTCGCGGGCGATCCATCAGCGCCGAGATGATCGCCACGGAGTCCGCTCCTGCTTCGAGCACTTCCCGGCAGTTTTCAAGCGTGATGCCGCCGATTGCGACCAGGGGCTTTGCGGTGAGTTGCCGTGCCCGCCGCACTCCCTCTAAACCCACCACCGGGTCAGGGTTCAGCTTGCTGCCGGTGGCGAATACGGGGCCGACGGCAACGTAATCCGCCTCGCTCGCGGCGGCTTCGGCGACCTGCTCGGGGTTGTGTGTCGAGACGCCAACGATTCGGCTCCCAACCAGGCCGCGAACCGCCTCCGGCCAAAGGTCATCTTGTCCCACGTGAACTCCGTCGAAGTCCGCCGCCAGGCAGAGATCGGCGCGGTCGTTCATGATGAGCTTGAGTCCGGGGAATGTCTGCCGTAGAGCGCGGGCGTGGGCCAATGCGGATCGCGCCGGCAGTCGTTTAGCCCTGTATTGCAGCCAGCGAACGCCGCCGTCGTGCAACTGCCGGGCAAAACCAAGAACGGCCGAGAGCAGCTCACTCTCGGCGGAGGCTTTGATCACCTCCGGCTCGGGGATTCGCTTGCTCTGCAATCGTTCTAGTAAGCAGTCGATGTCGAGAATCGCGTACAGGGGCGGCCACATCTCTAGAGTAGTTCCCATGCTGGTGTATCCGGAACTATCACCGCCGGGCTGAATGCCCGGCTTCTTTTCGGTATATACCTTCCGCGCATCCGGTCTAACCGAGTTCCTTGACGCGTTTTCCGGTCCGACGCTTCCTGGGCGACGCTGCCGTCGGCTCACTGGAAGCCAGGGCGTTCGCCGTTTCAGCCCACACCTCCGGAGCCGCCGGCGGTGGGGCAGGCGGACGCTGGCTCGCGCTCGCCTCCGCCAGAAATCTTTCCATGAACTTCGTGTCGATGCGCCCCGCAATGAACTCCGGGTCCTTCATGATCCGCCGGTGCAGCGGAATCGAAGTGTGGATTCCCTCGACAATGAACATATCCAGCGCGCGCGACATTCGTGCTATGGCCTCGGCGCGATCTTTGCCGCGCACGATCAGCTTGGCGATCAGCGAGTCATAGTAGGGTGGCACGACCGCCTCGGCGTACATGGCGGTGTCAACCCGCACTCCGATTTCCCCGGGCGTGTGGAAAGCCGTGATCTTGCCCGCCGACGGCGTGAACTTTTCCGGATGCTCGGCGTTGACGCGGCATTCCAGAACGTGCCCGCGCTGCTCGATCACTTCGGGCAGAACATCGGACAACCTGGCGCCGCCCGCGATCAGAATCTGGGCTTTCACCAAATCCACATCGGTTCGCATCTCCGTGACCGGATGTTCGACCTGGATGCGCGTGTTCATCTCGATAAAACTCAGCGACTCATCTTCATCCATGAGGAACTCGACGGTCCCCGCATTGACATAGCCAATCTGCTTCAGCGTCGACGCCAGCAGATCGCCGATTCTGGCGCGCAGCTCCGGGGTCACCTTCACCGAAGGGGATTCCTCGATCAGCTTCTGGTGACGCCGCTGAATACTGCATTCGCGCTCGCCCAGGCTCACCACGTTGCCGAACGAGTCCGCCAGCATCTGGAACTCGATATGGCGCGGGCGCTCGATGTATTTCTCCATGTAGAGCTGTCCGTTGCCGAAGGCCGCCGCCGCTTCGCTCTGTGCGGCGTTGAATAATTGCGGCAACTCCTCTTGCGAGCGAATGATGCGCATGCCGCGCCCGCCGCCGCCCGCCGAAGCCTTGACGATCACCGGAAGCCCCGTCTGGCGCGCCCACTCCCCGGCCTCTGCCGCCGAGGCGATGACCCCCTCGGAGCCCGGCAGAATCGGCACACCGGCTTTTTTCATCGCCATGCGGGCTTTTTCTTTTTCGCCCATCATGCGCATGATTTCCGGAGGAGGTCCGATGAACGTGATGCCGCAGGTTTCGCAAACCTCGGCGAAATTGGCATTCTCGCTCAGCAAGCCATAGCCGGGATGCACCGCGTCCACGTTGCTGATTTCGGCCGCGCTGATCACCGCCGGGATGTTTAGATAGCTTTCGCTCAGCCGTGGCGGCCCGATGCAGATGGCCTCGTCGGCGAAGCGCGCGTGCAGCGAATTGCGGTCCGCATCGCTGTAAATGGCGACCGTGCGGATACCCAGTTCCTTGCACGCGCAGATGATTCGCAGGGCGATCTCCCCGCGGTTGGCAATCAGTATCTTTTTAAACATGAAAAATGACGCAGCCTGCCAGGCCGGCTCGTGGACCGCCGCCCGCACCCCTTTGCTCGCCTCTGCCCGGCGCTTCCGGTGCGAAACCTATCTCGTCCGGACGGCAAACAGCGCCTGCCCGTACTCTACCGGCTGACCGTTGCTGACCAGAATTTTTACCACCTCGCCGGCCACATCCGACTCGATCTCATTCATCAACTTCATGGCTTCGACGATGCACAGCACTTGTCCCTGCGTTACCCGATCGCCTGGCTTCACGAACGGCGGTGAGCCCGGCGAAGGCGACTCGTAATAAGTGCCGACAATTGGCGACTTCACCAGGTGAAGCTCTTCCTCGGCCGCCTCGGCTGGCGCGCTTCCGGCCGCCGTGGCCGGCGTGGCGTGTGCGCCCGGTGCAAGCACCGAGCTGGCGGGTGGAAAATGCGAAGCAACGGGAGACGGCGCCGGCGCATACAACACCGATTGCCCTCGCTTGACTCGCACCTTGACGTCGCCGCGTTCCAGTTCGAACTCGGCCACGTCCTTTTCGATTAAGAACTCGATCAGCTCTTTGATTTCTTTCAGGTTCATTTTTATCAGGCCAATACCGCGTCCACTCCACGACCCCCAAGGCGCGCCGCGGTCGCGCAACCCTGGTACGGCGGCGCCCCGCATCCGCCGCAGTTAGCAGATGTGGGATACCAATGCAGCCGCGTTTCAAAGTTCCACAAGATCTTTTCTGGCGGACGTCAAAAGCTCGTAGCCGCGGCTGGTGACCAGCACCATGTCCTCGATGCGAATGCCACCCTTACCCGGCACATAAATCCCTGGTTCGATGGTAATCACCATACCCGGCTTAAGTGCGCCATCCTGGTTGGCAGCCACACGAGGCGGTTCGTGGACCTCTAATCCCACCCCATGTCCAGTCGAGTGCGTGAAGAACTTCTCCAGCTTCGAGCTCTTCAGCACCGATCGCGCAGCCTTATCGACCTCCGACAACTTCGCGCCGGGGCTGACGACGGATATCGCCGCAAGCTGCGCCTCCAGCACCGCACTGTACCAGCCTCTTTCTTGCCCGCTGGGCTTGCCCAGATGAACCGTGCGGGTCATGTCGGAGCAATAACCGTGCAGTATAACACCGTAATCGAGGACTACGAATCCCAGCTTTGGCAGCAGCGCCTCCGAAGCGATGCCGTGCGGCAGCGCCGACCGCGGACCGGATGCGACAATCGTTTCGAACGACATGCGCTCGGCCCCGGCGCGGCGTGCCGCGTACTCGAGTCGCGCCGCCACGTCCGCTTCCGAGCGCCCGGGGCGCAGCGCCCGCAGCACAAGTGGCAACAGGCGTCCTCCCAGCAGCACCGCTTCGCGAATGGCATCGACCTCTTCCGGGTCCTTCAGCATTCGCAATCCCTCGACCACGCCGGAGGTCGCGATCAGTTTCGATCCGCGCAGTTCGCGAGCCAGCAGCGAGCGCGTGGCCACCGTCACGTGTTCGGCTTCAATACCCAAACGGGAAAGTTTGCGCGCCGCAATCTCCCGCGCCGCTCCCTTCAGCGAACCGCCTTTGTTGATCACCACTCGCGGATGTGCCACCTGCTTGCGTGCCTGCTCGGCGTAGCGGCCATCGGTGACCAAAACCGGCCGGCTGCCCATCAGCAGTGCGGCAGCGCTGCCCGTAAAGCCCGTCAGATAGCGCACGTTCGGCAAATGCGTAATCAGAATCGCATCCAGCTTCAGGCGTTGCAGCTCGAGTTGCAGCCGCTCCTGCCGTCCAGAGTAGTCCATGCTGGTCATTGTATATGGCGCGGAGTCCCCAGCACGCGCCGTAGTTGCGCGTGTTGGGGTAGACCGAATGCCACCGTTGAAATCCCTTCCAAAACGCGTCCGGTGCGGATCGCCGGATAGGGGTATACCGACTATGGAATTGCTCTCGCCCAAAAAAATGAGGGGCCGCGAAAGCAGCCCCTCGGCAGAGACGAAGACTGAAAACAACGTTACGTCTGGACGATTTTAGGACTCAGGATGAAGATCAGCTCCTGCGTGCTGGTTGACACCGACCGGCTCTTGAACAGATTGCCGAGTATCGGAATGTTGCCGAGCCATGGCACCTGCTGCACGTTGATCGAACTCGAGGTCTGAATGACGCCGCCGATGACCACCGTTCCGCCATCGCTGACCAGAACCTGCGTCGTCGCCTGCTGCGTCAGCAAGCTGGGATTGCCGCCTACCGTAGTGCTGGAATTGCCGAAGTCCGGGGTCGTGTTTTCCACGTCGACCGCGAGGAAGATCGTATTCTCGATCGTGATCTGCGGCGTGACAGTCAGCCGCAGAAAGGCGTCGATGTAACTCGTAGTCGCCGGTCCGCCGAGCTGGCTCTGCGTCACAATCGGAATTCGGTAGCCTTGGCGCACCACCGCCGTCACGTTGTTCTGCGTCACCACTCGCGGCCTGGACAGCACTTTCACCAGACCGCGCGACTCGGCGGCGGAAAGCAGAGCGTCCACCCGGTAGTTGCCTACCGCGGTCGAAAAGGCTAATCCACTCGTATTTCCGCTTGGCGCCAGATTCGAGAACAGCGGGATGCTGCCGGCGCTGGTGAAGTAAGGGAACGACCCTGAAGACGACGTATAGGTTTGCGTGCTGAGTCCAGTCGAGGGATTGCCGCCAATCGACGTCGATCCATTGCCCCAGGCGAACCCGAGCTGCGTCCCGAACTGCTGGGCGAAGTTCCGCGTGGCCGACACTACGCGCGCTTCGATTTCCACTTGCATCGTCTTGCGGTCAAGCTGCGTAATCAGACGGTCGATGCCGGGAATGATGCTCGGGATATCGCTGATGATTAAAGCGTTCGTGCGATCATCCGCGAGCACTTCGCCGCGTGCCGACAGCAGTTTCTTGATGGTCGGCATGACATCCTTGGCGCGCCCGTAGCTGAGGAAGCGGGTAACCGTAATCTTGGCGACTGCCAGCGCCTGCGCATCGGTCCGCGCGCGCTGCTCCTCGGCTTCCTTGCGGAAGGTGTCCAGCGCCGCGATCCGCAGAATATTGCCTTCCAGCTCGCGTCCCAGGCCGTTGTTGTGCAATACCACGTCAAGCGCCTGATCCCACGGCACGTCGTCCAGCACCAGCGTAAGCGTGCCCCTGACGTTCGGGTCGAGGACGATGTTGAGGCCGCTGATCTCGTGAATCAGCCGGAAGAAGTCCTTCAGGTCTACATCCTTCAGGTTCACCGATATCGGCTCGCCGCTGTACTTCTTGGCCGCTGTTGGAGCCGCGGGGGTGGCACTTGCCTTCTGCTGCTCAAGCGCGAGGTTCGCCGCTGGCTCCGGCTTCTGCGGCTGCTGCGGCTGCGCTGGCGCAGGCAGCGCCGGCGGACGGTCTTGCGCGACGGTCGTCGCCGCCTCGTTCGCCCGCGTACCGGCCGGATTTGCTGCGGCAGGGGCAGACGGCGTGTCCTGCTTCTTGAATTCCGGCGACACAAAGACATAGTCCGCATTCTTCTCACTGCCGACTGGCTGTTCCTTGGGAACGCTCAATGTCGCCGGCACAACCTTTGCCTGGCCTTCTCCGGAAGCGCCGCTCTGCACGGCCGGGACGGCTTGCGGAGCCGGAGTTTGAGTCGCCGTTTGCACCGGGGGCGCCGCATCCTTCCGGGCTTGCGCCGGCACCGGCGCGGCGGGACTCTGAGGCGGGGCAGTCTCTTTGTCTTTTTTCGCAACCACGGTAACCACGGTCTCGTCTGGGAATGCTGCTCCTACCGGGTGTAGCACCGGCGCTGGCTGACTGTTCGCCGGAGCCGCCTGCGTCGGGTTGGCGAAGGCCACCGCCGCCGCCGAGGGCGCCGCCGGGGTCGCCGCTGCTGAAACTGGGTTGACCTCCGGCGATGCCTTTTGCGCCACAGGTGCAGGCGCTTCGACCTTCGGACTTGGTGGGGCCACGGTGCTGCTGGCTGACGATGCCGCCCTCGGCGGCAACACGGTGACCACCAGCTTGTTGCCCCTGTTGGAGACGTCGAATTCACGCGGCCCGGTAAGATCGAGCACTACGCGCGTGACGGGAGGAGTCAACTGGAACTGCGAGACGCGGACCGACTTCAGATCGGCCGCATTTACCGCGATGGTTTGCTTGCCGGCCGTGACCGAATTGTCGATGTCAACCACCAGCCGCTCCGGACCGCTCAGCCGCAACGTTCTGGCCGTCTTCGCCCCTTCGATTTCAACCGCCACGCCCGCGCTGGTGCGAACCACCCCGACGTTGCGGATCGTCACTGGCGAAGACGCGGATTCCTTGTTCGGTACAGGCTTGGCTGGCACGCTGGCCGTCGGCTTAGGAGCCGGCGCCGGTGCAGGCTTTGCAGCCGCTGTCTGAGCCGGCGTTGCCGCCGGCTTAGGCGCCGCCACCGGCGTTGCCGCAGGCTTGGCCGCCGCCGGGGATGCCGCGGGCTTGGCCGCCGCCGGGGATGCCTGCGATGCAACCGTCGAGCCACCTGCCGTAAACAACAATTGCAACCCGTTCTTGGTTTCCTTGACCTGGAGCTTGGTTGTGTCCGTCACGGTCAACTCGATCCGCGTGACCTCGATGCCCCCAACGCTCTTGTATTCAAGCACCCGATAGCTTTTCACCGCCGGCGAGTCGAGGCTGCGCTGACGCTGCTTCAGGGCGCTGGACGAGACTTTCTGCAAGTCCACCAGCACCATCGAAGGCTGTGGCCGATACTCGCTGTGCGTGAACGGTCCCGCGGTTTCAATCGCCACTACGGTCGCGCCACCCTGGGCCGTTACCGAAATCTCCTTGAGTTGCGTATCGGCAGCGCCGGCAATTACCGCAAACAGCAGCAGTGGCGCCAGTACAAACACGTGCTTGAGCCTCATGTAAGTCTCCTCGCAACCGGCCAGCCGCCTGTTAAACGGCCGGTCCGCTCAGCGTCAGTGTGACCTCACGCGCTGTCGGATGGCCTGCCCGGTCCTTGCTTGTTTCCTTGAACGTAATCGTATTGCTCGTGACCCGCAGCACGTAGCCATTCATGAGCGGATCGTTTTCGCGCAGGAAATATGCGCGATTCGCCGTGTTAACCACCACCGCGATAAAGCCCGACTCGGACCGGACCACACCCTTCAGCCTGATCCTGTCGATCATTAGACAACGCTTGCCGCCCGAGGTGCAGACAGCGGCTGCCGCCGAAGCCTGCGAAATCGGGCTGATAAACGGGTCGCGCCCTCCGCCCACGGCTTTGACCGTGCTCGGGCTCGCCTTCGCGGGCTGGGCACCGGATGGCGCTACCGCTGCGCCTTCGGCGGGCTTGGCAGTGGCCGCCGGCGGTTTCTGCGCTTCCGTATTGCTCTCGGGAGTGACCGGCTTCACTGCCGCACGAAGCGGATTCGCGAACGGGCTCCGCAACGAAACCCCCTGCTGGGCATCGCCCGGGGCCTGCGCCCATCCGCTGACGGCCAGCAACAAAGTTACACTCACAACTCTCCAGACCATGGCTTCCTCTTACTTCTTCGGCGCGGGTGCCGCCGCCCCTTTCGCGGGTGCTGGCGCTTTCGCGGCCAGTTGAGCCTTCGAGCTGAAAAACGCGGAAGCGGTGCAGGTCGCCACCACGCTCTCGCTCGGCGCGTAGCTATAAACCTTCTTCGCTTTCGCATTCGATGGAGTCTTCGTGTTCGACATGCTCAGACCGGTGACGCTGACCAGGCGCTCCATCTTGCCGATCTGTTCAAAGAAATGGACCACTGCGAAATATGGGCCGTCAATCTCGATTTCGAACGGCGCTTCCGAGTAGAAATCGCGCGTCACCACGGGCATCGCGGTAAAGCGGCGAAGCTCGATGCCTGCCGAGTGCGCTTGCGTCTGTACCATGCGGATGAACCCGTCGGTCTGCTTGTCCTCCGGCACGATTTCCTTTTGTTGCTCAATCTGCTGCCGATAGTTTTCTATTTCCTTGTTCAGTTGGGTGATGCGTGCCTGGAACGGCATCAACTGCGTGATCTCGGCCTTCTTGCCCTTCAGCGCCGCAATGTCGTCCTGGTTTACCTGCTCCATGGGCCGAACCACCGCATACCAAACCCCGGCCGCAATGAGCACACAGGCCAGACTGAGGATTCCGAATTTGTACTTTGGCTCTATATCGTTCCAGCTAGCCATAATTCCCCGTTAGGACGGCTGCTTTTCACACACCAGCGTGAAGGTGAACGCCTGGTACTCTTTCACCGTATCGTCCTGAAACGTCTCCTTCAGTTCGATGTTCTTGAAATAGCCTGCCTTCTTAAGATTGCTGATAAGGTTGGCCACGGCCGTCGTGCTCAGCGCCGTTCCATCCACGGAAACCGATTTGCCGTCGTCGCTCATTTTGATCAGCCATACGGCGTCGGTCGAATTCACCGTCTGCGTGATCGCGTTCAGCAACTGCACGGGACCGCTCTGGTTGGCGCGGAGTTGGTCGATGATGGTGAACTTCTGCTTAAGCGCATCGACCTCCTTTTGTTTCTGCGTGAACGCCGCCTTGACCCCGGCCAGCGCCCTCAATTGCTTGTCGGCATCGCTAAGCTCGACCTGGATTTTCTCGTGTTGTTTCTGCGCGCGCCAGTACAGAAAGTAAACCCCGCCGAATGCAATTGCGATCAACAAAATCGACAACATCCGCAACGACGGCGCCGACATGGTGATCTTGGGCAGGTGGCGAGCCTTCGCTTTGGGCGTGCCCAGAAGATTGATCCGGATCATAACTTGTCCTCGAAGCTTCTCAAGGCCAGACCGACCGCCACCGAAAGCTGTGGCGCGTACTGTTCCAGCATTTCAGCGCTCGTTTTTACCGGGGATTCGATCCTCAAAAAAGGATTCAGATTCTCCACCGGCAATGAAAACTCGTGGCGCAACGCCTCCATCAGTCCGGGAACCTGCGAAGAACCGCCGGCCATGTAAATCCGCTCGATGTGATCGCCGCTCGCCGTCGCGCAGAAGAAATCGAATGTCTTCTGGATCTCGAGAACGATCAATTCCGTCACTTGCTGCAGGATCGGCGTCTTCGCATCCTCGCTGACCGTGCCCACCTTGTGGCCCAGCTTCAATGACTCGGCGTCATCGAAGCTGAGATCGAGTTCCTTTTGCAGCGCATCCGTGTACTGGTTGCCTCCCACGCTCACATCGCGCGTGAACAGCGGCGTCGTCCCCTTCACGATGTTGATGTTCATGACGCTGGCGCCCAGGTTCAGCAGCGCCACCGTTGAGCTGGCCGGCGGCACGTAGTTGAACTCGTAGCAATTCAGCAGCGCGAATGCGTCGATGTCGACGATCATCGGCTGTCGCCCCGCAAGCTGAAGCGCATTGGTGTAGTTGAGAATCTTGTCCTTCTTCACGGCCACCAGCAGCACATCCATCTGCGGCCCGCTCCGGTCCGCCGACAGCACCTGGTAATCCAGGTTCACGTCGCTCATCTCGAACGGAATGTGTTGCTGGGCCTCGTTGTGTACGGCGCCCTCCAATTCCTCTTCAGGCATGGTCGCCATCGAGATCTTCTTGACGATCACGGAGTGGCCGCTCACCGAGGTTACCACCTGCTTCGACTTGATTCCGTGATCCGCAAAGAGCTTCGTAATCGAGCTGGCTACGCTGCCGCTGTCGACGATCATGGAGTCGACTACGATGTCGGAAGCAAGCGGTTCCACGCCGAGGTTCACCACCTGGATCTCGCCACGGGTTCGGCGAAGCTCAATCGCTTTTATGCTGCTCGAGCCAATGTCGAGTCCGACCATTGGTTTTACACTGCCCAGTCCGAACATGTTTATGCCCTTAACGCCCGGCGCCGCTCATCCGCGCTCGCTTCGCCGGCGTATCCGCCAGGCGCGCCTTTTGCGCCTGTTGAGGCGGTTTGCCGCGCTCTTCGCCGAGTGCGCTTTTCTTTTCCATCCAGGCGTCGAGA
>Ga0187878_1004868_pt1 | contig 10204 bp, 9 predicted proteins | sample June2016WEW_17_1_FD_132979 | JGI IMG/M metagenome (GOLD analysis project Ga0187878, IMG submission 132979) | Peatland microbial communities from SPRUCE experiment site at the Marcell Experimental Forest, Minnesota, USA - June2016WEW_17_150 | ecosystem: Environmental > Terrestrial > Soil >...
ACATTCGGCAAGATCAGTGAAAGCATGAAAGCGGCCTCCCATGGAATTGAGGTAGACCGGGCGAAAAAGGAACAGAAGCGCAACGAGGTTGCCTTGCAGACCAAAGAGTATTACTACGGTCTCCTTTTGGCGCGGGAACTGAAAGAGGTTGTGCTGGAGGTGCAGGAGGATCTGGACAAGGCTCGGGAGAAGGCCCGCAAACTCCTCGACAAGGGGTCGCCTAACGTGGAACAGGTAGATATCTACAAGCTTGATGCCTTTGCTGGGGAAGTCGGGAAGTACCTGGAAGAAGCCAAAAAGGGCGAGGCACTTGCCCTTTCCGCCCTGACCAGCCGCGTTGGCCTGGCAGGTGACACCCAACTTGATATTGCAACCGAACGGCTAACTCCGGAAGTGGAGAATATCAATCCGCTTCCGGCCTACCTGGAGGCTTCCAAGGCAAAGCGCCCTGAATATAGACAGATAAAGGAAGGCCTGCAGGCGAGGAGCGCCCTTATTGCGGCTGCCAAGGCTGCCTATTACCCTGATGTTTTCTTCGGAGGATATTTGTCCGGAGCTAATGCCGAGAAACGGACAAGGATCACAAATCCTTTCGTCCCTGATGATTTCAATCATCTCTGGGGTGGAATAGCGCTCGGCGTGAAATGGAAACTCGATTTCGGCATCACCGGAGCCAAACTGGCCGGTGAGGTTGCCCAGCACAACAGGTTGCTGTTTACGAAAGACTATGCGGAAAGGAATATCCCTCTCCAGATAAAAAAATCGTATCTTGAAATCCAGGAAGCGGAAAAAAGTATTGAAGCTACCAGGGCTGCCTATTCCAATGCCAAGAAATGGGCGGTTGCGGCTCTGGCCAATTTTGATTTCGGCATCGGACCGGCCAAGGAGATCTTCGATTCCCTGGAGAATTACGCAAAGATGCGGGGAGATTATTTCCGGTCGATTTACAACTTGAAAATGGCGAGGGCAAACCTCGACTATGCAGTGGGTGAAGCTCCGCCGGGTCAAAAATAAAGGGAGATATCCACATGAAAGAGAAAATATTAGCAGTTACCGTTATGCTTTTCTTCCTGACCCTGGTTGGTCCCGGCAAAGTGGTGGCCTCGATAGTCACCGATGAAGTGAAAAAGACCGTGGACGAAGTGGTTAAGATCGTGACGGATAAGGAATTGAAAAAACCTAAGAATGAGCAGAAAAGACGCTCAGCCCTCAAACAGGCGATAGGCAGGATTTTTGATTATGGCGAAATGGCAAAGCGCTCGATGGCGATTCACTGGAAGGAGCTGACCCCGGCACAGCAGAAAGAATTTGTCGGCCTTTTTGCAACACTTCTGGAAAATTCCTACGCCGGCAAGATCGAGGCCTATAACAACGAGAAAATAGTGTACGAAAAGGAATTGCTGGATGGAGATCATGCCGAGGTCGCATCCCGGGTCATAACGGCCAAGAGGGATGAATATGAACTTGGTTACCGGCTTCTCAAGGAGGGGGGCAAGTGGATGGTTTATGATGTCGTTATCGAGGGAGTCAGCCTGGTTTCAAACTACCGGACCCAGTTCAATAAGATCATCAACGAGAAGGGATATAAGGAACTGCTCAAAAAGATGCGGACGAAAAGCGAGGAACTGTCAGTGTCGTGATAAATGTAAACAATTTTTAGTGTTATCTGGTGGGGGACAATGCATAATTGTCCCTTTTCCTTTTTTTATCGAAAATTTGCTTGACACAAAGTTGCAGGAAAGATATCTGACAAGAGCTGAATAATGTTTCCGGATAATTTGATACTCCTGTAAAATTGACATGTGTGGAGGCGGAATGAGCGGAATAAGTTTTGAAGAAATTATGTTTACCATAATGTCGGCAACGCAGGATACGTTCAAGAGCTATTTGAACGTGGATATCTACGCCGGCAAGGTAGAAAAGAAGGTCGACCCTGTCGATTCGGATGTTATCGGTATTGTGGGCATTGCCGGTGAGCGGGTCGGCTATATCATTTTTGCTACCGAAATGAGTACTGCCGTGCTGGTGGCAAAGGAACTTCTGATGATGGAGGAACCTGATGAAGAGTCGATACGTGATGCTGTCGGAGAACTGGCCAATAATATCGCCGGCTTTTTCAAAAGCAAATATCATGAACAATATGGCAGCGTCGCCCTGAGCTTCCCCTTGGTAGTGTCCGGAAAGATCCGACCGCTTGCCGATAATGCTGCCACTGAATCGCCGAATGATGCCAGCATGAACGTACAGTGCAAGGGGGTTACCATCCCTTTTAAATCATTGGATGGGAAGTTGTCGTTCCGGGTCATGGTGTACATGTAAAATCTCCGCCAGGTGAGTTTAGGTTTACTGGAACAAAACTCATTTCAGCTATCCGCTTCGGTTTACTTTTTTTCATTCCGGCGCCCAAATTTTTATTTTCAAGCAACGTGCAACAGGGTATAGTGTGATTTTAAGTAACTACTCAGGTGTTGAGGCTGAAGGCTGAAGGTTATTCGATGCAATAATTTCGTGACTTTGTCAGCCAGTTTAAATACCTTAGTTTGGTGATCGTGCAGGGTTTTTTCCTTACAGTCTTCAGCCTTCAGCCTATCAACCTGAGTAGTTACGATTTTAATCGAATTCACCGTTTTCCCGCGGGTTTCAAGGTAAGACTTTTTTATGATTATCGGAACAGGCATAGACATCGTTGACATCTCCCGCTTTGAACGCTTCCTTCAGGAAGGCAACGATGCGATTTTCCAACGCCTGTTCACTGTTGCCGAGCTCGAATATTGCAGAAGCAAGAAGCGCAGTGCGCAGCATTTTGCGCTGCGCTTTGCCGCCAAGGAAGCCTTTTTAAAGGCATGCGGCACAGGCCTGAGGCAAGGGATGTCATGGAAGGATATCGAGATTGTTAATGACCGGCTCGGTAAACCGGAACTGCGCCTGAGTGGCGAGGCGGGCAGAATTGCCAGCGAAATGGGTATGAAAAACAGCTTTACCGCTCTTTCCCACGATGGCGCCTATGCGGTTGCCATGGTGATCCTGGAGCAGCAATGAAAGTCATTACAGCCGAATCCATGAAAGATGCCGAGAGGCTGGCCATAGGACAGTTCGGAATACCCGGCCTGACCTTGATGGAGACAGCCGGTCGAAGCTGCGCAGATCTGATTATTGCCGGGTTTGGCCGGAAAAAACAGGCAAAAGCAATCGTGATTGCCGGAAAAGGCAACAATGGCGGTGATGGGTATGTCATTGCCAGGTGTCTGCGGGAACATGGCTGGGATGTAAAGGTTTTTGTAATAGCCCGGCGCATGGAAGTTTCCGGCGATGCGGCCGTCAACCTTGCCCTTCTGAATGAAACTTCGGTGATTTTCTGCCCGGAGTCTGGTGGAATGTTGCCCTATGCGGATGAACTGGCCGGAGCCGATGTCATCGTCGATGCGCTGTTCGGAATCGGTTTGCGGTCAGAGGTCCGTGGACCTTACGCTGAAGCTATAGAGCTGATCAATTCTTCCGGCACACCGGTAGTTGCTGTCGATATTGCTTCCGGTATAGACGCCACTACCGGCAATGTGCTTGGTGTGGCGGTAAAAGCCAGCTTGACCGTTACCTTTGCATTTGCCAAGCTAGGACATGTCCTGTATCCGGGGGCGGAATATTGCGGTCGTTTGAAAGTTGTCGGCATAGGGCTCCCGGACGAGGTTATCTCCGGGACGGGCGGGTACGAATTCCTGGATGCGGAAACGGTACGGCCGCTGTTCCGGAAGCGGGAACGGGGCGCTCACAAGGGCAATTACGGGCACTGTCTGATTCTTGCCGGGTCGACGGGGAAGACAGGCGCCGCTGCGCTGAGTGCTAACAGTGCCGTCCGGACCGGCTCAGGGCTGGTTACATTGGCTGTTCCGGCCAGTCTCAATCCAATCCTGGAAATCAAGACAACCGAGGCCATGACTCTGCCACTGGATGATGCTGGAAAAGGCTGTTTGGGCGGGCACATTTTTGACGATATTGTCAAGGCTTCAGCCGGGAAAAGCGTTCTTGCCATTGGCCCGGGAATTTCCCTGCAGCCGGAGACGGCGTCGTTGGTTCGCAGGCTGGTTTCCGAAGTCTCTCTGCCGATGGTTATTGACGCCGATGGGTTGAACGCAATTTCGGAAGACGTTTCGATTCTATTGCGAAAGCGGTCTGACAGTGTTATCTTGACCCCCCATCCGGGTGAGATGTCCCGTCTCTGTGGCCTTTCCATTGCCGAGATAGAAACTGACAGGATTTCCGTGGCACGGGATTTTGCCGTAAAATATAATGTATACCTGGTTCTCAAGGGAGCACGCACCATTATCTCGACCCCCGAAGGAGAGGTTGCCATAAACGGGAGCGGCAATCCGGGAATGGCTTCAGGAGGGATGGGGGACGTCTTGACGGGAATACTTGCCTCCTTGCTGGGGCAAGGCTATCATGCCGCCCAAGCCTGCAAAATGGGGGTTTTCCTGCATGGAAATGCTGCTGATCTTGTGGCTTTGGATATGGGGGAAATCGGCATTACGGCTGGGGATGTGCAGGAGCGGCTTCCCTGGGCCATGAAAAAACTGATGGAAATATAGGAGACTGATATGCAGACCGCCGGCGAAATAATGACAAGGGAAGTTGTGACGGTAAAGAAAGAGACCACGGTCAGGGAACTGGCCGAACTGTTTACTCTGCACCGGATAGGGAGTATTCCGGTGGTTGATGATAATGGCAGTCTGATAGGCATAGTTTCAGAATCGGATCTCGTCGAGCAGGACAAAAATTTTCACATTCCAACGGTAATCTCACTATTTGACTGGGTTATTTACCTGGAGAGCGAGAAGAAATTCGAGAAAGAGCTGAAAAGGATGACAGCCCAGACAGTTGGCGACATCTATACCCAAGATGTAGAGACGGTTACTCCATCCACTCCGGTCAGCGATGTGGCGGACATAATGAGCCGCAAGAAAATCAACTCATTGCCCGTGGTCGAAGGGGGGAAAATTGTCGGCGTTGTTTCCCGGATTGACCTTATCAGAACCATGATCCGGTAACCGTCGAATGGTCAGTGTGGTTACTCATGGTGAGACGGAAACGGTGGCTCTGGGAGAAAGCCTTGGCAGGTTGTTGCGGCCCGGTGACTTTGTGGCTCTCTTCGGGGAACTGGGTTCAGGAAAAACCAGGTTTGCCCAGGGAGTGGCCCTTGGTGCAGGAGTTGACCCGAAGACTCGGGTGACCAGCCCCACCTATACAATAATGAATGAGTATCAAGGAACCTTTCCTTTATTCCACTTCGATCTGTATCGGTTGGCTGGCGATGCCGATATCGTGGAATTAGGTTTTGAGGATTATTTTTACGGCCAGGGGATTTGTCTTGTGGAATGGGCTGAACGCCTGGTCAGCGAACTTCCCGACGAACATCTGAAGGTTTCCTTTAATTATGAAGTAAACGATACCCGGCGTATCGTGTTTGAATGGAACGGTGACCGGTATCGGGAAATCCTGCAGGGACTTTTCCCGGAGAGAAAAAACTGAAAATGTATTTTTTCCGTGGAGGCCGCTTGGGAATGCGGAGCGAATAGCTGTTTAATTGGTTTTATTGGTTTTATTGGTTTATTGGTTTATTGGTTTATTGGTTTATTGGTTTATTGGTTTATTGGTTTATTGGTTTATTGGTTTATTGGTTTGAAAATCTGTTGTTAGTGTGACTTTAAGTTCACATTGTCCGGTTAAACTTTTACATGCAAATAAAATCAGTAAAACCTTTATTTAACAGGGATGAAGGGGATAAACGGGATAAAACCAAGACCGTAATACTTAAATATATTTATGTTTCATCCTAAAAAAGACTTTGGATTTTGCCTTTATCCCCTGCATCCCTTTTATCCCTGTTAATTCGGTTTTGGACTTTTTCAAAGATTGACGATAAGTAACGTTATACAATTCCTTAACGAGTTGTTCCAGCAATGATTGCTGTGATTATATTATTTGACGATGAGGAGACTCTCCATGGCTCTGGTAGTGCAAAAGTACGGCGGCACCTCGGTGGGCGACATTGAACGAATTCGAAATGTAGCCAAGCGTGTCGCCAAAACCTATGACGCTGGCAATGATCTCGTAGTGGTACTTTCCGCCATGTCCGGGGAAACAAACAAGCTGGTGGCGCTTGCCAATCAATTAAGCGAGTTTCCGGACAGCCGCGAATATGATGTGCTTGTTGCGACTGGTGAGCAGGTTACCATCGCGCTTCTTGCCATGTGCTTGAAATCCATGGGGTATAAGGCTAAATCGTATCTTGGTTCACAGGTTCCGATAATTACCGATGATGCTTACAGCAAGGCGCGCATTAAAAAAATCAGCGACAAGAAAATACAGGCCGATCTCAAGGATGGGACGATTGTCGTTGTGGCCGGCTTCCAGGGTGTGGATCGGGACGGCAATCTGACGACACTTGGCCGGGGCGGTTCCGATACTTCTGCCGTTGCCCTTGCAGCCGCGTTAAAGGCTGATGTCTGCGAGATATTTACCGATGTGGACGGTGTCTACACCACAGACCCGAACATCTGTGACGATGCCAGAAAGATTGAAAAAATATCTTACGATGAAATGCTCGAACTTGCCAGCCTGGGGGCAAAGGTCCTTCAGATACGTTCCGTACAGTTTGCAAAGAAATTCAATGTGAACGTGCATGTCCGTTCGAGTTTTAATGACACTACAGGAACTTTGGTTACCAAGGAGGATAAAGAGATGGAGTCGATTCTCGTTTCGGGGATAACTTACGCAAAAGACGAAACCAAGATTGCCGTGATGCGGGTGCCGGATAAACCCGGTATCGCAGCCAGGTTGCTTTCCCCACTGGCTGACGCCAACATATCCGTTGATATGATAGTGCAGAATGTGAGCGAGGACGGTTATACGGACTTTACCTTTACGGTAACAAAAGCGGATTTCAAGAAAGCGCTGATTATAACAAGTGAAATTGCCAAGGAGATCCATGCAAAAGGTGTCCTTACCGATGAGAGTATTGCCAAGGTTTCCATTGTCGGACTCGGTATGAGGAATCATGCAGGGGTGGCCACCAGGATGTTCGAGACTCTTGCCAAAGAGGGGATTAACATCCAGATGATTTCCACATCCGAAATCAAGATATCGGTTATCATAGATGCAAAGTATACAGAACTGGCGGTCAGGGTGCTCCACGATGCATTCGGTCTGGCAGGTAAAGATGTGAAGGTGGAATAGCGAAGTTAGAAGTTAGAAGATTAAAACAATAAATCATTAAAAGGTGCACGTATGAGTCTCATAAAACTCTATGACACAACCCTCCGTGATGGTACCCAGGCTGAAGATATTTCTTTTCTTGTTGAAGATAAGATCCGTATAGCCCATAAGCTCAATGACTTTGGAATCCATTATATTGAAGGTGGATGGCCGGGGAGCAACCCGAAAGATGTGGCGTTTTTCAAGGAGATTAAAAAGGAAAAACTCACCCATGCTAAAATAGCAGCTTTCGGTTCTACCCGGAGGGCGAAGACAACACCCGACAAAGACCAGAATATCCGCACCCTGTTGCAGGCCGAAACCGATGCCGTTACCATTTTCGGGAAAACCTGGGATTTCCAGGTGCGTGAAGCACTGCGTATCTCTCTCGAAGAGAACCTGGACCTTATTTTCGATTCTCTGGAATACCTCAAGGCACATACTGCCGAGGTGTTTTATGATGCCGAGCATTTCTTTGACGGTTACAGGGCTAATCCCGGATATGCCTTAAAGACCCTGCATGCGGCAGAGGCTGCGAAGGTGGATTGCATCGTGTTGTGCGATACAAACGGCGGAACCTTGCCTTTTGAGCTGGCTCAAATTATCCGGGAGGTGCAGGAGCATGTAAAAACTCCGCTGGGAATCCATACCCATAATGATTCCGAGTGCGCTACCGCAAACACCCTGCATGCCGTCCATCAGGGTATAGTCCATGTACAGGGCACCATCAACGGTTTTGGCGAGCGCTGTGGCAACGCCAACCTTTGTTCCATCATCCCGGCCCTGAAATTGAAAATGAAGCTGGAATGCATCCCGGATGACCAGCTGAAAAAATTGACTGATCTGTCCCGCTATGTTTATGAAATTGCCAATCTTTCTCCAAATAAGCACCAGGCCTATGTAGGGAACTCTGCCTTTGCCCACAAAGGCGGGGTACATGTCAGCGCAATTCAACGTCATCCTGAGACTTATGAGCATATCAGGCCGCAGCTGGTAGGGAATTCCACCCGGGTGCTCATTTCCGACCTTTCGGGACGTGCAAATATTCTAGCCAAAGCGGAAGAATTCAAGATAAACCTGGAAAGCAAGGATCCTGTAACCATGGAAATCCTTGATAATATCAAGGAGATGGAAAACCGCGGTTACCAGTTCGAAGGTGCGGAAGCATCATTTGAACTGCTTATGAAGCGGGCGCTGGGAACTCATAAGAAATTCTTTTCCGTTATCGGTTTCCGGGTTATCGATGAAAAAAGACTGGAAGGTCAGAAGCCGATTTCAGAAGCAACGATAATGATAAAAGTTGGCGGGAAAATTGAGCACACTGCCGCGGAGGGGAGTGGTCCGGTTAATGCCCTTGATAATGCATTACGCAAGGCTCTGGATAAATTTTATCCGAAGCTCAGGGAAGTTAAACTTCTCGATTACAAGGTCCGGGTCCTGGCGAGCGGACAGGGAACCGGTTCGGTAACCAGGGTTCTGATCGAATCAGGGGACAAGGAGTATCGCTGGGGAACTGTTGGCGTATCCGAAAATATAATAGATGCCTCTTATCAGGCTCTGATCGATAGTCTCGAATATAAACTCCACAAAGATGAAGAGGCGGAACCTCCCCGAAGATGATGGAGCGTCTGCGGCGTTTGATACTCTGGTTGATGATGCTTGCTTTAACATTAATGACTTATATGAAAAGCCATGGGACAGAACGTGAGGTCGGTTCCATGGCTTTTTTTAATGATCATTTGGACGGCATCACGGTTAAAATTGTTGGAAATGTTGATTTTCCAGGTATTTATCGGCTTCCGGAAAAATCAAACAGTGAATCCGTCATAAATATGACGATTCCTTCCCGAGAACAAATATGCGTGGATATTAAAGATTCTCAATTGCAGCTCAAAAACGGGGATGTTGTCGAAATACTCCGTGATTCCAGACAACATATTAAAATTACAGTAAAAAAAATGCTGGTTCGGGAAAGGATAATTCTTGGAATCCCTTTGGATCCTAACCAGATGGATATTGAAGATTGGGATGTTTTACCTGGAATAGGGCCTGTATTGGCAGAGAGGATCGTACGAGACCGTCAATTAAATGGCGATTTTGCGTCTTTTTCAGACCTCACCCGGGTTCCCGGTCTGGGAAAAGTAAAAGTTCAAAAATTGGCAGGCTATTTTTGAGACGATGTAACTATCATTAATTATGGACTTTATCGGTCTTTTTAGAGGTAGCTGAATGATGTTTTGGTAACCTTCCGAACCGGTTGGCATACATGATGTATTTTACCCCGTACAGTGTAATTTTTTCTTTATGCAACGAGGGGGTAGGGTCATGAAATGTCCAAAATGCAGGGGTCGAATGTTTTCAGAAAAATATTATGATTTTGTCCGATCTTTTTATGCGTGGAAGTGCACATGCTGTGGAGAAGTACTCGATCCCACCATCTTAGCCAATAGAGCAAGAAGCTTTAACTTTTATCTTGGCTGAAAGTCATTCTCCAGAAGTCCTTTCGGGAAAGGGAGCATCAAGCCTCCCAACGGTGGCGCGCGGTAAACAACCGCGCGTCGCCTGTTCACATAACCTAACCCAAGAAAATACTTTATAATTTTATCATATTTTTTCGCTTTTTCATTTCCTTGATGAAATTTCTTCTGTTTTTATTTGCTCCGATTCCAACTCCATATAACCCTCTCAGGAACAATATACGTAATGTCGCATTCAGGGTTCAGGACTGAAGCAAACTCTTTTAAGTCCAATTCTATTTTGTAATATTTAAACTATCAGCTTATCGATTGGTAACCAAAGGCGAAAGCTCGATCAGTCGCTTCGAAAGTTCAGAAATCTCACTCAGAAGGCCTCTGTCCATTTTCTTGAGCCATCGCTTCGGGATGCCCTCCATTCCGTAATATGCACCGGCCAGCATTCCGGCTATGGCTCCGGTAGTGTCGGCGTCCCCTCCCTG
>Ga0187878_1004876_pt1 | contig 10196 bp, 10 predicted proteins | sample June2016WEW_17_1_FD_132979 | JGI IMG/M metagenome (GOLD analysis project Ga0187878, IMG submission 132979) | Peatland microbial communities from SPRUCE experiment site at the Marcell Experimental Forest, Minnesota, USA - June2016WEW_17_150 | ecosystem: Environmental > Terrestrial > Soil >...
AACACTAAGTTACCAGAACCAAATTCTGTCACCCGATTGTTAACAGGGAGAATTATCGCCCACAGAGTTACCAGAACCCTTAATTGGCTTATTTAAAGTGTAAGGATGAATTGTTCTATTTTTATCTAAAACTGGGTCTTTTTTTCTGTATTTTTCTTGATTTTTTGTTGGATTTTGTTATTGTTTGCTATAGAACATTGCGTCATTTTTAATAGAAGAATTTTACTTGTTGATGTCTATTGCGAGGGTAGGGTCGGTTAGAAACCGCTGAGTTCTTGACAGAAATTATGTAAATAATTTAACCCTTTGAAGTCTAATAAAGACTACCCCTTGCTTACTCGGTTGGTTTGGCTTTGCAATGTTTAAATTCTACTTTAACAATAAATGAAATGGGATTATTTATGGCAAGTTCAATTTCTGCTAAAGATGTTTATTTAAAAGGGTTTAATACTGTTCAAGAAAGCGATACACTTTCCAGATGTTTAGAAACATTCAAAACAGTTATGCCTCCAGTTTTAGCTATTTTAAACGACAAAGGCAAATATGAAGGCATGATTACACGGCGTTCGATTCTAAGGTCAAGACTTGATCCTGCAACAACTAAAGTTAGAACCTTGATGAAAGTTGCACCACCAGTAACTTTTGATTTCTCTCTCAGTAAAATGGCTAAGTTGATGATTGAGAGTGGAATGAGGCAGCTTCCCGTTTTTGAGAAAAATAAGCTTTTGGGGTTTGTTACGGACGAAAATATTATTCATGCAGCTGTAACTGAAGATTGGGGTAACACTGCGATAGAGAAGATTATGACGAGAGCACCTCACACGATTGAAGCAAATCGGTCTGTGGGAGCAGTTCTTAGTTCAATGAGAGAGCATGGTATTTCGCATGTTCCAGTTATGGATAGTGGGAAACTTGTGGGTATGATTAGCATTCAAGATATTTTGGAGAATATTTATTGGCCTCAAAGGCACCAGACAACAGGAGACATAGTAGGAGAAAAGATTGAAACGTTAAGTGTTCCAGCTAAAGGCATAATGGCTAGGCCAGTAATTACGGTTGAATCTCAAACGAGCTTGCGCGAAGCAGAGAAAAAGATGCATGATCATGACATTTCCTGTTTAGCGGTTGTTTCGAACGAACGGCTGGTTGGTGTTGTGACGAAGCTTGATTTTCTTGAGCCGATCGCCCAGTTGGAAGCTGTTGCTGAGCGGAAAATATCAGTGCAGTTCGGTGTTAAAGGCGTGGAGATAAGCCCTGAGCAGCAAGGGTTCATGATGGAGGAGTTCGATTCTTTTTCGCATAGGTATCAAGATGCTTTTCAGTTAGGAACGCTTTTTGTCTACATGAAAAGCCATCGTAACACTAGTCTTCGGGGGACACCGCTGATTCATTGCCGTTTACAGTTTAGGACGGCGAGAGGGACTTTCTTTAGTGCGAGTGAAGGTTGGGGTGTTGAGCCGACTTTTAGGGTGGCTTTAGATAGGCTTGAGAGGAGATTGCTCAGAAGTAAGGAGTTGTTGGCTTATAATCCTAAGTATGCTAAGGATTATTTGCGGAAGATTGGGTTGCCTCAGGAAGAGGGCTAGGTTCCTCTTTTTTGTTTGTGTTTTGGGTTGGTTTTTGTTTTTGGGTTGAATTGAACTTAGGCGTTCAATTTTCTCGTTTTTTCAGAGGGTGATATGGCTGGTTTGGGCTTGAAATTGGAAAAGCTGGCTGAAAATGGTTCTGAATGGTTGAAGGTTGTGAACTTTTTTGATGTTGAGCGTGGTGTTGTTTGAACTTTTGTATGGTTCTTAGTAGTCTTGTTTGAACCTTGTGCATGCTGGGTGAGCTTTGGGGTGCGGTTGATTTGCGTTGACGCAGAGTTAGCTTCAAAGCAAGGTTGCAGAGACAGAATCACATTCTGGTTCCTTAGCTGGTGTGGTCGTTACAAGATCGAGGCAGGCGAACTCTTGAAGGTCAACGTGAAACCACTTGGGTCAGATTACGGCGAAAAAGAATTCTGGGCGAAGGTAGCTGTTGACGGGCGCCTAACCATCCCAAAGCTTACCATGCAAATCATAGAACAAGCCGAAGGCAAAAACCTCACAGGCGCCATATTCGAAGTAACAATCACCCCCGCAGGCAACCCAAACGACACCGAACCCCCAGCCGACACTAATCCCCCAGAAACCACCGAAACAAAACTACTAGACAAAATAAAAGACATCCGAAAAAACCTCAACAACACAACCCCATAAGTAACCCAAACCATCAAGAACTTTGGATTCGGCTAAAAAGCTGGGGATGGGAATTGAACCCTCCTCAAGTTGAGGTATGCTGTCGACGTATAGAACGTTCAGGTGCAACCGTGCAATTAATTTTTTGTCAAAAAGTCTTTTCGCTAACGTACCAACCCTTGTTACTTAGCCTTAACGGTGTAGTCTGCTTCGAAGTTTCTTGGGTTTATCTGCCTTGTTTTTCCAATCTTAAGCTCCACTCTGCCGCTTAGTGCTTTGAATTGTTGGGCGAAACCTTCAACGTAATCCAGTATGCCGCAGCCATAGCAGAACCCGCCCGAAAACGAAACAATAATGCTCAGTGGCGATATGAATATGGGTTTAACGGTGACTTCAGGGCTATGTAGCCTGTTGTAGAGAAGCACTGCTTTGCGAACAAGCTCTTCCATTTCTGTCTGGGGCAAACTCATCTTTAACGCCGATTAAAAGGGGATTCTGGAGCCGTCAAAGCCTATTTTTGAAATGCCAAGCTCGTCTTTTACTTCTCTGAGTTGCGCAGCAGTGAACACTGGGCCATCCCTGCAGACACGGTATTTGCCGATTACGCAGCTTCCGCACAAGCCTATGCCACAGCGCATTAACCGTTCAAGGCTTGCTTCTATTGGGAGTTTGCGTTGTTCTGTTAGTTCGAAGATTTTTTTGACCATGACTTCTGGACCGCAAGTGTAAATCATGTCGAATTTTTCTCTATTCAATAGGTTGCTTAGGGGCTCAGTTACCAAGCATTGCAAGCCATAAGTGCCGTCTTCCGTTGTTGTAATCAAGCTTTTCTCATTACAAATGCCGTTAAGCTCTCTGATAAACAGCAGTTCATCCTTGGTTTTTGCGCCCTCAACAAAGGATAACCGTTCGGTTTTAGCTGCAAGCTGCTTAGCCAAAAACAGCAAAGGCGCCGTTCCCGTGCCACCGCTCACCAAGAGGACTCTGCCTCGGCTTTCAGTGAAGCTATTGCCAAAAGGTCCACGTATGCCTACGGTTTCGCCTGCTTCCATGCTGTGCAAATGCTTAGTTGCGTCGCCGACTTGCTTTACTGATACGGAAACCAGGCCGTTACTTGTATCCATTATGCTTAACGGTATCTCGTCCACACCAGGAATCCAAAGCATCAAGAATTGCCCTGGTTTAGCCTTTGAGCATAATCTATCGGAAATGATGAAGGTTTTAACAGTTGGACTCTCGGTTCTAACTTGCACGATTTCTGTAGTTCTAAGCGTGTTAGCTGCGATGAGCGAGGCCGACAATTTCTTTTACACTCCTATAATGTTTCTTTCTAATGTAAAATTCTACTCCTTTAGTTATGGCTTGGAAAACCTCCGTGTCCTCCAAAGCGATGGCAGTGCCAACTTGAACCGCTGAAGCGCCAGCCAAGAAAAACTCAACGGCATCGCGCCAGTCTGTTATTCCGCCGCAACCAATAATGGGCACATCAAATTCTTCGCGAATATCGTAAACGCATCGTAAAGCTATTGGTTTGATGGCTGGACCAGACAGACCACCTTTTATGTTGCTTAAAATTGGACGCCCAGTTTCAACGTCAATCGCCATTGCTTTCAGGCTATTCACGGCTGTTAAAGCGTCTGCTCCAGCTTCGACGGCTGCCTTGGCTATTGCGGTTATGTCTGCAACGTTTGGGGAGAGCTTGACAATTAAGGGCTTATTAACTGCCGCCTTCACCTTTTGAACTACTTCTGAGAGGAGTTTTGGGTTTTGACCGATTTCTGCGCCAGTTTGCTTAACATGAGGGCAGGAAACGTTTAGTTCCACTGCGTCGGCGCCTGCATGAACGGCTTTTTTGGCAACGGTCGCATATTCGTCTGCTGAGTAACCAAATACGCTTACTATGAGTGGAATGCGCAGAACTGTTTTAGAGAATTTTATTTCTTCAGCGTAAACGTCGATTCCAGGGTTTGGTAATCCCATAGCGTTTATTAGTCCACTTTTTGCTTGAACAATTGTTGGGTTTGCATAGCCGACTCTGGGTTCTATGCCGATGGATTTTGTGACTACGGCTCCTGCGCCGCCCTTTGCTACGCGGTTTAAGGATTCTGCTGAGTAACCCAATATTCCAGATGCTAGAATGGTTGGGTTTTTCAGTTCCAAGCCTGCTAAGCGTGTGCTTAACGGATTGCTTTCCAAATTCTTTTTTCACCCGTTCAATGTAGTTTATTACTTTTAAAAAGATAAAGCTTCTTTTAGGCAAATTATGTCAAACGGCAAAAAAGAGGATGAGATGCTTTTTGGATAGTTATAACGCTTTTTATGTTTACTTTGTCACGCTGTCGAAAGAAACGAGTATTTTTTGTGAAAAAAGAAAATGAGGGTTTAGGCAAACTTTGTAGCGCCTTATTTCTTCTTTTTACCCTTTTTCGCTACCTTTTTGGCAGTCTTCGCCACGCTAATAACCTCAAAGCTACAATTGGCTCCGATTTATATTTAAAATTTGCTAAAGGCTAAACATTCTGGCGCAACCAATAAAATGACCAAAAAACAAGCGCTATAAGCAAAATAACCCTAAAAATAGGCTAATAATTAAGGCTTTTTTGCATGCTTTTTTAGCCGGTCAGATTTTACATTTATATGTTAATATCAAAGTGTTGTTTTTGGAAAAGATTTTATTCGGAAGTCTTTTATAGCAGTGGGTTGTAAAAAATTACACAGCGATGCAAAAAATTCCCAAGGTGACTTAAGATAATCAACCCCAGCAAAACAAGCCAAAGAACCAAACAAATCGCCACACTCACAATTTTTACTGCACTCTACATTGTTCTACGGTTCATCCCATTCAGCATACTCATAGGAGGAGCAGGCGGATACCTTTCCGTCTCCGACTTCCTCGCTCCAATACTAGGCATCCTTTTAGGACCCTACCTTGGAGGCTTAAGCGTATTAATCGGAAATTTTGGAGCAACCGGATTAGGCAGAACCACGTCCTTTATGGGCTTAGATTTTCTACCTGACTTTGTCGCCGCCGTTTCAGTAGGCTTCCTAATGAGACGCAAATGGCTACCAGTAGTTGCCTTGAACGCTGGTTTACTACTTCTGTTTTTGGTTGACCCGCTAACCAGCATATTTGTAACCATCCCAGGCACATCCATTTCGATTCCTTTCGCTTGGATGCACATCGCCGCATTCATAGTACTACTTTCACCCTTGGGAAGAAGAGCGGCAAAATGGGTTGAGACAGCTAGCAAAACTCAACTCGTAGCTGGTGGACTTGCAATTTTAACTTTAATTGGAACAATGATGCAGCATCTCACAGGAAATTTACTTTTTGAATTTGTATATGGACAAATCAATCCACCCATAATTGCGGCGGCAGCATGGCCAACAGAATGGGCTCTTGTAGTCTTGGCTTATCCCGTGGAACGGACAATTCTAATTATTTCCGCTGTACTAGTCGGAACCCCACTTATATTGGCTGTCACTAAAAATTCTCTCATAAAAATTGGAAAACAAGAACAACCCAAGACCGCCTCAGCAGAGCAACCATCTACTTCTTAAACAAAAGACCATCCTGAATGTATTCTTTTCCAGTTCGCAGTGCTATTTCAGCCTTTGCCAATTCGCTTCCCAAATAAGCAGCATGATCCAGCCTCGTTACCAAGCCCAGTTGCATAATTTTAGCGTAAACTTCCTCAGCGGTTTTGCCCTTGATAATGTTAATCGGCTTATCCATCCCAAACGAAGCATAATGAACCACAACCAAAACGTTTTCAACACGATCAACAGCAATCTTAAACATGCCTTCTGCATCCAGAATTGCTGGCTCCGGCTTCTCAGATGCCCACACAACTTTGGCGTCTGCTTCCAATTTTTTATCGTAAGGCTCCTCATGCACGCGTTTATCTTTCAAGATGAGAAGGTCTATGCCTAGGTCTTTAGGAACTGAACCTCGTTTTTTCGCTAAAAACATCATTTTCGCCGCCGCAACCTCCTCGCTTACAGTGCCCTTCGCCTTGTCGCTTTTCTCCGTAGCCAACAAAATGCTTGCGTCAACCTCCGAGGATAAGCGTGCAAGTAAAGCGTTAACGCCAACCGAATCTGCATCCATCAATTCAGTAACATTCGAAACACCAACAAACAACGGCACACTTGGGTTTCTATCAGCGAATTGTCGAAAAGCAATAAACGATTCCAAAACATCTGACGGTTCAAGAATCAAGTCCGCTATGCATTTTGTCACGCCTAACTTCTTTGCTTTCTGAATTATTTCTTCAAGGAACTTAACGCGTTCTTCAGCTTTTTTTGGAAAATACCCTTGGCGCTGATTTGTCGGAATGACAACCACAGCGACGCCCAAGGCGAAAGGTGCAATCGCTTCAATGTTACCTGCATCTGCACTTAATACGAGGTCTGCGCCAGCAAGAACTGCTTCTCGAATCTCATCTGGATCAAGCGTATCTATGCTCACAGGCACATCCGCAACTTGTTTAACAGCTTGAACAATGCGCCTTGCATCTGAAGGTCTGGATTCACCTGCAACCATACCGACATCGATGATGTCTGCGCCAACCTGAACGAAATGTTTTGCTAACCTCTGGATTGTTTCTTCATCCATTAGCGGTGCATCAACGATTTCAGCCAGCACACGCATAGGAAAATCCTTGCCAACCGCCAAATCCCCAATCAGCATGCTGCCAGGTTTCTTGAGCAGTTCATCACGGTTTTGCTCTGCCTTCGCTATTTCCTGCAACGCTTTTTTCTGAAGCTTTTCCCGCAGCAAATCGCACGCTGGCACAACTGTTGAAAGCTTAACTTCTCCGAGTGAATCCAGCACTGTTGGCAAATCTGCAGCGTACCTTGGACCTTTAAACGTCTGGACGCCGAACGCCTTTGAAATTACGGATGTGTCTCCTCGGACGAGCCCTGGTATCAAAATCATGTCAAAGCCTTTTAGGTTCATGTTTTCTAGGGCTTTTGCGATGGTTTCAGGCGTTAATAATGCTGCAACTGGAATCTTGAGGGCATCTGTTTCGGTGTTAACGCTGCTTTCTTGTGCATAGCGTTTAACCGTGTCCTCTGCGAGTACACCTGTAATTAAGAGTACCTTCAAATCTTTGCCTGTTTTGTTAATTGACAAGTTTTATGGTTGCTCCCTTATTGTTTGCTTTGGCAATGAAGACTTGCCCGCCCACGTTTTTGTTTAGGTAAGCTTTGACTTTTGAGAGCGCTTGTTTAGCTTCTTCTTGTTTTACTACGCCGTAGAGTGTGGGTCCCCAAGAACTTTGTCCCACTCCGTAAGCGCCAATTTTTTTCATGAACTCTATATACTCTGCAATGTCAGCTCTTGTGCATCTTCCGCCTTGCACTTGGGCAAAGTACCCTCCAATTATTTCTTGAATTGTGGTTAAGGCTTCGCCGAAATTTTTTATGTCATGTTCAGCCAATGCTGGAAGGAGCTTGAGCATGGTTAAACGGCAGATTTTTCCAACCTCTTCCGCTGACATTTTTTGCAATTTGTTAAAGGCTGAGTTTTCCTCCGAATTAGATAAGCCTTCAATCAAGTTTGGAACGGAAACGATGAAACGCCATTCTGTGGGAAATGGCTGGCGATAAATCAAAGGCGGAAACTTGGCCGGAGTATCAGGGTTAGTGATGGCTTTTCCTCCGTCAACTACAAATCCGCCTTTTTCAAAGATTGCCGTGCCAATGCCTGTTCTTCTGGCTCTATCCATGGCAACTGTTAGTTCCTGAGTTGAAGCTTTCACATTGAACAGTTTGGCAAGAGCTACCGCGATGGCAAGGGATAGTTGGGTTCCGGAGCCTAAGCCGACATGCGCTGGAATTGTCTGTTTAACGTTTATGTGGACATTGGGTTGCATCGGGTAAGCGGTGAAGAAGCGTTTTGCCAGAGCATTTACAATTTCGGTTTCTTTGCCTTCTATGGAAAAGTTTTTTGATTGTTCGGCTTCAACGATGACGTTCGGGTGGTCTATGCCTACACCTAAGCCGCCAAACATTCGGCCTAAGTCGCCGTTTAAATCTATCAATCCCAAGTGAAGTCGAGCTGGAGTTTTAACGTAAACCTTCACTTGCTGTTCCTCCATGAATCAATCCTTTTCATTAAATCAGCCATAACCATTGAGTAAACTGAGTTTGGAGCTACTCGATTTACGACGCAGCTGCAGTTTTCAATCATTTCCAAAAGCTTGCTAACGCGCTTTTGCTCCTTTACATCATTTATAAAAGCTTTCACACGGGTTGCATGTATGATGGCCTCAACCGTTGCTGACATGGCGCGGCAGTAAACTTGAGGATAATTCTGCGTTGCCTGCACTAGTTTTACGTTGCATACGGCTTTGGTTTTTTCTGTGCCGATTGGCATCATGTCACTGACTGAAACATCGATTGATGCATCTGCCAAACGTAGCCTAGGCGCATTAACAGTTTTTGCTGGTTCAAACCATTCTTCAGGCGGTTTTCCGCTTGGGTTTGCTTCTTTGAAAGCTGTTTTATAAAAAACCTCTATGTTACTTGTTAAATTTACAACCGCACACCTGTTTGCTTTAATGTTACTGCAGGTTAATGATGAATTGAAAAGGTTAATGACGAGATGTTGCTCGTCCTCCATGATGGCGCCCATTGGCGCAGCGTTCGGTTTCCCACTCGAATTATAAGTGGAAACTATGATCTCTGCAATTATGCCTTTTGAGAAGCCTAAATCAGTTAACTTCGCCGTCAAACCAACCCGAGCCACCTAGGAGGTCATAAGCATTTTGTTTCAACCGAATGTAAAATTTCACAGTGGCATAATAAAGTTTTGCCAACACAAACGTCGGTTGCATTCGTAGGATTTTTCTTAATCTCGCTTGTAGGCCGCACCGTAAGCTTGGCCAGAAAACAAGATTAGGTCTACCCTAAACTAATATACTGTTTTCTCATTATGCTTCCATAAATTTCGGTGCAACCTTTGCCAGAAAAAACTTGCCTCAACCAAACCGATTTACCGCAGCAAATTCGCGTGTCAACAGGCACCGCCATAGTTCTCGAACTGTTAAAAGGCAAGTTAGATGCTGAGCCTACAACGGCATACCTGATGACTTACAAGGCAGGCAAATGCACAGCTAACTGCGGTTTCTGCCCTCAAGCCAGAACCAGCAAAAGCAACACGGAACTGCTGTCTAGGGTTTCATGGCCAACCCTTCCAACCCCAAACGTCCTAACAGCGCTTAGCAACGCGTCAAAGCAGGGAAAAATCAAGCGCATTTGCATTCAAGCCCTAAATTACCCAAGCGTTTTTGTGCATCTTGAAGCGCTCATGAAAGAAATAAAAAAACACGCTGCCGTACCTGTTTCGGTTTCATGCCAACCCCTCAATAAAGAAAACATACAGCTCTTGGCAAAAGCTGGTGTAGACAGGTTAGGTATAGCATTGGATGCAGCAACCGAAGCCTTGTTTGACAAAGTTAAGGGTAAAGGTGCAGGCGGCTCTTACAGTTGGGAAAACCAGTTCTGCATGTTAAGTGAAGCAATAGTGGTTTTTGGGAAGGGAAACGTGAGCACACATGTAATTGTTGGGTTAGGCGAGACAGAAAAAGAAGCAGCCCAAATAATTCAAAAATGCGTTGACATGGGTGTTTTGCCAGCTCTTTTCGCTTTCACACCAATCCGAGGCACGGCATTGGAAACCAATCCTCCTCCGCCGCTTGAATCATACAGGCGTGTGCAGCTTGCTAGGTATTTAATGGTTAAAGGTTCTTCGAGATTTGAGGATATGTCTTTTGATGATGAGGGCAAAATAACAAGTTTCGGCTTAGCAAGCCAAGCGTCAAAGCCGATAATTGAAGGCGGCACACCCTTTCGTACTTCGGGCTGTCCAGACTGCAACCGCCCCTTTTACAATGAAAAACCAAGCGGACCAATCTACAATTACCCAAGAAAACCAAGCCACGAAGAGATAGAAAAAATAAAAAAGCA
>Ga0187878_1004881_pt1 | contig 10193 bp, 7 predicted proteins | sample June2016WEW_17_1_FD_132979 | JGI IMG/M metagenome (GOLD analysis project Ga0187878, IMG submission 132979) | Peatland microbial communities from SPRUCE experiment site at the Marcell Experimental Forest, Minnesota, USA - June2016WEW_17_150 | ecosystem: Environmental > Terrestrial > Soil >...
AGCGGCTTCCACGCTCTCCTTCTTCTCGGCCATTCTGCCTCCCGTTTCGCTATCCTAGGGCCGAGAAGTGTGTCTTAGCAAATCGCTCCTGATGTCCCATTTGGTCTGACGACATACAGCCTTCAGATCCCGATCATTACCATCCTGTCAGGTAGCGGCGTCGCAGGAGGAACATCATGAAATACGAATTCCCAAAGGGGTTTCTATGGGGTGCTGCCTCAGCTGCACACCAGGTGGAAGGCAATAACGTCAACTGTGATTCCTGGCTGATGGAACACTTGGATCCTACTGAGTACAAGGAACCCTCGCTAGATACCTGTGACCATTACCATCGGTATCCGCAAGACCTCGCCCTGTTCGCTAGCCTGGGATGGAATGCATATCGTTTTTCAATTGAGTGGGCGCGGATTGAGCCGGAAGAAGGTTATTTCTCAAACGCGATTACCGACCATTATCGTAGAATGTTGGCTGCCTGCCATGAAAACAACATTGCACCCGTGGTCACATTCCAACATAACACATCTCCACGCTGGTTGATCAGTTCTGGTGGGTGGCAAGACCAGGATACTCCGAGCAAGTTCGCAAGATACTGCGGCTACGTTGCCAAGCATCTAGGCGACTTGATAAGAGTGGGCTTCACGATCAACCAACCGAACCTCCCGTCGTTACTGCTTCGCCAGAAGGCGGTTCCGGATGTGGAGAGAATGCCGGCACTTCCTTGGGTCATTAAGGCAGCACAGGCATTTGGGGTGGCTCCAGATAAGTTCCGACCGCACACGTACGCCAGCTCTCCAAACGACGTCGAGATCCAAATCCAGGCACATCGTTGCGCTGTCGACGCGATCAAATCAGCACGGAGTGAGCTACCAGTGGGATGGACAATCCTGGCAGATCATTACCAGGCGGAAGATGGCGGAGAAGACACCATGGAGAAATTTCGAAGGGAGAGCATTGATGTCTTCCTCGAAGCCAGCAAGAATGATGACATCTTCGGAATGCAAGCATACACAAAGATCCGGGTGGGTCCTAAGGGGGTGCAAGCGGCTCCTCCTGGCACCGATTTGACCGAATCATACGGATGGGAATACTTCCCGGATGTGCTTGAAGAATCCATCCGGTATGTGAATGGCAGAATCAACATGCCGATTCTTGTCACCGAAAATGGGATTGCGGCCAGCGATGATACCCGCCGAATCACCTGGATCAAACATACTCTCAATGGGTTAAGGAGCTGCCTGGAAGATGGCATTGATATCCGGGGCTACTTGTACTGGTCCGCGATGGATAATTTTGAATGGACGGAAGGATATAGTCCGAAATTTGGCCTGATTGCGGTAAACCGGGAGAACCAAGAACGTATAGTAAAAGGAAGTGCCCGATATCTTGGGGACGTTGCCAGGGCAAATGCTATTGACGTCTGAGAGGTCGGTCTCGGGCAAACGGCGGGTCGTGGGGCGTGCCCCGGTTGTTTTCGTATGGCTCCAAGGGGATACTCGCTATGGCGCATGTTGAGATCGTGAATTGGCACCGGAGGCTTTGGCGATCTTCAGTGGGTCGTTTGAGGAGAAGGCGGCGAAAGCACAGAGAATGGGATTCCATGGAGTAGAACTGATGATTGCGAAATACAGCCTCTCCGGCGTGATGTTGCCCAGCGATTCGTGGTACCGCTGGTGGTTGCAGTAGTCCACGAAACGGGCGATCTAGCGCTCCAAGTCCCATGCGTGAGTGTAGATCTGCAACTGAACCAGGTTCTTCATCGACCGATGGTACCGCTCGATCGTCCCCTGGGTCATTGGGTGGTAGGGTGCCCCGCGAGTGTGCTCGATCTGCCGGCTTTCGAGGAACCGTCGCAGCTCCCGGACACATGGCAGGGCCTGTTGTCCGAGAGCAGCCGCGGATGAAGCCGAACCTGCAGCCGGTCGAACTTGGCACGCGTCAGAGCCTGCTCGAACGTTTCCTGGACGTTGGTGCCCGCTATCGTGGGGATGAGCTCCCACGTCAGGATGTGGCGGGAGCAATCGTCCAGCACCGTGGACGCGTTTTAGCTGCCCTAGCGCCGCCGTCAGCCCGCTCATCTGGCGGCTATCCGCTTGACGCACGGCGTCACCCACCAAGCGCTGTTTCCCCGCCTCCAAGAGTCCTTGCTCCACCCGATGGTCCTGCGATCTTCCAGCTCTAGCCCATCACGTACGGTGCACATGAGCTCCAGAGCCACGTTGTCGGCCACGGCCCGCAGTGAGTCGCTGATGTTGACAAGCAGCCTGGAAAGACCCACAGTCTGTAGATCTTATGACCGATCCCCCCTCTAGGAAGGCTCTGGCTATTTGGCTCGGCCCTTGATCTTCAGCCTCGATGATGACCTGCGCGTCCCTAGCGCCGCGTTCCCACACCTGCGCCTGCAACGAAGGTGCAGTTGTGCGGTAGACCCTGCACCATTGATAGGCGGCTCCTATCAGCACCTGGCTAATGGCCTGCTCTCCTCGGTGGCTAGGATGCGGCTCAGGTCGGGGTCTTACTGGGCGTTCTAAACCTGGTGTATCGTTTCGTTCGCGCACATCATCAGCGCGCTCTGTCTCCGGCCACAGCCGTTGGGGGCGAAGACGGCCGCAACGACCTTACCGGTCAACTGACCCTCCCGCCAGCCTTTCCAAGTATTCCAGCAGGCATTTTCGCTGCAACCTCCACCGAGAGCGATCCGCCCATCCCTGCGGAGAACTGCCGCGCTATTGGGAATGCCGTGGGAGGATTACTCAACCCGCATTTCGCTTGAACCAGGCTTCCAACCAGAAACGGTCATATCTCCTCAAAACCAAGGTTGAAAAAGCGATTAGGGTTGTTGAACAGCCAATCCCTCGCTAGCGAAATAGCCTGCTCCTCCTCTAGCCAGCTGCCTTCGACCAAGTTGGTCAATGCAGCAGCAATGTTCTGGCGGGCAATTTGCAGGTGACCAGCTACAAACTCGGGCACATCACCAAAATCCCCGCCGAAACCGTGGACCTTGGTATGGGGCAGTGTCAAGACAGCCCGTTCCAATAGCTCAATGGCATATAGCGGGTCAATCATGTGCAGCCAGCAGCAATCCAGCGCCACGTTGGGGTAGTTCTTACCAAGGAATAGAAGGTCACCCAAGTAAGGCCAGTTGCCGTGGAAGACATCGAAACGCACGTCGCGATGCAATTCGAACACAGAGGCCAAGTAGGCCGCGTTGGCCTTATCTACCCGATTGCGTATGCCAGCCACGTGCCCGCTATGAAGCTGAACGGGCAACTTAAGCTCGCGGGCGAAACGCAAAAACTGCTGGAAGAGGAAATCATTCAGCGGCTTCCCCTCGGGCCAACCCAGAGCATTACGCGGGTCAGCCAAAAGCTGGTTGAACAGCTTTTCGGCATCACTCTTGGTCGGCAGATCATAGGCAAGAGTACGGTCGTAAGCTGACTGGTCCTTGATGCCGACAGCGCCGCGGGCGATGCAACGTTGGAAGACGATGAATACCGCTTCGAGGTATTCATCCAGCGAGGTTATGTGTCTACCTGCCAGTGCGCCGTAATAATCCACTGTGCTCGAGTCGAAGCGGGTGCTATGGAAGCCAGGCAAAGAGATCAACAGGCGCCACTTCTCCGGGAAGGTTATGTCGCCATCCAGGAAGCTGCCCAATCCCTTTGGCAACCGGCCGAGCCCATCCACCAGCATCACGCGTATATTGGCCTGATCGATGGTGCGGAAATAGGTTGCCTCATCCATGCTTGACAGCTTCTCTGCCACTCTATCCAGGGAGGCGCGGGTCAGCTCACCCTCGATGCCATAGGTGTTCTTCAACACCAGCTTGGTAACCCGCGCGTAGGCAGTATGCTCGGTGGCGCGCCACAGCTTCTCAAAGAGGGGCCAGCGCTCGTCCGTTGACGCCTCACCTTCAAAAAGCTGCTTCAGTTCAACATCGGAAACACCGAAAGAGGCGGATTCCAGATCATGTTGCATATAGAAGTGAATCAGCGCCAAAATGGGTTCTTTGTAAGACGGGCGGGCCTCCGGTCCAGTCATGTGTTCATGACAGTCGATCACTGGCAGGGTCAGAATCTGATCCAACAAGCGAGTGTAGAGTGGTGATTTGGCGTAAAGCATTTTCCCTCCATTGACCAGGGATGCTAATGATTATACTTGGGGAAGTTGAAGGTGGTGAACAGAAAGACGCTCGGCACGAAAGAGAATGAGCAGCATGAGCTGCCCTTGTTTTCTGTACCAGTCTCTGTATTAGTCCCGCAGCCGTTGCGGCGGTGGGTGGAGATCCGAAGCTGGACACTAGGTACGCCTTTGGCGCTGGCGGCCTATTCGCCCGCGAGTTGTGTGGGCGCTTGTGGTTGTACTCGTGTCTGCACTGGTCGATCAGCCCCTGGGCTTCCTGCAAGCTCCAGAAGATCTCCCGTTTCAGGAACTCGTCCCTCGGCTTGCCGTCGGAGCTCTCGATGCATCCGTTCTCCCACGGGCTCTCTGGCTTGATGGATGGACACAGGTCAAGGGCGGATCTTACGTGCCCTTGCGCAGGATCGCTGTGCCGTAGTCCGTGAGGTTGATCTCTGGGAAGACCTTCTCTCTGAAGGTCTCCGTGAAGACTGTTACGTTGCCCGGGATCTGGGCCTTTCGGTACACCGAGCCGGCGTCATAGCAGTCGTGGTTTCCTGGAAGGATACAGACCGAGACAGCCGGCCTAGCGAGGAGAGACAGGGTGAACTTGAGAGTCTGTTGCGACGGCCAGTTGCTGTCAAGGCAGAGAGACAGATTAGGTAAGTAGCAGGAACTCGCCTGGCCGACGCACCGTGGGGCCCCCTTGTATTTGGATGCCTGGAAATGCTCGGTAGCGACCTGTGCTTTGGGCTGCCCTGGCCAAGAACCCCATCCGTCCGAAAATGGGCCCGGATTGGACATGCACAATCTTCCCATCATGGATTCTGACCGCCTATCTATGGATCAATTCGAGGCCTTCGTGACTCAATCAATCTCGGTGCGTTAACAAACGCGCCCATCAAGAGGTACCCTTCGAATTACACTTACGGATCAACCTCGTTGGGCTCGAGGATACTGAACCACGGATGGTACCCTCAAACGGCCGAAAATCCTGTTTGAGGCCCCCTCCCCCAGGTTGAAGCTCATAACCTGGAGGTCTACGGTTCTGTGGGCAGGCACACTCTTAGGAAGAACCAAAGTCGCAGATCGACCGGGTCTGCGACTTCCTTTTGGAACGGTAGACCGCCGGGTGGCAGAATGGAGGTCCCCCGTTCACCTCCAGGGGGCTTCCCCGATGTACCGCCACCCCGACCGGGCTCGTCCCTGTTCCCCCGTGGTCCTTCCACCGTGGACATGCTGGGATGTGGTTCTTGGCTAGCACAGGGCTGCGGTCGGTCATCGTGGCCTTCTGTGTGGATTTCGCAGTTCACTCAAGGAAGCACACGATGACCATTTCTGCCAAGCTGGCCGAGCTTTTACACCACTTCCGGAGACATTGTCAAATGGTCGATTGACATTATGGAGAAGATGTCCAATACTACTAAACAAGGGAAGATGAGTTGCCCTTGAGGCTGGAGAGCTTTCTTGATGAGAATTCCGCTCGGACTTTCCTATGACGATGTTCTTCTAGTTCCGCAAAAGACAGATATTACTTCGAGAGCAACGGTCGATACCTCGACTCGCCTTACCAAGAATCTCGAGCTCAATATTCCCATTATTTCGGCGAATATGGATACGGTAACGGAAGCGGAAATGGCCATCACTATGGCCATGGCCGGTGGAATCGGGATAATCCATAGGTTTCTAACTATCGAAGAACAGGCGGCCGAGGTATCCCGAACCAAACGCTACGACGGTTTTATGGTTGATGACCCCAGAACCCTCTCGCCCGACGATACCCTGGAAACTGTTTATGATCTCATTGACTACTATGGTAGCACCGGTTTTGTGGTTGTTGATGAGAAACGACGGGTCTTGGGACTGTTGTCCAAGAGAGATTTTTGTTTCGAAAACAATCGCTCAATCCCTGTGTCTAAACTTATGACTCCCGTTGGGAAGTTGGTTATTGCCCGACCGGGGACAACCAGGAATGAAGCCGAACAGATCTTTCGCGAACACAAGATTGAGAAATTACCCGTTGTGGACAAAGATGGAACCCTGAGGGGTCTAATCACAGCTAAGGCGCTGGTAAATGAGGCAGAATACCCTCATTCCTGCCGTGATCGCCGGGGAAGGCTTCTCGTGGGGGCCGCGGTGGGAGTCAAGCAGGGCGACCGAGACCGGGTCAAAGAACTAGTTTCGGCCGGAGCTGATGTGATCGTGGTTGACATTGCCCATGGTCATGCAGAGCAGGTTTTGGACATGACGCGGTACATTAAAGAGAACTTTTCCGTGGAGGTGATATCCGGCAATGTTGCGACATCTAGAGGGGTGAGAGATTTGGTGCGGGCCGGGGCGGATGCGGTCAAAGTCGGCATTGGGGCGGGGTCCGTTTGCATAACAAGAATCGTGGCAGGGGCAGGCTATCCCCAGTTCAGCGCGGTAGCTAATTGCGCGGCCGAAGCCAGAAAGCTCAGAATCCCCATCATTGCCGATGGGAATATTCGGGCCGCAGGAGATGTAGCCAAGGCAATAGGTGGAGGCGCAGATAGCGTCATGGTCGGGTCGCTCCTGGCGGGAACAGATGAGTCGCCAGGGATGCTGATAACGCGCAATGACAAAAAGTATAAGGTGACACGGGGAATGGCCTCTTTGGGGGCCAGCATGGCGCGGAAACTTAAGAATGGAGCGGATGAAAAGGTTTTGGAAGAACTGAGGGAGTACGTGGCGGAAGGAGTGGAAGCATTGGTGCCATATCGAGGGAAGGCGGAGGAGATTTTAAGTCAGCTGGTGCGCGGCTTGCAAAGCGGGATGAGTTACACCGGTGCCAATAGTATTCTACAAATGCAGAACAAAGCCAAATTCGTTCAAGTGACACAGGCGGGAATTAGGGAGAGTTTACCGCATGATGTAGAAATCCTCTGAGCCAGCAGGCAGGAGATGGTGATGTAGTGAAGAGACCAGAATTCAAACTATCGGAACTAACAGCAATCTCGCCAATTGACGGACGCTACCGCAGCAAGGTTGAGAAACTAGCGGCGTGGTTTTCTCAGTACGGGCTGATGAGAATGCGGTTGAAGGTCGAGATCGAGTATCTGATCAAGCTTCTCCCGCGGATTGGCAGGAAATTGACGAGAAAAGACGAGGAGGAATTGAGAGGGCTATGGCAAAACTTTTCCTTGAAGGGTGCGGGTAGGGTTAAGGAGTTTGAGCAGACGGCAATCAATGACGTTAAGGCACTTGAGTACTACATAAGAGCGCGGCTGGGAACTAGACACAGGAAGCTGGTTAGTTTTGTTCACTTTGGGTTGACGTCCGACGACGTCAACGTTCCGGCTTATGGGTTAGCCTTGAAAGAGGCGAATGAAACGCTAATTGTCCCCGCAATTGAGGAATTGTATGGAATACTGCGGGGTTTCGCGAAAGAGCAGAAGGATTTGGCAATGCTAGGAAGAACCCATGGCCAGCCGGCGGTGCCAACCACCCTGGGAAAAGAGCTGGCGAACTACGTAGTAAGAATCGAAAAGATCCTTCAACAAGCCCACGGCTTTTGTTTCGAGGCGAAACTCAACGGAGCAGTGGGCAATTATAATGCTTTGGTAGCAGCATATCCGAGAGTTGATTGGATTAGATTCTCGGATAGATTCATCTCCGGATTGGGGCTGGTTCCCAATCGCATGACGACCCAAATCCTCCCATACGATAACTGGTTGCAGTATTTTTCGCTTCTTAAACTTCTGAACAATGTCCTTATAGGTTTTTGTCAGGACATGTGGCGGTATATTAGTGATGGCTATCTTCTACAGATTCCGGTCGCCGGCGAAGTGGGATCATCAACCATGCCACAGAAAGTCAACCCGATTGACTTTGAAAATGCCGAGGGCAATTTGGGAATAGCCAACGCACTTCTCGAATTTTACGAAAGGAAGTTGCCAATTAATAGACTGCAAAGGGACCTTTCAGATTCCACTGTAAAGCGAACCTTTGGGGCAGCACTGGCTCATAGTCTTCTGGCCTATCAAAATATCGTCGCTGGCCTAGGCAAAATCGCACCTAACAAAACGAAAACTTCAGAGGAATTGGGTGATCACTGGGAAGTAATTGCTGAAGGCCTTCAGACTATCCTGCGAGCGGAAGGAATACCAGATGCGTACGAAAAACTGAGCGAGTTAACCCGGGGTAGGGAAGTTACACAGGGAGCCTTGCAGGAGTTCATTGGGAGCCTGAAGGTGTCGGCGGCAACGAAGAAAAAACTCATGAGGATGTCGCCAGGCAATTATGTCGGACTGGCGGAGAAACTTGTTTCAGACATATGACAACTGCCATTGTTGGTTCACAGTGGGGCGATGAGGGTAAGGGAAAGATTGTTGATTTTCTCTCAGAAAAGGCGGATTTTGTGGTCCGGTTTCATGGGGGAAATAACGCCGGACATACAATCGTCAATGATTACGGCAAGTTCGCACTTCATCTGGTTCCTTCAGGGATATTTCATCCACGAACCAAATGCTTGATTGGAAATGGAACGATTCTCGATTTAAGGGTTCTTCTGGCCGAAATAAACCTCCTCAAGCAAGCAGGACTAGATCTTTCCGGAAGACTTATTATTTCCCCCCGTTGCCATCTGATCATGCCTTACCACAAACTCCTTGATAGTCTTTATGAAAAGGCGAAGGGCGAAGGGAAAACGGGGACGACCGGGAGCGGAATTGGACCGTGTTATGCAGACAAAGTCAGTTATCACGGGATCAGGGTTTTTGATCTTTTGGATAGGAAACTGTTTTCGGAGAAACTCAGATTCCAACTTTCTTTGAAGAACAAGATTATTGCCGCCCTGGACGGCGAGCCACTTGGGCTTAAGGAAATAGAAACAGAGTTCTTGTCTTTGGCGGAAGAAACGAGATCATATGTGGGGGAGGTTTCGGAAATTTTGTTTGCGGCAAAGGACCAAAACAAGAACGTTCTTTTTGAGGGAGCTCAGGGGTTTTTCTTGGACAATGATTGGGGTACGTACCCTTTTTGCACGGCGTCTTCAATAGTTCCCGGAAACATAAATGCCGGAGCGGGTTTTCCCTTTTGGCCGGAGAAGATACTAGCGGTCGTCAAAGCTTATACGACGAGAGTAGGCGGAGGGCCTTTTCCGACCGAGCTTTCTGACGAGATTGCCAACGGAATGCGGGAAAGAGGGAATGAATTTGGGGCAACGACGGGGAGACCACGTCGTTGTGGTTGGCTAGACCTGGAACTGGTTAGGACTTCGTGTAGAATTATGGGTGCGACGGGGCTGGCTATCACTAAGCTGGATATTCTTACTGCAATTCCGAAGATAAAGGTCTGCACGGGTTATTCCCTGAAGAGAAAGAGAGTGGGTTATCTTGACGGCGATGCAAATTTCCTCTTGAAGGTAAAACCAATCTATCAGGAGTTTTGTGGGTGGGAAGAAGATATTAGCGAAGTCAAAACATATCAAGACTTGCCCTCAAATGCCAAGAGCTATCTGGAGTTTATTGAGCGGTTCGTTGGCCTGTCAATCATTCTGGTTTCAGTTGGGCAAAAAAGGGAACAAATAGCCAGGAGAGGTCTCCCCGTATTCTATTGAGATTCGCATAAAGAATGGCATGCGGTTGCATGCTCGCGGGCATGAGACCTTCTGGAACTCCCCAGCAACTTGAAAAACCCAGCTGGCTGCCGATGGAACTGTTGAATTCATTCAAGCATGCAGCGGCTGTCGCACGTATGGTGAGTGCTTCCCGCAATTCGGCGCAGCGCTGATGGCCTTGTCCTGGCAAAAAACGCCATCCGTCCGAAAATGTGCCTGGGTTGGACGTGCACAATGCTCCTATCATGGATTCTGACCGTCTATCTAGGGATCAATTCGCAGCCTTCGTGATCCAATCAATCTCAGTGCGTAAATCTCAGTGCGTAAGTTGACAAACGCGCCCATCAAGAGGTACCCTTCGAATTAGACTCACGGATCAACCTCGTTGGGCTCGAGGATACTGAACCACGGATGGTACCCTCAAACGGCTGGAAATCCTGTTTGAGGCCCCCTCCCCCGGGTTGGGGCTCATAACCCGGAGGCCGGTGGTTCGAGTCCA
>Ga0187878_1004884_pt1 | contig 10191 bp, 7 predicted proteins | sample June2016WEW_17_1_FD_132979 | JGI IMG/M metagenome (GOLD analysis project Ga0187878, IMG submission 132979) | Peatland microbial communities from SPRUCE experiment site at the Marcell Experimental Forest, Minnesota, USA - June2016WEW_17_150 | ecosystem: Environmental > Terrestrial > Soil >...
AAGCAGGTGGTAAGCGGCCGTGAGTCCCGCGGGTCCCGCGCCGACAACGGCGACTCTCTTGCCGCTGGGCTTATCCTTTCGCGGGATATAGCGCGCTCCGGAGGCCAGATCCTGATCCGCCGCATAACGGTGAAGATGGCCGACCGACAGTGACTCTCCTGATTCACAGCGGTGACAGCGCTGCTCGCACAGACGCGGGCAGATGCGGCCCAGCGCGGCCGGCAACGTGAGGAAATCGGAGGCAATCTCCGCCGACCGCCGGATATCGCCGCCGGACACGTGCACGAGGAAGCCGGGGATATCGAACCGCGCCGGGCAGCCGGTCCGGCAAGGACCGACGCAATCGCCCACGTGATCCGAAAGGAGGAGCTCCAACGCCATTTTTCGCGAAGCACGCACATCGTCCGTGTTGGTGTATACAACCATGCCGTCGGCGGCAGGCATGGCACAAGATGGCGAGAGATTCTCCCTCCCCTTCACTTGCACGGCACAGAGGAAGCAGGACGCGGCCGGAGGAAAGTTCTCAACATGGCACAGAGTGGGGATCCGGATTCCCAGCCGCCGCGCCGCGTCGAGAATCGTCGCCCCCTCCTCGACCGAGGTTTCCCGGCCATCAATCGTCAATCTAACCATGCTGGTACCCAATAAGACCTGCTGAAAAAACCTACCACCAAGACGCTAAGACTCTAAGACGCCAAAAAATCAAAGATCAAAACTCTTGGCGCCTTGGAGTCTTGGAGTCTTGGCGGTGAAGATCCTTCACCTCTATCGTTCAGGCGACCTCGATGGCGCTTTCGGGGCATGCGGTCACGCACATGCCGCAGCGCGTGCAGAGGTCATCAGCAACTTGGTGTTGGATGTACGGGCGTGCCTGAATGGCGCCCGCGGGACAAGCTTGCGCACACAACGTGCATCCTGTGCAGTTATCGAGAACCCGATAATGGATCAGAGCCTTGCACGCCGCCGCCGGGCAGCGCCGTTCACGGATATGTGTTTCGTACTCTTCCCGGAAGTATCGGAGTGTCGTCAAGACGGGATTCGGCGCGGTCTGGCCCAATCCGCACAAACTTCCCTTCTTGATGCGGATACTCAGATCGTCGAGATTGCGCAAATCCTCCTCTTTCCCCTTTCCCTGGCAGATCCGCTCCAGGATCTCCAGCATGCGCTTGGTGCCGACGCGACAAAACGTGCATTTGCCGCAGGATTCATTTTGCGTGAAATGCAGGAAGTAGCGGGCGATGTCGACTGCGCAATCACGATCGTCCAGAACGACCAGCCCTCCCGAACCCATGATGGAGCCCGTGGACGCCAGTTCCTCGTAATCGATGCGCGTGTCGGCCAGGCGCGCAGGAATGCACCCTCCCGAGGGACCGCCCGCCAGGACCGCTTTGAACTTCCTGCCACCCTTGATGCCGCCGCCGATCTCCTCGACAATCTCGCGGATGGTGATTCCCATGGGCACTTCGATGAGACCGCCGCGGTTCACCTTGCCGACGAGTGAAAAGACCTTGGTCCCCTTCGATTTTTCCGTCCCCAATGCGGCAAAGGCTTCAGGTCCCCGGCGGAATATCCAGGGCAGGCATGCCAATGTTTCGACGTTGTTGATGAGCGTTGGTTTTCCCCAGAGTCCTGACTGCGCCGGATATGGTGGCCGCAGGCGCGGCATTCCTCGTTTACCCTCGATCGACTGTATAAGCGCTGTTTCCTCCCCGCAAACGAAGGCGCCTGCGCCCTCCCGAACCTTTAGCTGGAAGCTGAACGGGCTGCCGAGGATACGCTCGCCCAAAAATCCCTGCTCCTCCACCTTCGCAATTGCCGCGCGGATGTGGCGCACGGCGATCGGGTATTCGCGGCGAACACAGACATAGCCCTCGCAGGCCCCTATGGCATAGGCCGCGATAACTAACCCCTCGATTACCCGGTAAGGGTCGGCTTCCAGAACCGCCCTGTCCATGAAAGCGCCCGGATCGCCCTCGTCGCCGTTACAGATCACGTACTTCACGGAACCGGGAGCGCGGCGGGTGATGTCCCACTTAACCGCGGTGGGAAATCCCGCTCCGCCTCGGCCTCTGAGACCGGCAGCGCGCACCTTCTCGATCACGTCCTCCGGCGACAGACGCGCCAGGCATTCCTCGAGCGCGTGCATGCCTTCCCGTTTGCGGTAGTCATCCAAGGACAGGGGGTCGATCTGACCGCAGTTTTCCAGAACGATGCGGACCTGCTTTTTCATATAGGGTGTGGCGTCAACCCGCCGCTCCGCCACTGGATCCCAGGCACTATCGTCGACCAGGCGCGCATGCACGTCGTGGATTTCCTCGCGGACTTTGCGGATGAGGCCGCGCGGCTTGACGTGTTTTCGAACAACCTTCCGAACATCCTTGGGCGCAACGTTCCCGTAAAGCGCGCGCCTGCCATTTTCAATCACCTCGATCAGTGGTTCGTGATGACAGAAACCGCTGCAACCGACCGGCTTGACGGCGACTCCGCCTCCCATGGATGCAACCACATTTTCGAGGGCCTCGCGCACTTCCTGGGCGCCGCTGGCAATGCCGCAGGAACCGAGGCCGATCCGCATCTCAACCGGATGGCCTGCTGCCTCGGCCCACCCTGCATCGAGGCGTGTTTCCGGCAGCCTCCTCTTCCCGTTGCTATTTTTCTTTTCGGAGCCTTCTGCCAGGAGAAAATCGCGGAGCACTTTCCCGGCGGAAAGAGCGCTCAACTTTCCGTAGATCTTTTCATCGATCGTAATCACCGGCGCGAGACTGCAGGATCCAATACACACGACACGCTCGATCGTGAAGTGCCTTGATGGATCGGTGTCGGACTCGTCAGCGAGGCCCAAACAGCGCCGGAGCTCGTTTCGCACTTCAACCGCGCCGGAGACGTGGCAAGCCGTCCCTTCGCAGATCTTGATGATGTGCTCTCCCACGGGAACCTGCCGAAATTGGCTATAGAAGGAGGCGACCCCTGCAATCTGCGCCGGGGTGATTTCGCTGGCCTCGCAGACGCGGCGCAAGGCGGCGTCGGGAAGGTAACGATATTGAGCCTGGATGGCCTGGAGAATGGGAATAGCAGCCTCGGGCCGCCGGCCTTCGGTCCGGAGAATTTCCTCCACCGGGCCAAGGTCGATGGCCGCGGACTCGGCACGTGGAACTGGAGGGATCAGCGAGGAAATTGCAGATTCAGGTTTTGTCTTTTCGCCGGCAACTCTGGATTTCGCCGGCGAGACGGCCTTCCCTGCATGCTCGGAGCCTTTTTCCAGAAGTTTCCGCAATCCCAGGGGAACTCGCACCCACTCCCCGACCTCCGGCCGAAACCACTTGTACCATGCCAGGAGGATGCCTATGGAAATCAGGAGAAGAAGACTGCCGCGATTGTAGGCGTTGCGCCTTTGAGTTAATGCCTCATGCTGGCGATCCAGTTCAGGCTGAAGAATTTTCTGGACTTCGACTTCGAGGGTTGCTTTTTTCTTCAGCGCATCAACCGTAGCTTTATCGATCGGGGTTACGTAGCAGGCGTGAAGATACACCGAGAGCAGCCAGACAGCCGTAACTATGGCGATGAAGGCAGCAATGATGCCAACCCACGAGCGTGCGACCGATTGCCAACGGCCCGCCTTCATAACTGCCCCACCTGTTGAATCAAAAATGACGGATGAGGGCACGAGTCGAAGTTTTCGGCGTTCGTCATTGGAATTTCGTCAGGGTAAACCTCCGGCTCTGCCTGAGGACTCGCGAAGTTTGACAATTCCGGGAGTAACCGGGCGAAGTGTTTTTGATGAATCATCCGAGGTGAATCGGGAAATCCAGCCGCGCAGGGGATGCGAGAGCACTTGAACGGGCCGGCAACTGGGAATTGAGGGGAATCCAGCCCCGCAGGGGCGGCGCAGCACAGCCCAGGGAGCAAGCCCTGGGTATAGGTACGGGATTTGGAGGTAGCCCTGAAGGGGCGACGCAGCCTGTGCCGCCCCTTCAGGGCTTGACGGCCGCTGCTGCCTAACCCAGGGCTTGCGCCCTGGGCTCTGCTGCGCCGCCCTTTCAGGGCTGTGGGAGCATGGGAACGGAGGCAGTTCAATGAAGGTCGGACAGACCTGCGGTGATGCCGCTTTGAGCGGCTCCCAATGACCGCTTTGAGCGGTTCACAAAACGTGCCTCCGGTCTTGCCGCGGGGTTCTAACTCAGTAATCATGGCTTCACCTGGACCAGTACCTGCTCGCGCGGACAGGATTCATAGCAGCGCGCACAAGCCAGGCAAGAGCCGCGGTCGGCCCGGTTGTTGTGGATGGCGCCGAATGGGCAAGCCTCGGCGCATAAGCCGCATTCCAGTTCCTTATCCGGCGTGATTTGCACGTTCTTCCACGCGACTCGGGACAGGATTGCAAGAAGTCCGCCGTAGGGACAGAGCCATCGGCAGTAGGGCCGCCCGAAAAACATCCCGGCTACGATAAAAACGGCCCCGATGACGAGCATATGAAAGGCCCCGGAGATGCGGAAGATGCTTATGAAGGGATCCCACTCACAGATGAGGAATCGCCGCCCCACCTGGATCTGCCACGTGCCGATCGTCATGTGCAAACCCCAACCTGCAAACAACACGGCCAGGCCGAGATAAACATACGGCAACCAGCTCAACGCCTTGTCGAGCCTCTCCGGCACCTTCAGCGGGCGCACAAGGACAAGGTCCTGGACCGCCCCGAGTGGGCAGACACCGCCACAGAAAACGCGCCCGAACAGAAGCGCCGCTATCAGAGGAAGGAAGAAAAACGCGATCACCCCAAAGGAAATCATGTACCGAGAATCGACCAGGGTGAGGGTCACGTTCTGAATGGCGCCGATCGGGCAGATACAGCCTTTCCGATAGAAGCCAAAGTAGGCGAGCGCGCCGATGCCCAGGATCATGGCCCCGTTGCGGCTCCGGAGCTTCAAAATAAGCCACGCTCCAAGCCCCAGACCGACAGCCAGCATGGCGACATCCAGATTTCGGACCCACGCGGCACGGGGCTCCGGATGCGTTGGGGTCGGAAAGCTGTAGCTCCCCCCGAAATCCGGCGGAGCTTTCTGATACTGCGCAAAGAGGACACTCGAGGCCAGGGCTGCAAACACCAAGAGCGGAAGCCAGAATTGTACCGGCCTGATGAAATGGATCCGAGTGCTGGGAATCCTTTCCTTCAACGGCGCTCTCCTGAGAAAAAAGGGGACGAGCGCCCGATCGGGGCCAGGAATGAGGAATTGCGAATTACGAATGGCGAATATAAACAGCCGTTTTGGCGGCCGTCATTCGTAATTCGGGATTCGTTATTCTTTGAGGTGAGCCTTGAGATCATGGCGACTTTGTGGGAGGCATGCCGGGCGTCGGCACGCGCGCGATCGCAAGATCCGGGCAGGCGATCATTATAGCGCATTCATTGCACTCAAGGCATTGGCTGTAGCGGATTTCCAGGCGAAGGGAACCATTTCCCGCCGGAGGCTTGCAGGCCTTCACGCACTTCCCGCAGCCGTCGCACCGGGTTTCATCGATGATGTATTCGTAATAATTGTTGTTGGGGTCATCCTCATCAACCTTGCCGACCACGCGCCGCTTGAGGGCGTCCTGGGGACAGACCTTTCCCGCGGGGATGCCTTTCTCGTCGGGCCGGCTCGTCACATCGTAGTAAGCCGGGCAGAGCATGCAGTAGCCGCATTTATCAAAGTCGTTCACCGCCTTCACCGCCGAGTGGCTCAACACACAGGAAGTGCGGCATAGGTCACATGCGGTGCACTTGAAGGGATCGACCTGGAAAACCGCGTTCCCCGTGGCCCTGCGTGTCAGCAGGCCGGCCGCTCCACCGATTGCAACGAAACCAAGAATACGGCAGGATCGGTCGATGAATTCGCGGCGTGTGCTTCTTTCACTCATGCGCGTTTAAGCTCCTCAAACTTCCAGTCAATGAGAGGACGAGGGCCGCCGAAAGGCTCGTTTACCCCGACCTTCACCGCCAGCGAAAATATGCGGATCTCGCGGCGCACGGGATCGGCGGCGAGGATGCGCCCCTTGGAATCCACAGCCAGGTGGATGTGGATGCAGTTGGGGTCGAAATGTTCCGGACCAATCACGGCAAGGAGCTTTCCGCCGGGCTCATACACCTTCACGCGAGCGACCATTTTCTCCCCCGTGACCACCTTCCCATCGGGTGTCAGGGCCAGGTTCACGGGATTGCAGCAACCCACGAAGTCCTCGGGGTTATTCATGCCGAATTTCCCGAACGAACCGAGGGGCGAGCCGTCCATGGCCCACGCAGTGACTTGATGCCGGCCCGTGTCGGTCGCGCGGACCACTCCCTTGGAGTCCATATCGAAATCCAGGCTCTTATTCGGGAGAATGAACTTACCGGCCTTGCTCTTCGTCCCAATGGTGCCGAGTTGCCTGCCGTTTCCGTCGTAGCGGCGGATGAACCGCGCGGCGGCATCGGCAACGAGGATTTCCTTTCCAAAGACCTTGATGGCTGTGATGGCGGCAGGCCGGTTATTCTCGCCTGCGACAAAGCCGCCTGCGCGTGTGCCTTCAGCATCATAGATTTCGACGCGGCCGGAAGCTCCGACATAGACACGCCCATCGGTTCCCACCGCAAGACACTCGGCTTTCTCGATCACCTTCCAATTCCGGACCGGATTTCCGCCTGGTTCGAAAATCGTGACCTCGTCGTCGCCCAAAGCATAAATCCTATCACCGGCGCCGATGGCGATTCCGGAAAGGGAGCGACCGAATGGATGCGCGGATGCGGCCCCACCCAGGACCATAGATTGGACGTACTCCCGATCAAGGCCGCCGGCCGGCGGAGCGGACTTGACCGCCGGTTGCGACGGCTTGCGCGCACCTGCCGCTTGTGCCGGTTGCACCGTCGGTTTGGGGATCGGACGGACGCGGAAAGCGGCTGCTACAAAGGCGCCAAAGGCCCCCACAACCGCAGCCGCTGGAAACCACGACTTCCGGAAGCGATCGAGCAAGCTTATTTGCGTCGTTTCCTTTTCTTTCGGCTCCATCATCTCCCCGCATTCATAAACGCCAAAGCGCTAAAAATGAAGAGATCTTGGGCGTCTTGGCGTCCTGGCGATTCACTGGCTATGGCCATCACCTTCCGGCTCCGGACGGACCCACTTCAAGGCAGACCATTTTGTTCATATCGCGGACGACCAGCTTTCCATTGGAGAGGGCCATCGGGCCCCAAACATCTTCCCCTTCGAGGATCTGAGCGCTGGCAAGCTCCTTATACTGTTTGGTGTTGGCCTCGATGAGACGGAGCATTCCGGTTTTGCCCTCGAGGACGAAAAACATGCCGTCGACAAGCATGAAGGCACCCAGATCGAAAGTCCGGGTCGCCCGGGGGTCGCCGGAAACAACCGGGCTCTGCCACACAATCTTGCCGTCGAGGCCGAGGCAGGTAAATCTCCCGCGAGTCTCGCTGCCCACCGCGAAGAGGTAATTCTGATAGAGGATCGGCGTGTGCACCTCGGAATTGAATTGCACGCTGGTCAGGTCATAGAGTTTCTGGACGGCAAAGCCGGAGGCGCCTTTTTGGACCTGGTACATCGCGCTGCCCGCCTTGTATCCGCTGGTGACGAAGACTCTGCCATCGCCAATAGATACGGGAGAAGGGCACGCGACCATCTTGACTATAAAGGGGCTGTGCCACAGGATCTGCCCATCCGCAGCGGCAATGCCGACCACCTTGTTTAAGGTCAAATACAGGTATTGTTTGACTCCGCCAATGGTTGCCGGCATGAGGGAAGCATGGGACATCAAATCCTTCCCGGGATTCGGCGAACGCCAAATTTCCTTGCCCGTTGCCTGGTCAAAGGCGATGACTAAGGCATCGCCGCCTGTGGCCAGCAGCACCCTGTCTCCGTCGAGAAGCGGATTTTGGCCGGCATACCATTCCGGGATGGTCGCTTTGTACTCTTGGACCAGGTTTTTCTGCCAGACCAGCTTGCCGGTCTTAATGTCGAGGGCATGAAAGCGGCACTTGGGATCCAGGGAGAACACCAGCTTCTGGCCTACTGCCGGCACCGTCCGGGTAATCCCATGGCTGGGACGGATTTCGACCGGGTAACTCCACTGCCAGATGTCCTTCCCGTCGGCGAGTGAAATGCACCTGACGAGATGCTCCTTTTTCTCGGCATTGTAATCGTTCAGATAGATCCTGCCATCCTTGATGGCGGCGCCCGCGTAGCCCTCGCAAACGGGGATTTTCCAGAGGACCTTCGGACCCTTGGCAGGCCACGTTTTGTAAAGGCCGGTTTCTGTTGAGATGTTGTCTCTATTCGGACCGCGGAACTGAGGCCAATCGCCGCCCATGGCGGAAATCGAGGCCAGAATGATTAAGGCAGACAGGCGATAAATCATAAGGACAGATTCCTCTCAACGGTATAGCCCTGATTCCAGCTGAGCAGAAGTCTATAGTTTCATTTATGAAATCCAGGTTCAAGTACAAACAGCGAGGAGATCCTGCGGTGGCTAGGAGAAGATCCGTGAGCCTGCGGGTTAGATCATCGGGATCTTGATGCCCTTGCCCCGGGCGAAGTCCCTAGCCTCGTCATAGCCTGCATCGACGTGGCGAGCGACGCCGATGCCCGGATCATTGGTGAGCACCCGCTCGATCCTGCGATTCATTTCCGCGGTACCATCGGCCACGGTCACCTGGCCTGCGTGCATCGAGTACCCGATGCCGACGCCGCCGCCGTCGTGGAACGACACCCAGGACGCACCGCTGGCGGTGTTGAGCAGAGCGTTCAGGATGGGCCAATCGGCCACGGCGTCCGAAGTGTCCTTCATCGACTCGGTCTCGCGGTAAGGGGACGCCACCGAGCCGCAATCGAGATGGTCTCTCCCAATGACGATGGGCGCCTTGATCTTTCCTTGCGCGACCAAATGATTGATGCGCAGCCCGAACGCCGCCCGCTCCCCATAACCTAGCCAGCAAATCCGGGCAGGCAGCCCCTGGAATCGGATCCTCTCACGGGCTAGCCGGATCCAGTTGCAGAGTGACTCGTTCTCGGGGAACATTTCCAGCACCAGGTCATCGGTCGCGGCAATGTCCATCGGGTCGCCCGATAGTGCCGCCCAGCGGAAGGGGCCGCGCCCTTCACAGAAGAGCGGGCGGATATAAGCGGGGACAAACCCTGGAAAATCGAGCGCGTTGGTTACGCCTGCCTTGAGCGCATGGCCGCGGATGTTGTTGCCGTAATCGAAGGTGATGGCGCCGCGTTTCTGCAAGTCGAGCATGGCACGCACGTGGGTGGCAATGGAATCCATGCTGCGGCGCACGTATTCATCTGGATTCTCTCGTCGCAGGCGTGCGGCCTCACCGAGCGGGACCCCGGCGGGCACATAGCCGTTGAGCGGATCGTGCGCGCTGGTCTGATCGGTGAGCACATCGGGCGTGAAGCCCCGGCGCACCAGTTCCGGGAGCACCTCGGCGCAGTTGCCGACCAAACCCACCGAGATCGCTTCCCCTGCGCGCGCCGCGCCTTCGACCAGGGCCAGTGCTTCCTCCAGATTATAGGAGATGCGCTGGCAATACTCCGTGCGCAGCCGTTTTTGGATTCTCTCCGGGTCCACATCGATGCCGAGGAAGGCGGCGCCCAGCATCGTAGCTGCCAGCGGTTGGGCCCCGCCCATGCCGCCGAGACCACCGGAGATCAGAATCTTGCCGCGCAGGCTGTTGCCGAAATGTCGGCGCGCCATCGAGGCAAAGGTTTCATAGGTGCCCTGGACGATCCCCTGGCTGCCGATGTAGATCCAGCTTCCCGCGGTCATCTGCCCGTACATCATCAAGCCGAGAGCTTCGAGCCTGCGGAATTCGCCCCAGTTGTCCCAGTGCCCCACCAGGTTGGCATTGGCGATCAGGACTCGAGGCGCATATTCATGCGTGCGGAAGATGCCAACGGGCTTGCCTGACTGCACGAGCAGGGTCTCGTCGTTTTCCAGCTTCCGCAGGGAGGCGACAATGGCGTGGTAGCACTCCCAGTTACGTGCAGCCTTGCCGCTGCCGCCGTAAATGATCAGCTCATCGGGCCGCTCGCCCACCTCTTCGTCGAGGTTGTTCATCAGCATGCGCATAGCAGCTTCCTGATGCCAGCCCTTGCAGCTCAGGGTGGTCCCGCGGGGCGCCCGTATGTTCGATTTCGATTCGGTCATCACAGCCTCCTGCAGTCA
>Ga0187878_1004887_pt1 | contig 10187 bp, 7 predicted proteins | sample June2016WEW_17_1_FD_132979 | JGI IMG/M metagenome (GOLD analysis project Ga0187878, IMG submission 132979) | Peatland microbial communities from SPRUCE experiment site at the Marcell Experimental Forest, Minnesota, USA - June2016WEW_17_150 | ecosystem: Environmental > Terrestrial > Soil >...
GGGCGGGCAGATGCAAGGCGCCGCGACGCAGGCGATGTGGTGACATCGTCGAGGAGCGGCAACGCAGCAGATGCCCGCCCGCCGCCGCGCCCCGCAGGGCTGCTGGCTCCCAGGCTTGCAATTCTCTATACCACCCTTTCGTAAGATCCGCAAGCCTGGTAGACAGCAGCAAAATGCCAAGTTATTTTTGCGCGAGCCCTCAGGTGCCGAACTGGCGGTCGCCGGCGTCGCCGAGGCCGGGGAGGATGTAGCCTTTGGAATTCAGGCATCGATCCACTGTGGCGATGGTGATCAGCACATCCGGATGCATCGCGTTCAGGTAGTTGACGCCTTCTGGCGCTGCAATCACGGAGATCAGGCGGATATCCTTGATACCCAGGCTTTTCAGGAAACGAAGTGCGGCGGCCGCCGAACCGCCCGTGGCCTGCATGACGTCGAGAACAAAACAGGTATTGACGAGCCTGATAGCCTCCGGCGATTTTTCATAATAGGCTTCGAGCTGCAAGGTCACTTCATTCCGCGAGTAGCCCAGGAAAAAAACTGAAGCTTCGGGCAATATCCTGGAGCGGACATTCTATCTTGATTGTCGAGCGCGAAGGGATCTAAAAGCGGCATGCCGCGGATGCGCGGATAGAAGCAGATGAACAATTACGTTCCTCTGCGTCTATCCGCGGTGCGTTATGGCTCCTGGCGGTGGCGCACTCCGCGAACCAGCCATTCTCTGTCTTACTTGACGGCGGGATCATCGTACAGCACTTCACTCTCACCCTTCTTGGCGATCAGATCATCGTAGATCGCCACGATCTTGTCGCGCCGCCCCATCACGCCATCGATCTCGCCTTTGGTGAGGTACTCTTTGGTCTTCAGAGTGAGTTCGGCGCGGTCCAACTTGCGCAATTTCTCAAGCAGCTGTCGCGCACACTTGGACTCAGTTATGTTTCTGCGATCTCTTATGTCTTTGAAAAGGCGGAAGCCACGTGTGAAGTCAATCATCCACATGTGCCAATCCTTGGAGATCAGGACGTTGGTGAGGTTGGGATCGGTATCGTAGACGAGCTCCGCGAAAATCCTTTTCTTGTACATCTGCTTGTTCCAGGCATCCACATCGGGCGGCTCCACATGTTTGGCCAAGCGTGAAGCCTCATCCATCATCACCGGTAGCCACCAGGTCGCCGCACCCTTTTTGTCGGTCCACTTTCGCTCAACCGTTACCGGTATCATGTCGCCCAGGCCGAGCAGTTTGGCCAGCTCGTAGGCCGCTATGTCGTATTTATAACTATCTCTGAAGTTAAATTCGACGCGGCCGTCGGAAAACTCCATTTTAGCTTTGGTCTCATCGACGTAATTGAAACCGGCATCATGTGTGATCGTTCCATCGCTTAATGTGAGCCGGTAGGGGGATGTAACGCCTTTGGACGTGTGTTTGTTGGCAATCACCTTGGCATGCAGCAAGAAGTCCTTCATCTGCTCTTCACTGAGCTTTGGTTCTTCTTGCGCAGGCAGGCAGGTTATGGAAACCCACAAAACCAGCAGTGATAAAACCGGCAATCGGAATCGGAAGAGGAACATGAATCCTCCTTTTGGTGTGTAAGAGAAGCCTGATGAAGCAATACCTTACCCTTTTCCGCGCTTTTTGGCCAGCCTGTTTATGGTCCTATTCTGTGCTTCAGACAGTAGGAAAAAACATGGCCACGAATAACACAGCGCGGCATAGCCGCAACTAAATTCTAGCACCAAGACGCGAAGACTCCAAAACCCCAGGAAATCGAGGATTAAAACTTTTGGCGCCTTGGCGCCTTGGAAGCTGTGCATTAATTGCCGGAGGCGAGGAGGAGTCAGGAGACAGGAGTCAGTAGAAGGACTCTCCAGTCGATCGGCACGTAGGGGTGTAACGTACCCCTTTGATTTGGCTTGCAGCGTCCATCCCAACATGTGGTCGATCTTGCTGCATTCTGGCTCCTGTCTCCTTCATGGTTGGCCAATTAATTCACAGCTTCCAGGTGGCACTTCCCGACGATTTTTGAGCTCATGATTCGGTTGCCGGCCGAGATTGAGTCGTCGTTAAGAACATCGATTAAAATATTTTCATAAAAGTGTTGACATCGAAAGCCATCGGACTTACCGTGCCTTTGGGTTCCAAGAGATTGAACCTGGCCCGAACCGAGGAGAGTCCGGAGCCCAAAGGTGGTCGGTCGCCTAAAGCGCCTTCAAAAGTGCCGTAAGCGGAAGGTCAACCGAGGGAACTCGAGGTAGCCGAGGGGAGAGGAAGGGGGAGGTCGCTTGGAGCCCATTTCTTTTGTGTCCCGGCCTTTGCTGGACGCACCCCCGGTTGGGTTGAAACATCGGAATTCGCTTGTCCCCTCGTCATAATTGAGTTAAACAATTCTCATCGATCCAATGTCCTCGGGTGAGATGGAGGACGTCATCAGGGAGCCACGCCGCGCGTGTGTGGCTTCCATGCCATGCCTTTGGGTGTTTTTCAAGGTAAAGGCCCATGATCCCGGAGAGCATCTCCCACTTCCACATCATTGAAAAGCTCGGTGGCGGAGGCATGGGTGAGGTCTACAAGGCTGAGGACACCAGGCTGGGCCGCCGCTTGGCGCTGAAGTTCCTGCCGGAAGGTTTTACCAGAGACCAGCTCGCCGTCGAGAGGTTTAGGCGCGAAGCACGTGCGGCTTCCTCACTGAACCATCCGCACATCTGCACAATCTACGAAATCGACGAGTGCGAGGGCCGGCAGTTCATCGCGATGGAGTTGCTCGATGGGCAGGCGCTCAGCGAGCGCATGGCCGGTAAGCCGCTCGAGTCCTCCGAGGCCCTGGAGTACGCGATCCAAATCGCGGATGCACTGGCCGCCGCGCATGAAAAAGGGATTGTCCACCGCGATATCAAGCCCGCAAATATCTTTGTCACCCAACGGGGCGAAGCGAAGGTGTTGGACTTCGGCCTGGCAAAGCTCGCGCAGGATTTCCAGCGGGCAAAAGGCACGGACGGGAAACTGGAAGCCGAGGCTACCACGCTTGATTCACCCCGGCTGACCAGTCCGGGCGCCGCTGTCGGCACGGTAGCATACATGTCGCCGGAGCAGGCTCGCGGCGAGGAGGTTGATGCCCGGTCCGACGTTTTCTCCCTGGGGGCGGTGCTCTATGAAATGGTAACCGGACGGCTGCCGTTCCCTGGCCCTGCCCTGGCTCTCACCTTCGACGGAATCCTTCACAAGGTGCCTGTTTCGATTCGCCGCCTGAATCCGGCGCTCCCCGCAGAATTGGAGTCGGTGATCCGGAAGGCTCTCGAGAAGGATCGCAACATTCGCTACCAATCGGCGAAGGATCTGCTCGAGGATCTGCGCCGCCTGAAGCTGGGAGAGCAAAAACCTCAGGCTTGGCTGGTGCGACGACGACGCTGGGTGTTAGTGGCGGTGTTGGCGGCGATAATGGTCCTGGCGGTGCCTTACGCCTGGCGGTCGCTCGATTACTTTCGCGGCGCGCGGCTGCCGGCCCACAAATCCCTGGCAGTCATCCCGCTGACTTGCTCCGGTAATGTCGCAAACTGCCAATCCATCGCTGACGGCCTGGTTGAGGGGATCACCAGCAATCTCACCCGACTGGAAAAATATCAGCCGTTGATGATGGTCGTGCCCGCCTCAGAAGTGCGCAGCCGCAAGGTCACGAGCGCCGAAGAAGCCCGGCGTATCTTCGGAGTCGCACTCGCCGTCACCGGAAGCTTGCAGTGCTCCAATCGTGAAGCGCGACTGTTCCTGAATCTGGTGGATGCCAAGGCTGCCGTGCAGCTGGAGTCCAGGATGGTCCGTGGAGATATCAGCGACCCTTGGGATCTGCAGGACAAGGGCATTCCCTTGCTGGCGGAAATGCTCGATCTCCAGCTGAAACCCGAGGCTTTTTTAGTGCTTGCCGCCGGAAAATCTCCAGTTGTGGACGCCTCGGCACTTTATCTGGAGGGGAGGGGAAACCTGCAGCGCTATGATCTGTCGGAAAAAGTCGAGGCCGCGATCCGTTGCTTCGATGAGGCCATCCGAAAGGATCCACGCTATACCTTGGCTTATGCCGGCCTCGGCGAGGCTTACCTGCGAAAATATACCGCCAGCAAGGAGAGCCGCTGGCTCGACCTGGCGGCACAAAAATGCGATATGGCCCTCGAACTGAACGGAACTCTGGAACCGGTGCATGTCACCCGAGGGCTGATTTATGCCAGCACAGGAAAATGTGCTCTCGCCACAGGAGAATTCCAGCGCGCGCTCGAGATCGAACCACGGAGCGCGGATGCCTATCGAGGCTTGGCCGAAGCCCATGAATGTGCCGGCCAGCTTGCCGAAGCCGAGGCCACATACAAGAAGGCAATCGAATTACGGCCCGGTTACTGGCCCGGCTATAATTTGCTCGGCATCTTCTATTACAGCCATGGGCGCTACGAGGAGGCCGCGGCTCAGTTCAGGACGGTTGTGGATCTGGCGCCCGACAGCTTCTGGGGCTACGGCAACCTCGGGGGTACCCTGATGAACATGGAACGCTGGGCTGAGGCCCGCGTGATTCTTGTCAAAGCGCTCGAGAAGGGTCCGGATTGGGGGATTCTGTCAAACCTGGGCTCCCTTGATTTTGGTGAAGCCAGATTTGTCGAGGCATCCCAGTGGTACGAAAAAGCGATCGAGCAAAATAGACAATCCTACTCTCTGTGGGGGAATCTTGCGGCGGCCCAGTACTGGGCGCCAGGCCAGCGCGTGAAGTCCCGGGAGAGTTACCGGAAAGCCGTTCAAATGGTCGAGGAAAGCCTTAAGGTGAATCCTCAAGACGTGGGCGACCTGTATAACTCCGCCCTTTATTATGCGATGCTCGGAGAGCGGTCCCGATCGTTGGCTGCGCTCAAGCAGGCATTGGACGAGGCGCCCGACAACCTCGAAGCACTCTACAACGCCGTCCTTATTCACGAGCACTTCGGTGAACGAGACCAAGCCTTGGCTTGGCTGGAGAAAGCGTTTGCGCACGGCTGCTCCCGGGGACGCGTCGAACGCTCCCCAGAGTTGCGCGACCTGCGCGCCGACTTCCGCTATGCCCAACTGACACGAGCGAGATGAAATCAAGAGTGCAAGGATGCAGTGAAGCAGTATCCAAATGGAGGGAACTCATATGGCAGGCAAACGTAAGGCAACTTCGCACAAAGTGATTGTCTATGCCGATCGATCTTCGGGAAAAGTCATTCCCGGCAGTGTTTTCGCCTATCCCGGAGACGAAATCGTCTTTGAAGCTATCGGCACGGATGTTCTCGTCCTCCTGCCCAAGATAAGTCACTTTGAAAGAATATCGTTCATCAAAGGGCTGATGGACAAACAAGTGGGCGCCGGGGCCATCAAGATCCGTGAAGGAAAACCAACCCTGTTCGAGATTTCTCTGAATGCCAAGCCGGGACGCTATCCCTACGCAGTTTACTGCGAGAAAATCAGAGCCTTCGCGGTCGGCAACTCGGACCCGACGATCATCATCCGCAAGCGCACCGACGATGGTGAAGATGAGGAGGAGCCTGTCAACCCTTAGCCCGGATTATTCATGAACGAGGAGATGGAAATTCGCCAAACTCCAGGTGGGTAGACATTTGAGATGGTCTGAAATGCACAAGAAAAAGGGAAAAGCCCTTTTTCTCTCTTCATGTGCTGCCATCGAGGACATCGCCGGACCGGCGGAATACGGGCCTGTCCTCAGCACCGACAATTCCGTGCTCCAGTGGCTGCAAACCTTAAGACAATTGCCCCAGACCACCTATAAGTCCGAATTGACTGCATTTCGGATCGAAGCCTGAGCGCGACCGCCGGTCAGGTTCTGAGATAAATATTAGGTCAACTTCTGCCGAGCGCTGCGCTGCTGCGTCACTCGCCAGCGCGCGCCCTGAGCAAGAACGCCGCTATACCGGACCAAGTTGAACCGTATCGGGGGCACGAGCGCGGCAAGTTTTTCGACCAGTTCGAGGGGGAAACGACAAGCCTCCGCTCCGCGCAAGTCCGGCGCGGAACTTCCTTGCATGCACGGAGTCTAAGTTTGCAGCACGGCTCTGCGGCATGAACGGCAGCGGATCCCGATCAGATCAATCGAAAATCTGGAGGAATGGTATATGCGGGGGAAGTGTGTCTTCTATTACCTGATGTTATCCGGGATTTTCTTCTCCCATTTCATCATCGCCGGGAGAAAACCCTTCGCAGCCGAGGCTGCTGGTACCTGGGAATCGGCAGGCTGCCTTGTGGCCATCGATACGACTGGAAGATCTCTGGGCCCCTGTCCTCTGGTCCATACCGATGTGAAAGCGGAGATCAGCGGCGTGCTTTCACGCGTCACGGTGCGCCAGGACTTTCAAAACTTAATCAAAGACCCGATCGAAGCAATCTATGCCTTTCCCCTCCCTCAAAACGCCGCGGTGGACGACATGACCATTCTTATCGGGAGCAGGACCATCCGGGGAATCATCCGGCGACGGGAGGAGGCCAGAGCGATATACGAGCAGGCGCGCGCCCAGGGACAACAGGCCGCACTGCTCGAACAACAACGCCCGAACATCTTCAGCCAGCATCTGGCCAATATCCTGCCGGGCCAGAATATCGAGATTGAGATCAGTTATGTGGAGACGCTTAAGTACGAAAACGATGGATACAAATTTGTTTTCCCCATGGTCATCGGTGCGCGCTACATCCCGGGTATGCCGATCGGGAGAGAGGGCGGAGGATGGTCGATGGACACTCATAAGGTTCCCGATGCGTCTCGCATCACACCGCCCGTCACGCCCCAGGGCACTCGCGCCGGGCATGACATTTCGATCGAGGTCAGCATCGATTCTGGAGTTCCGTTCACCAACCTGCGCTCAACTCAGCATGAGATAGCGGTGCAGCGGCGCGACACGCACAGTGCGCTGGTCCAGCTCGCCGACAGGGCGACAATCCCAAACAAAGATTTCATCCTCTCGTACGAAGTCGCAGGCGCCACGATGCAGGACGGGCTGGTAACGCACCGGTTGGGCGAAGACGGTTATTTCATGCTCATTCTCCAGCCGCCGCGGAGCTTCGTGCCCGCAGAGGTGGTGCCCAAAGAGCTGGTTTTCGTGCTCGACACCTCGGGTTCGATGCAGGGTTTTCCGATCGAGAAGGCAAAAGAAACCATGAAGTTGGCGCTTAACGGGCTTTATCCCCAGGATACATTCAACCTCATCACTTTCTCAGGGGACACGCGCATTCTCTTCCCACAGCCCGTGCCGGCAACCGCCGCCAATCTGGCCCGGGCTCTGGCGCTGCTGGATTCGAGCCAGGGAAACGGCGGCACGGAGATGATGCGCGCTATTCGCGCTGCTCTGGAACCTGCAGACGAGCAAGGCCATGTGCGCATCGTCTGTTTCATGACCGATGGGCTCGTCGGCAACGACATGGAGATCATCTCCGAAGTGCAGAAACATCCGAACGCACGCGTGTTCGCGTTCGGCATCGGCCCCTCGCCGAACCGTTTTCTGCTGGATAAGATCGCCGAAGAAGGCCGCGGCGCGGTCGAGTATGTCACCCTTGCCGGCGATGCAGCGGCAGCAGCGCTGCGCTTCCACGAACGCATCCGCAATCCCCTGCTCACCGACATCAAGCTCGAGTGGGGCGGTGTGCCGGTCGCGGATATCTACCCGAAGAGGCTTCCGGATTTGTTCAGCGCTGAACCGGTGGTCATTTGCGGCCGTTATGCCCGCGGCGGGAATTCCATGTTGCGTTTGCGCGACAAGAGCGGTTCGGACGATTTCGTCCGGGATCTCCGCATACCGCTGCCGGAAATTGAGCCGCGGCACGAAGTGCTGGCGAAGCTGTGGGCTCGCAAACGCATCGACGCCATCATGGCCGAAGACTTCGCAGGCATGCAGCAAGGCAACCCGCGCCCCGATGTGCGCGAGGCAATCATCGAGCTCGGTTTGAGCCATCGGCTGATGACGCAATTCACATCCTTTGTGGCGGTCGAAGAGCAGATGGTGACGGAAGGCGGCCAGCCAAAACGGATTGAGGTGCCGGTCGAAATGCCGGAAGGGGTCAGCTACCAGGGAGTCTTTGGGGTTTCGGGAATTGTCTCGAACCCAAGATATGTCACGCCATACGCGGGTGGAGTGGTAGGGGGAGCGGTAGGTGGAGCAGTAGGGGGTGTAGTAGCGGGAGTGCCCGGAGGCATCCTGGGAGGCGCCCCTCCACCTCCACCGCTGCCGCCATATCCACGCAAGGTCGAACCGATGAGGGTCGGGGGGAATGTCCAGGAATCGAAAATCCTACTGCGGGTTGACCCTATATACCCTGAAGCCGCGCGCACGGCCCGCGTGTCCGGCATTGTCATGGTGGAGGTTTCGATCGACGAAAATGGCAACGTCGCACAAGTGCGTGTCATAAAGGGGCATCCGCTGCTGGACGAGGCCGCGGCCACTGCTGTGAAGCAGTGGAAATACTCCCCGACATTGTTGAATGGAGTACCGATACCCGTGATCGCGACCGCCACAGTAGTGTTTAAACCCTCAGATTCATCCACTCTCAATGGCCGGCCCTCGGGCCCATCAAGGCTGGATCCCGCCGTGTCTCAGGCGATCGCGCGGTTAAAAACGGGTCAAGCGGCCGGCGCGGGAGAGAAATTGTTCATCCGTAATGGAGCAGCCGAAGTTGAGCTCACCATGGATCACCGGTCCGACCAGGTTATGGCACAACTCCGGACTCTCGGCTTTGAGGTAGTCTCGTGGCCCCAATCATCCACGATCGCCGTTGGCCGGATCGCGATTGACAAGCTGGAGTCTTTGCTTGGCGTGGCGGCCGTGCGTTACATCGCACCCCATTACCGCTAATCATCAGGAAAGTAAAGCAAAAGATCAACGCGGGGGTCGCAGAGGTCGCCGAGAAAAGTCATTCAAAAGCAAGAAATCCTCTGCGGCCTTTGCGACCTCTGCGCTGAGGTTTTTGGGGATGCGGATGTGCCGCTTTGTGCAATTCGTGGCTGCTTCTGGCTGAGAATGGATATAATTTCGCCGGAGTGCGCTGCAGTTGAATCGAGTGTCACGGCCGGGATTTCGTGGTCGCCCTTGGCATGAGGAGGGCTGAAACTTTCTGAGGATTTCAATCGATATCATCTAGTGGAGCCGGCGTCATGATTGGAACAAGAGTCTTGCCATTCCTCGCTCTTTCACTGTTACTCCAAGCTGCGGAGGATCCGTTTTCGGGTGTATGGAAACTGAACCTCTCAAAGTCAAAACTCTCCCCGCCAATTCCGAAAAGCCAAATTGCGCGCGTGGCCGCGCGTGCGTCCGGCATTCGGATATCCGAAGAGATTGTGACCGACACAGGCGAGCGCATGAATATCTCGGTGGACGCCAAATTCGATGGGAAAGACTATCCCGTAAACGGCTCACCCTATGCGGACGGCGTCTCCTACCAGCGCATCGACCGTTTTACCATCAAAGGTGTCGGCAAAAAGGCCGGCAAAGTAATCATGTACGAGACTGTCGTGGTTTCGCCGGACGGCAAAACGATGACCGGTACCTACTCCGGCACCGATGCCTCGGGAAAACAGGTCACGGCCATCGCCGTATTCGACAAGCAGTGATCTGAAATCGGTGTCAGGCAACTATTTCACCCATTGCATCACGAAGCGTCTTTTGCGATCGCAGCCTGGAAATTGGGGATTTTGGGGACAAGCTAGAATGGCGCTTAATATTGTTGCTTTGGGAGCGCCGGACAGAAATCTGTCCTTTTCTTTGTCCTGACGAACGGACGGAGTCTCGCAGGCGGCAACAGAAGCGGAGCAAAACGGCTTCAGGATCCCGCAAGACGCTCATCCCCTTGAGATTCCAAGTCCATGCGGCTGCACGGCCGCCTTTTTTCTGGCACTGTCTGAATCGCAGAGGGTCCGGTTCCCATATGAGACCGGAGCCGGCAACGGCAAACGGGTGCAGGCGGCCGGGCGTGCCAAAAATCACATGATCGTCATGCCCGACGCCGAACTGGATGCCACTACTGCAGCCATCATGAATGCCGCGTCCGGCCCGGGTTCGTTATTTCCAATATTAGCCAGAACGGATCGGCCGTTTAGGCCGAAGTTCCACGGGGGTTGGGACAGTATTTGACTGAATTTGCAGGAGATATCCGCAATTTCATTTTCCATTTACTGGCAACAATCCCAGCAGTTCATAAGCCC
>Ga0187878_1004891_pt1 | contig 10178 bp, 9 predicted proteins | sample June2016WEW_17_1_FD_132979 | JGI IMG/M metagenome (GOLD analysis project Ga0187878, IMG submission 132979) | Peatland microbial communities from SPRUCE experiment site at the Marcell Experimental Forest, Minnesota, USA - June2016WEW_17_150 | ecosystem: Environmental > Terrestrial > Soil >...
AATGACAATAAGAACCCAACTCATCGGTCGTGAGTTAAAACTATGGGCGGGGTGCTCAATGTTATGGCTAAATTCGTTTCGCCATAACGATTTGAGCTCACGAATTTAGATAACATTGGCATGTTGATTAACGCGGAAAAAGCGCATAAGGAGGCGGGCCGACATTGGTACGCCATTCACACCTACTCCGGTTATGAAGACGCGGTCGCCCGCTATTTGAAACAGCGGGTAGAATCCCTGAGTATGGGCGATAAGATATTCAATGTCGTCGTGCCGAAGGAAACGAAGATTCGCATCAAGAATGGCAAGCGCCAGAAGACGGAAGAAAAAATCTACCCGGGCTACGTGCTCGTGGATATGGTTTTGGATAACGACAGTTGGTATGTGGTTCGGAATACACCTAGAGTGACCGGTTTCGTGGGCGCCGACAGCGCCACGCCGACGCCGCTCTCGAAAGAAGAAGTGGAAGACCTCGTGGTGCGGATGGGCGGCAACGAACCGAAGTTCAAGGTTGACTTGAAACTTGGGGAGGTGGTAAAAATAACGGACGGTCCGTTCAAGGACCAAGAGGGAAAAATAGCCGAGATGGACGAGGAACGCGGTAAGGTCAAGGTGCTCGTGCCCATTTTCGGAAGAGACACGGTTGTGGAGCTGGATTCGCTCCAAGTCAGGAAATTATAAAAACATGGCAAAACCCATAAAAACAGTGTTGAAATTACAGATCAAGGCGGGAGCGGCCAATCCAGCGCCGCCCATCGGTCCGGCTTTGGGGCAGCACGGCGTGAACATCCAGCAGTTCTGCCAGCAGTTCAACGAAGCCACCAAAGAAATGGTTGGAGACGTGATACCGGCGGAAATCACGATATACGAGGACCGCACCTTCGATTTCAAATTAAAAACCCCGCCCGCTTCGGCATTATTGAAGAAAGCGGCCGGTTTGGAAAAGGGTTCGGCCGAGTCCGGGCGGAAGTTCGTGGGCAAGATAACCAAGGAGGACCTTCGGAACATCGCCGAGAAAAAGATGGTGGACCTGAACGCGAACGACGTGGAAGCCGCTATGAAGGTCATCGCCGGCACCGCGAAGAACATGGGCATAGAGATTGTGGATTAGAGTCCTAACCTTACCGTTTCGAAAACACGCATTAACCCGCCCCAGCCGGCGGGTTCTGCTTGCTCTCGGCCTCGCTCTGCCCTACGGGCAACCCTGCCCGCTCGACCTGCGAGACAGTTTTCTTGACGATAAGGTTAGGACTCTTTTTGTATGGAAATTACGAATACTTCTGCAGCAGTGATGATTGGAGAGGATCCCGCTGAAAACGTTAGATGATTAGTTTTTTTAACCTCAATTGTTTTCATTTCAGTATTATTGGCAGTGCGAAGTTCATATCCACCGCTGTAAAATTGTGGCTCAGACATGGATAAAGGGATTTTATACTCCGATATTTCCTGCTTTGCCGAATCAGAGAGAAATGGGAAAAACTCATGAAAGGCCGAATTGGTAAAAATGAGAAGTGAAATAATAGATACAAATACAGCGGCAATCCGATTCTTAAATATTTTCGCTCTGTTTATTATTCGCATTTATGAAACTATTCCTTAACTTCGGGCTCTTTCTTGGCTTCCAGTTCCCGGAAGACCGTTCCCAGGACGCCGTTTATGAACTTGGGGGAGTTCTGGCCGCCGTAGTTTTTGGCAATCTCGATGGCTTCGTTGATGGCCACCTTGGGCGGCACTTCGTTCCGGTCGGCGTACATCAGTTCGTAAAGGCCGATCCGAAGGACGTTCCGGTCCACGATGGCTATCTGATTTATGGGCCAATCCGGCGCCACGCGCTTGATGATATCATCTATCTCTTTTATGTGTTCTATCACGCCCTTGGCAATCCGCCAGACGAAATCCGGTTCATCGATACCGGGTCCGAATTCTTTCATGTTCCGTTCCAAGATATTGGCCAAATCGGCCTGATGCTCATAAAAATCCCATTCGTAGAGGGATTGAAGTACAATGGTTCGCGCTAAATGACGAGTGGCCATTTATGTTAAAAGAACTAACTTTTAGTCTCTGTTTTCTTCTTGGTTACTTTCACGTATTCGCCGCAGTTCGGGCACGCCCGATGGGGGAGCGCCGGTGCCTTGCATTTCGGGCAAACGACGATTCTCATCTTCTTCAGGGCTAGTTGGGAACGCCGACGGCCTACTTTCGACTTTGAATGATGTTTTGTTGGTACGCCACCCATAATGAGCTAATGATAAATGAATTTTTTGGCTAAATCAAGCGCCTCGCCAAGATTTTTTATCCAGTGAATCCTCCGGTCTTTTTTGAACCACGTCATCTGCCTTTTTACGTATCTCAGAGTGTCTTTCACGATTTTTCTCTGAAGTTCCGATTTTGAGCCCATCTCACTATGTATGAAACCGAGCGTGTCGGAATATTCAAATCCGAGTTCTCTTATCTTGTTCTCGCCGACGCCCGAATCTACGAGTTCTTTAGTTTCTTTGATGAGGCCCCCGCGAATCATGTTCCGTACCCGTTTCCGAACATTCGCTTCAAGTCGCTCTCTTCCCATGGTCGTGCCCATGAATAATATGTCTGCTTTTAATGGGTCTAACTCCGGTTTTGGCACTTTACCGAGCGCTTTTGCTACCTCTATCGCTCTTATTAGGCGTCGGGGATTTCTCTTGTCTATTTCCTCCCAGCGCCGCCGGTCCATTCTCTTGAGCATCCGGGAAAGTTCGGCAACGCCCTTCCTCTCAAGTTCGTTTCTTAACTTCTGGTTCGGTCTCACTTCCGGTATGGCCAATCCATCCAAGGCCGCGCGAATGTAGAGGCCGGTTCCGCCGACCATAATCGGCAATTTTTTCTTCTTCCAGATGCCTTTTATTTCTCTCCTGGCCAGTTTTTTGAATTCGGCCGCCGAAAAGGTTTTCTTCGGGTTTACGAACCCGATAAGATGATGGGGAATACCTCCGGCCTCTTTTTTTGAAATTGCCCCGGAACCAATCGCAAGGCCCCCGTAAACTTGCCTTGAGTCGGCGGAAATGATCTCACCGCTGAATTTTTTGGCTAACCTAAGCGCGAGCGCGCTTTTTCCGGAAGCGGTCGGACCGACGATGGCAATGAGCTTTCTTTTTTGTGTTGACATTATTTTATGAAAGGGTTATTTTGTTATTGGTTGTGCCCTAAATTGTGGGGCTTGAAAAGAGGGGACGGATTTTCTCAAATTCTCAATTCGGACACGGGGATAGCTATGAAAACCGAAAGGGTTATATTTGGGATTAGCGCCGTTTTGATATTGGCGGCCGCGCTGGCTGTTTTAGCAGAAGCCAAAAAGGAGGCGGCGATAGAGAGAACATATCCTCCTGGGGATGTGACGTTCGCCTGAATTTTTGCCGGCCCGAGTGGGTGGCCGGTGACCCGTGTGAGACACTCCGTCCATATTTTCGGACGAAAAGACTCCACGGGCCTATTTTTTTTCCGATATCTTACGCCCTATCTCTTCCACAAATTTATCGGTCGATATGTCTCGGGTCTCTTTCGTATGCCGTTCCCGGATGTTTACCGAATTCTTTTCCATTTCTCTGTCGCCGATTATAAGGAGATAGGGAATCTTTTCCAGTTCTCCCTGCCGAATGTTTTTGCCCAAGGTTTCTCCTTCGTTCGCCATATCCGCCCGAATATCGGCGTTTTTCATTTTTTCGAGAACCTTTTCCCCGTAAGCGCGGTGCCGGTCGGATACCGGGACGACTCTCGCTTGGACCGGCGCGAGCCAGACTGGGAAGTCGCCCGCATAGAATTCTATGAGCAGGGCCATCGTGCGTTCGAATGCCCCAATCGAGGAGCGGTGAATTACGATGGGTTGTTTTTCTTTTCCGCCTTCGTCGATATAGGTTAATTCGAAGCGCTTGGGCATCACGAAATCGTATTGCACGGTAAAGGCGGTCTCTTCCTGACCGTTCACTTTCTTCATTTGGACGTCTATCTTTGGGCCGTAGAATGCCGCTTCGTTCTCCGCTTCGGAAAAGGGCGCTTTTACCTCCTTAAGCACGCTCCGCAGAATGTCTTCCGCCTTGTCCCAGGCCTTATCATCTTTGTAGTATTTTTTGGGGTCTTTCCTGTCGCCGAGTGAAAGACGGTAGCGATAATCCACTCCTTTCTTTAGCCCAAGGGTTTCGTTCATATAATCTATCAGGTCCAATACTTTCTTGATCTCTTCTTTGGCTTTCTCGGGTGGGGTGATGATGTGGGCGTCCGCCAGACAAAACATGCGCACGCGCATAAGCCCAGTAAGCTCGCCGCTCTTTTCGTAGCGGAATTGAGAGGCAAGCTCCGCGATACGCATCGGCAGTTCGCGATAGCTGTGCGGCCGGCTCTTGTAGAGCATGAAGTGGTGCGGGCAGGTCATGGGCCGGAGTATCAGCTTGTCTTCATCCACCTGCATTACCGGGTACATCGTGTTCTTGTAGTAGGGATAGTGGCCGGATTTTTCGTAGAGCTCCACTTTGGCCAGCGGGGGAGTGATTACATGCTGGTATCCCCACTTGGTCTCCGTTTCGTAGACGAACTTTTCGAGCTCTTTCCGGATGATGGTTCCTTTGGGCGTAAGAAGCGGCAGCCCCTTGCCGATTATGTCGGAGAATACGAAGAGATCCAGGTCCGCGCCGAGCTTACGATGGTCCCGTTTTTTTGCCTCTTCCTGCAATTTTTCGTAATCTTCCAATTCCTTTTTAGAATTGAAGGCCAGTCCATAAATACGGGTAAGCATTGGATTTTTTTCGTCGCCTTTCCAGTAGGCGCCCGCAACGTGCGAGAGCTTGAAGCCGTCCGCGGGAATTTCCGACGTATTCTTTACGTGGCCGCCCCGGCAGAGGTCCAGGAAAACGTCGCCGGTCTTATAAACGGAGAGCGGAGCTTTTTCTTTCGCGAAGTCTTTGATTAATTCCAATTTGAAGGGCTGTTCTTTGAAAATCTTCTTCGCTTCGGCGAGCGTAACTTTCCTGCCGGAGAAGGGAATCCTCTGGTTCACGAAGTGCCGCATCTCTTTCTCGAACTCTTTCAAATCCTCGGGCGTAAGCGGGCGGGGGAGTTTGAAATCGTAATAGAAGCCGTTCTCGATGACGGGTCCGATGGCCATCTTCGCTTTCGGGAACTTCTTCAAAACCGCCGCCGCCAAGAGGTGAGCGAGCGAGTGCCTAATGCCGTCCAATTTATCGGCTTTTTCCATAACCAATTCATTATATGTAAAATCTCTTTTTTTTCCAATAAAACCCACAGGTAGAACTTCGCCCGCATATTGAGCGGAAAACAATAAAATCACCAAGTAAGGGATAATTTCCCTTTCAAGAGTATTTACTGGAGAGCGTTTAAAAATAAGTGAGCGAACCTCGTTGCGAGCTAGGTCCCCGACTGAAAGGAGTAGGGTGGCGAGCAGAGCGAGAGCGAGCTTTATTTTAACGCTCGGAGGCCGTTACGAATGAAAGGGAAATTATCCCTTACAGCACCCGAACCTCGTCGCAGATAAACTTCGTGTCCCCGTTCTTCCACGAAAGGAAGCCGTCCACGAGGATCGCCTGGTTTTCCTGCCAGACGTCGGTAGATTTCTTGAGAAGGTCGTTAAAAACTAATAACTCCATATTGTCGTTTAGGTCCTCCAAAGTGACGAAGAGCATCGGGTCCCCGCGCTTCGTAATGATTTTCTGAATGGCGCTCACGACGCCCGCGAGCCGGAATTTAAGAGAGCGTTCGCCATTCTTGGGCAAGTTCAGGGCGAATTTTATCGTCTTTGCGACCCCGTTTATCTTATCTTGATGCCCGTTCATCGGATGGTCCGTGAGATACAATCCCAGAAGCTCTTTTTCCCAAGCGAGCGTGTCTTTTTTAGTGGCGACCGGAGCGGGCTTGAGCCGGAGCGATGCGAACGAAGAAGTTGAGCCGAAAAGGGAACTTTGATTCGAGAGGGAGCTTTTTCTGGTCGCCTGATTGTATTTAATCAGATCCTCAATGTTCGCGAGGAGCTGACCGCGTTCCGTCCCGAACGAGTCGAAGGCGCCGGCCTTAACCAGGCTCTCGAGCGATTTTTTGTTCAGGTCGCGGTGCTGAACGCGGGTCAGGAAGTTCGAGAGGTCCGAGAATGGCCCGCCCTTTGCGCGCTCGGTTATAATGACGTTCACGATATTCGCTCCCACGTTCTTCACGGCCGCGAGTCCGAACCGGATATTGGAGCCGTCCGGAGTAAAGTCCTGAAAACTTTGATTGATGTCCGGCGGTAGCACCCTTATGTTCAAATGCCTGGCTTCGTTCACCAGGAAGTTTATGCGTTCTATCTCCGTACCCGAAATATTCAGCAAGCTGGCCATGAATTCCACCGGATAGTGGGCCTTAAGATAGGCCGTCTCGTAACTTATCATCGCGTAGCAGGCGGCGTGCGAACGGTTAAAGCCGTAGCGGGCGAAGGGCGGGAATAGATCCCAGATGGCATTCGCGGTTCTGGAATCGATGCCGTTCTTTATCATTCCTTTCACAAGCCTCTCTTGCTGTTCGTCGAGGAGCGATTTTATTTTTTTGCCGATGGCTTTCCGGAGCGTGTCGGCTTCGGCGAGCGTGAAGCCGCCCAAGTCCCGGGCAATCCTCATCATCTGTTCCTGATAAACGCCCACCCCGTATGTTTGGGAAAGAATGGGTTCAAGCTTTGGATGGAGATACTTTACTTTCTCGCGTCCGAACTTGCGGTTTATATATTGCGGAATAAGTTCTATCGGGCCCGGTCGGTAGAGCGCGATCATCACGATGATGTCTTCAAGCGAAGTTGGTTTCAGGTCTTTCAGGTAGTGACGCATGCCGGAAGATTCCAATTGGAATATTCCGGTCGTGTCGGCTTCCTGGAGCAGTTTAAAAACAGCGGGGTCTTCAAGCGGAATCTTGTCGATATCGATGTCCACGCCGTGGATTTCTTTGACGAGGCGGAGCGTTTTTTCGATTATGGTGAGGTTTTTGAGTCCCAGAAAGTCCATCTTCAAAAGTCCCATGTCCTCGACGCTGTGCATCTCGAACTGCGTGAGAATGGTGTCCTCGCCTTGGGGTGCGCGCTGGAGCGGCATCAGTTCCGTGAGCGGCTCGTCGGAGATGACGACGCCGCAGGCGTGGACCGAAGCATGTCGGGCCGTGCCCTCCAATTTTATGGCCGCGTCCAGAAGTTTTTTCGCATCGGCGTTCTTCCTGTATATTTCCTTGAGTTCGGGAACTTTTTCGAGCGCCGTTTTCAGGTCCGTCATCTTGGAATTGACGTTCAAGGGCAGGAGTTTCGCGATCTGGTCGCAGAAGGAATAGGGAAGGCCCATGGCGCGCCCGGCGTCCCGCACGGCGGCCTTGGCCATCATGGTTCCGAAGGTGATTATCTGGGCGACGCGGTCGGCGCCGTATTTCTCCCGCACATAAGCCAGCACCTCGTCCCGGCGGGTGTCCGTAAAATCCAGGTCGATATCGGGCGCCTGGATGCGGTCGGGGTTCAGGAATCTCTCGAAGAGCAGGTCATATTTGAGGGGGTCGATGTTCGTGATGCCTAAGATGTAAGAGACGATACTCCCGGCAGCCGAACCGCGGCCCGGTCCCACGACGATGCCGTGCTCCTTGGCCCAGTTTACGAAGTCCTGAACGATTAGGAAGTAGTCCGCAAACCCGGTCTTTTTAATGACGCCGAGTTCCATTTCCATTCTTTCTTTTACGATCTTCGAGATCTCCGGATAGCGGTTATAGACCCTTTCTTTCACAAGCGACTCCATATACTCGTATGATGTTTTCTCATTGGGAACGGGGAATTTCGGAATGCGTGTTTTGCCGAGCTCCAATTCCCAGTGGCACTTCTGGGCGATCTCGATCGTGTTCGAGAGCGCTTCGGGAATGTCTTTAAAAATCTCCGCCATTTCTTCGGGAGAAGTAACAGAGATGTCGTATTTCTTCAAACTCATCCGGTCCTCGTCATCCAGTTTGCTGTTCGTTTGTACCGCGAGCAAAATTTCGTGAGCGGTCCGGTCGTCTTTGTTTACGTAGTGAATGTCTTGCGTTGCAACGACTGGGATTCCCAATTTTTTCGAAATTTTCAAAATCGGCTCATGAAGCTCCGGCACGTGCGGTTGGATTTCCAAATAATAATCTTCGCCGAAAATATTTTTATACCAGGTTGCCACCCTCTCGGCTTCTTCGAAATTTTTCGCGGCGATGAGTTTCGCGATTTCGCCGGAGTAACAGCCAGAAAGGCAAATAAGACCCTCGTGATGTTTTTCCAAAAGTTCCTTGTCGATACGTGGCTTGTAATAGAATCCTTCGAGGTTCGCGAGCGTAACGAGCTTCACGAGATTTTTCCAGCCAACGTCGTTTTTGACGAGAAGGATGAGGTGAAATCTTTTTTCGTCGAGCTTCGGACGCTTGTTTAGGCGCCCGTTGGGCGCGACGTAGGCCTCTACGCCGATTATCGGCTTTATGCCCGCCTTTTTTGCCTTCTTGTAAAATTCCACGGCGCCGTAAAGGTTGCCGTGGTCGGTTAAGGCCATCGCTTCCATGCCGAATTCTTTTGCCTTGGCGATGAGTTGGTCGATTTTTGCCAGTCCGTCCAAAAGGGAATAGTGGGAGTGGACGTGTAAGTGAACGAATTTCATGGTGAAGATTTTGGGAATCGCGCCGTCCGTCTTTTCCCGGTTTCCCGGAGGATGGAGTGCGGTCATCCCGGTATACCCATTTATTATAGAAACTCGGGTTTCAAAAACAATTGCCCCATTGGTGCTTTTGTTTTATAACTTCCCCGATTTGGGATACTATAGACAATGATTTAAAGGATATGGAGCCAAGATACGTAATCGGCATTGACGAAGTCGGGCGGGGCGCGCTGGCCGGACCGCTTTCGGTCGGGGCGGTAGCTCTCCGGCTTGGAAGGGGCTTTGACCCCGCCGTCCTGAGGGCTTTGAAGTTGAATCTCCGGGATTCCAAAAAACTGACGCCCAAACAGAGAGTCGCTTGGGTCAAATACTTGAGAAAAAGGGATGATATCAAGTTCAGGGTGGCGAGCGTTTCATCGAAAGTAGTGGACAAGCTGAACGTTTCGCGGGCGGCGAACCTTGCGGCAACGCGCGCTTTCGAAAAACTGGTAGATGAGCTGATATTGAAGACCAAGCCGCTGGTTTTCTTGGACGGCGGGTTATACCTAAGAGGTGATTGGGGAAAGAGATTGAGAGTGCGGACGGTTGTGAAAGGAGACGAGAAGATAAACGCAATCAAATTAGCGTCCATCGTCGCCAAGGTCCATCGCGACCGGCTAATGGTCCGCCGCCACGAAAAATATCCGCGCTACGGTTTTCCGAAGCATAAGGGTTACGGCACCGCCCGCCACATTCGGTCGCTCCGGCGCCACGGCCTTTCCGACATCCATCGGAAAAGTTTCTGCAAGTTTTTGGAAGCGTAGAGAACCCTAATATACGTTCAGGATTTTTAGGTTTCTGTCCCCGGTTTTGTTCCGGAGAGTTACGGTATCGCCGCTCTTTTTGCCAGTGAGCGCGGAGCCAAGCGGAGTTCTTGCCGTCAGAGATGTCACTGAAACATCGCCGACTTTAACGATAACCCCCGCTCCGCCGTCGGGCACCAAGAGATAAAATTTCTTTGCGTTATTCTCGTCCTGAATTTCAATGAGCGCACCTTCCTTGACCGTTTTATTTTTATTCGAGGAACTGTTCAAAAAATCGTTCAGATATTTTATCGCAATATCCTTTTCCCTTATCATTTTTTCTATGTTCGCGGCAAGCGCATGCATCTGGGATTTGGTCGTATCGCTGTGCGACTGCATTGCTCCCGGCGCTTCAAGGGCGGTTTGTTTCGCCGAAGCAAGGCCGGACTCGAGTTCTGATCTCTGGCGTTTTAGTTCGTCCAATACGGCTTTAATAATCTCACCTTTATTCATTTCCAAATAATATCACCCGCTATTGAAATTTTCCATAAGTTGATGTACAATATGGACGGTAAATCAAGCGATAGCTCTTTTATTCGTTTAGGAGAGAGGAAAGTCCGGACACTCCGTCAGTGCTTCGCACTGACCCACGAATTAACACTAATATCAGCGCTTCGCGCCGCACCAATGGCCACGAATACAGAACATTCGTGAAGATTGGTGTAGCGAACAGAGTGAGCTTATATTCGTG
>Ga0187878_1004892_pt1 | contig 10177 bp, 8 predicted proteins | sample June2016WEW_17_1_FD_132979 | JGI IMG/M metagenome (GOLD analysis project Ga0187878, IMG submission 132979) | Peatland microbial communities from SPRUCE experiment site at the Marcell Experimental Forest, Minnesota, USA - June2016WEW_17_150 | ecosystem: Environmental > Terrestrial > Soil >...
CTCAGAATGACAAAATATTACTTTCGAGACAACCCCTTTTTTAATTTCTGTTGTTTGACCCGCCGCGAATACTGCATATTTGCTTATCATTATATTTCACGTATGACTTTATACTTTACGGCTATATTACTATATTTGTAGATATTTATTGATTTTATGAAAGTATCTGTAAACTGGCTAAAAGAGTATCTGAAGATTGACATTTCCCCCGAAGAATTAGTAAAGGGATTAGTCAATATCGGCTTTGATGTTGACAATGTTGAAAATCAGGCGGATAAGCTGAAGAATTTTGTTATCGGCAAGGTTATCGAAAGAAAAAAGCACCCGAATGCGGATAAGCTCAGCGTTTGCAAAGTAGATGCGGGAACCGGTGAAATACTTAATGTCGTTTGCGGTGCTCCCAATGTGGATGCAGGACAAACGGTCTGCGTAGCGTTGGTAGGTGCGATCATTCCCAACGGCGAGTTCGAAATTAAGAAATCTAAAATACGCGGTGAGTTTTCCGAAGGCATGATTTGCTCAGCTTATGAACTGAACATCAGCGATGAGCGTGAAGGTATTATGGTGTTGGAGGACAGGGTCCCTGTAGGCAGACCGTTCGCAGAATATCTCGGTCAGGATGATGTGATAATTGACATAGACATTACTCCCAACCGCAGTGACCTGCTGTCACATTTTGGTGTAGGCAGGGAAGCGGGATTTTTGCTGAACCGGAAAATAAATATTCCCGATGTAACTGTCAAAGAAAGTAATGAGAATATAAACGATCATATAAAAGTTGAGATCGAAAATCCGAAAGGGTGTTACAGATACTGCGGGAGATTGGTTCAAAATGTTAAGGTCAAGGAATCACCCGCATGGATGAAAAAATATTTAACTGCGGCGGGATTACGTCCCATAAATAATATCGTTGACATAACCAATTTCGTGATGCTCGAGTGCGGGCAGCCGCTCCATGCATTCGATTATGACCTGATAAAAGGGAAAAAGATTATTGTAAAGAACAGCGGGAAGTTAAAATCATTTACCACGCTCGACGGGAAAGAGAGAACGCTGAATCCCGATATACTTCTTATATGCGATGCTGAAAAGCCCGTTGCCCTTGCAGGTATCATGGGCGGTGAAAATTCAGAGATAACGAATAACACACGAACTGTATTTATCGAGAGCGCTTACTTCGATCCGATAATAACCAGGTGGTCTTCGAAATTGCTGGGACTGCAGACCGATTCATCATACCGCTTCGAAAGGGGAATCGATATAGAAAAAACGGAGTGGGCATGTAACAGGGCGGCAGAGCTCATGTCAAAATATGCGGATGGCAAAATTTTCAAGGGATTGATAGATAATTATCCGAACAAGGTTAATAAAAATATTATCGGATTGAGAATAAAGTTTCTTAATAAAATTTCGGGAATTGAATTTACTTCTGAACATGTGAAAGAATTGCTGGAGAAGATAGAGATCAAATTTATTGAGGAAAAAGATGAACGGCTGTATTTTGAAATACCTTATTTCAGGATACATGACCTGCAGAGGGAGATAGACCTAGTAGAGGAAGTCGTCCGTCTGAACGGATACGAAAACATTCCCGATGCGGAATATGACAGTATTTATTTTGACATAAAAGATTTTCAGGATAAGAAGAACAGGTTCTTCAATGATCTGAGAAAGCATTTCGTCAGCAGAGGTTACAAAGAGATAATCACAAATTCGATAATAAACGAAAAGTACGCAAAAGTTTTCGATGACAGATATATTACCCTTCTTAACCCTCTCACAGCAGAAATGAACGTGATGCGTACGAACTTATCTGTCGGTGCGCTGGAAGTGATAAAGAACAATTTTAACTTTAAGGCACGCTCACTGAAATTGTTCGAGCTTGGCAGTATTATGTATTATGAGGATTCTCCGGAAAATTACATTCCCGGGATAAAAGAGAAAGCCTGCATAAATTTAGTGCTTGCGGGCGAACATGATATGGAGGCAGTGAATCAAAAATTAAGACAATTTGACGTTTTTGACATGAAAGGCGAGGTCCAGATGCTGCTTGAAAAATTCAATATTGACTATTATAACTTAAATTATTATAATTATACGGAAAATTATGAATATAGGATAGACTTTGAGCTCAGGGACCGCGTGATTGCGTCTGTTTTTCAATTTTCGGATCGAGTATTAAAGTTTTTTGACATAGAAAATACCGTTATAGGTTGTGAATTATACATTGAAGATCTGGCGAGATTTCAGGAACAGGCTAGGGCTTATAAAGAAATTTCGAAATTTCCTCCGGTCTTGAGAGATCTTTCAATAGTTGCGGATAAAAATGTAAAAGTTGCGGATATCGAAGAGCAGATAAAGAGAGCTTCAAATAAGCTTTTAAAGAAGGTAAGATTATACGACCTGTACAGGTTCGAAGGAGATGAAAGCAATAAATTAAGCCTTACTTTTTCGCTTGAGTTTTCCAGCAATGAAAAGACTCTAACTGATGAAGAAGTGAACCTGGTACAGGAAAAAATTGTTCAATATTTAAACAAAAATTTAAAAGCTCAATTAAGATCATAAAATGGATAACGCTGTAGTTAAAGTAAATGACCTGGGTCTGAAGAACGAGGTTGAAAAACTTTTTTCCAAGATAAAGAACATCCTGGAGAAACTTAATTCATACAGGGACGAGAACCGGCTGTTAAAGGAAAGGATCAAAGAGCTGGAAGAGACCGTATCTGAAATCAAGCTGGAATTTTCCAATCAAAATTCGGAGCTGTTAAATAAAGATATAGAGATAACTGATCTTAAGAACAAGCTGCTGGACGAGAAGAAGAACAAGATATCGGGTGAAGAGAAATCGATGCTGAAATCAAGGATAAAGGAGCTGATGGTAAGGTTAGACACTCACCTCGAGCAAAAAGCAAGTAATAACCCCTGAACCTGCACAGCAGGGTTAGAGATTATTGTTTGACTGCGGAAATTTAGAGGTGACAACAATTAATTTAAACTATTAACGTAAATGGAATCAAAGGATATCAGAATAAAAATCTTCAACAATCATTACACCCTTAAGGGTGATGATATTGAACTGGTAGAAAAGAGTGCCCAGTACGTGGATACTCTCATGAATAAAGTTCAGAACGATATTCCGAACCAATCTGATATTACAATCGCCATTGTATCTGCGTTGAATATTGCCGAAAATTATTACAAAGAAAAAAATAATAATTTTATTCTGGATCAAAATTACAAAGCATTATTAAACAATTTAAACTCGCAGATAAAAGAGATCAACGAATATATCGATCACAACAGTTAATAGTTAATAATTTGTTCTTTTAAATAGCGTAGAATTTAACCGCACCGGCCGACCGTAGTCAAATATTAATTAGAACCAACGCTAATTTATGGGAGGACAGCTCGTGAATAATGCCAATTGCAGGCCTCGCCCTTAATCGGGAACTGCTGCATCTGATTATCAGGTGTATGCTGACAGTGGAAGCAAGAAGCATTACGGCACCGCCCACTGTATTTACGAAGGGTTCTATAACCTTTCACTATGGTTCTAAAAGTCGTGTGCGGTTTTTTATTTATATAATACACTAAATTATATGTTAGAATAACGGAGTAATATAAAATGAATCTGGAAATTTATATTCTGATACCGCTCTTTGTAATTTTAAGCGGCGCAACATTCTTCTTCGGCTGGCTCTTCAATAGCAAGTCCACAAAGAACAAGCTAATGAGCGCCGATGAACAGGCGAGGAAGATAGTTGAAGACGCAGAGAAAACCGCTTTGACCATTAAGAAAGAAAAGCTCCTGGAAGTAAAAGATGAATGGTACAGGAAGAAACAGGAATTCGATAGTGACTATCATTCCAAGAAAAATAAGCTGAAAGCATTTGAAAAACAGCTTCTGGATAAGGATGAGAACCTTGAAAAGAAGCTGGATACTCTTTCAAGGAAAGAGAAGAATATTGACAAGCTTGAAAAGGAACTGAATCAAAAAGTAGAAGTCCTTGAAGAAAAAGAGGAAAAACTGGATGTCCTGACGCAGGAACAGAACGTAAAGCTCGAAAATATATCGGGTCTTACTGCTGATGAAGCGAAAAGTATCCTTATGGAGAACCTGACCGATGAAACCAAGAAGGCATGTGCGGGAAAGCTGAAGGAGATACGCGATGAAATGAAGCTCGAATCGAAAAGAATTGCGAAGAACATGATTGTACAGGCAATACAGAGGAGCGCGGCGGACCACTCGGTTGAAACAACAGTGAGCGTTCTTAACATCCAGAACGATGAGCTTAAAGGCAGGATAATCGGCAAAGAGGGCAGAAATGTGAGAGCATTCGAAGCGGCAACAGGTGTGGATATCATTGTGGATGATACACCCGAAGCCATAACCATTTCAGCGTTCGATCCGTTCAGGCGTGAAGTTGCGAAGATATCGATGGAGAGACTGATTGCTGACGGAAGGATCCATCCTACAAGGATAGAAGAGGTTGTAGAAAAGGTGAAAAAGGAACTGGAAGAAGAGATAATCCGCATCGGTGAGACTGCCTTGATAGAAACTGGACTCCACGGGCTGCATCCGGAGCTGGTCAGGATGATAGGAAAGATGAAATACAGGACGAGCTACGGCCAAAACGTACTGCAGCACAGCATTGAGGTGGCGCATCTCTGCGGAATACTGGCGGTCGAGCTTGGGCTCGATCCCATCCTTGCAAAACGCGGTGGTCTGCTCCACGATATAGGAAAAGTTATTGACAGGGAAGTAGAAGGTCCCCACGCGATACTGGGTTATGAGGTTGCCAAGAAATATAAAGAACACCCGATCGTATGCAATGCGATCGGCTCGCACCACGAAGATATGGAAATGGAAAGCCCGATAGCCGTGCTTGTCCAGGCGGCAGATGCGATTAGCGGGGCAAGGCCTGGAGCGAGAAGAGAATCCGTCGAAGGTTATGTTAAACGACTGGAGAAGCTGGAAGAGCTTGCTAAATCATTCGAAGGTGTAGGGAAGACATACGCCATACAGGCAGGACGCGAAATAAGGGTAATAGTGGAACATGAAAAGATAAATGATGCGTTAGCCGACCAGCTGTCCGTTGATATTGCCTCAAAGATACAGGAAGAAATGGAATATCCCGGGCAGATAAAAGTTACGGTAATAAGAGAAAGACGTTCTGTAGCTTATGCAAAGTAAGACCGCTAAGAATTTATTCATAGGAATAACAGGCGGAATCGGTTCCGGAAAATCGCTGGTTTGCAGTTACTTTGAAGAGCTGGGATGCAAAATCTTTTATGCCGATGAGATTGCAAGGGAACTGTACAGCACAAACAAAAAGCTTCATAAAGCGCTTGTAAAATCGTTCGGCGGACGGATACTTGATAAAGATAGAAAAGCTATTTCGTTTGAAAAATTAAGAAAAGTAGTATTCGCAAATATAAGAAATCAAAAAAGGGTGAATAGTATCGTTCACCCTTTTGTTATAGAAGAACTTGTACAGCGTTCAAAAAAGACCCGTGCAAAAATTATTCTTGTAGAAGCCGCACTGATCTTTGAAAGCGGGTTCGATAAGTATCTTGATTATACCGTCGAGGTATTTTCATTCATCAAGATGAGGATTCGAAGGATAAAGAGAAGGAATAAAAATCTTACAATAAAAGACATACGCTCGATAATAAAATTGCAAATGCCAGAGAAAGAAAAAGTCGAAAGGGCGGATTTTATCATCAATAATAACTGTGATAAAAGAAGCCTGCAAAGAGAAGTGAAATTGCTGTACAGAGTTTTAACAAACATAAATCCCAAAAAAGACAAATCGTAGTTATGAAAAAGAGCTTTGAGAGATTAATTCAAAAAGAGGAGGAATATTTCTTCAGGACCTACCGGCGTCTTAAAATTCACATAGAACGAGGAAAAGACTGTTATCTTTATACCGATGACGGAAGGAAAATACTGGATATGTTCGGCGGGCTGGCGGTAAATATTTTAGGATATAATCACAGGGAAGTCAATAAAGCCATTTCGAAACAGATAGGGAAATACATCCATCTCTCCAATATTTTTTATCAAGATACACAAATACTGCTTGCAGAAAAGCTGATCGGGTTAACCGGATTTAAAAAGATATTTTTCACAAACTCGGGTACGGAAGCCGCTGAAACTGCGCTTAAAATAATCAGAAAACATTTCTCAGGCTCACAAAAAAAGGATATTATTGCTTTCTCAGGTTCTTTTCACGGAAGAACTTTGGGCGGGCTTTCCCTGACCGAAAGAGCCAAATACCGCGAAGGTTTCGAACCATTATTAACGGATGTTAAGTTCGTTCCTTTTAATTCGTTAGCTGAGCTGGAAAAGAATGTAAACGATAACACCTCCGCAATTTTCATTGAATGCCTGCAGGGGGAGGGGGGAATTAATTCCGTAACTCCCGCATTTATACAAAAGCTGATGGAGCTAAAGCAAAAATTCGGTTTTTTGATAGCGGCAGATGAAATACAATCTGGCATTGGCAGGACAGGTAAGTTTTTCTCTTTCGAACATTTCGCATTAAAACCGGATATTGTACTCATAGCAAAAGGAATGGGAGGAGGACTTCCACTGGGTGCTGTGTTGGGAAATGAAATTGTTGCCGGTGTATTCGGGCAGGGTCAGCACGGCTCGACCTTTGGCGGCAACCCTGTTGCCTGTGCCGCAGGATTAGCCGTTATCGAGGAAATCAAAAAGGGATTGATGAACAATGCTTATAAAATCGGGGAGTATCTGAAAAAAAGACTTCTGGTTCACAAAAAGAAATATCCCGATAAGATCAAGGATGTCAGGGGAATGGGTTTAATGATCGGCATTGAAATCGCAGGCGATGGACAGACTATCGTTCATAAAATGCTGGATGAAGGTGTGCTGGTCAATTGTACAAATGTTAACGTAATCCGTCTGCTTCCTCCGTTAGTAATTACACGAAAGGAAGCTGATATATTTTTAAAGAAGTTTAAAAAAGTAGTATCAGATTAAGTATAGTCAATATTTCTGTCATTCTTGCCCCACATCCCGCCTGCGTCGGGCAGGCAAGTGCGGGGTAATCTCCAGCAGGAATCTGAATGTGCTAACTAATTAAGGTGTATAGCCCCACTTGCGTTTGTTTTCTTCTATCTCTTCTATTGTAGGATTCCTCTTTATCGGTGTCACTTCCGTAGTGAAATGCTCCGGAGGATGTTTTTCGAAAATCTTTGCATTTCTTTCTATATCTTCGGCAAAGATCGGCGGTACCTGGGAATCCTCAAAGATCGCCTGCCATGGACATGCAGGTTCACAGGCAGCACAGTCGATGCATTCACCCGGATGGATATAAAGCTGTGTTTTTGTAAATTCTTCATCATCTACCGTCAGGTCATATATACAGTCTACAGGACACACTTCGGCACATTCCGTATCTTTACAGTCGATGCATAATTTTGTTATTACCCAGGTCATTAATTATTCCTCTCCTTATGATAATTTAAATTTTTGTTTTAACAGTCATCAGGACTATATTAGTCCCATTCAAATAAAAATCTTTTATTTAGCTGTAATTTCTAAATTGTTATTATATATAACTCACAGGCATAAGTATAAGTTTCACAAAGGTTAATACAGCCCGTTCTTCTCAGGGGAGGTTGCTCCTCTTCCTGATAAACCACTCAACGGAGAATAAGCCGATGATAATAAGCAGGATATACTTATTTTCCCAAAGGTTTGTATAAGTTACAGTTCCGGACTCGCTCATACCCGAACTAATCTGTTCCAGAGATGCCAGATATTCTGTTATTTCACGGGGTTTATCAGAACCGGTAAAAAATCGTCCGTTCGTGTTAGAAGACAGGTTCCTCAGGTTCTCAAAATTGCTTTTGGTTATGAGGAATTCAGTATTGATTGAGTCAACCAGAAATCTGGATTCGCCCTTTGCATAAAAGATATTATTGGTCTCTGCATCCGCTTCAAAAAGGTAATCTCCGCTCTTTATAGGTGGAATAACAGCTTCATACCTGTTATCATTATAAGCAAACGGGATATTATTCTGTACTGTACTGCCGTTAGATGTTATTTTACCTCTCACAACTGCATTTCTAACGGGTGAATAGTTGTCATCATATACTTCCGCATAGTATTTTATATCTTCCGTGTAGTCGAAAATATTCTTTGACGGATAGACCAAAAACTTTGACTTCTTTTCTTTTGATATGGTGAAATTCACCAATCCCATAATAAACTTCTCTGCAGTTTTTTCGTAATCGCTCTTCTCGTTCAGCCTCCATCTCCATAGTCCGTATCCGAGGAACGCTGCCGACCTTGTTTTTCCGGCAATTCTTGTTATCAGCATCGGTTCTCCCGATGCCTTGTCCGTCATTAGAACTTCGCTGCCCACTTTTTGCTGGACACCTGTTACGTTTTTAAATATTTGCGGAGCTGATTCAATCTCACTCAGGACATCTTTGAGCTCGTTGTCCATACCACTTACGGCACGGGGTGAAAAAAGATTTTCATCTCCAGAAACTCTTGCAATGCTGAACGGAATAAGATCCTCGAACAGGTCAAGCCTTTTGTATTCTGTGTTTCTTGAAGCAAAAAAGATCAGCGGTATATTATTTTCCTTAACTTTAGAAGATAAACTGCTTATGACCTCACTGCTGAACTGGGCTGTCGGGAATCCCTGCAGTACAATAGCAGAGTAATCACCAAGGCTTTTGAAGTCTATGGGACCTTCATAAAATTCACCCGCATTCTTTACGGTCTTTACCGTCGTGTGATAATTTTTTATTCTTTTGAAGATATCCGACAAAAACGAATTGTCATATCCGGGTCCCCCGGATAAAAACAGGATATTGATCTTATTTTCAATATAGTCAATAAGGAAATTTGTGTAATTGTTCTTGTACGTAATTTCACCCGGGAGCTGTTCTGCTTCAACTTTATATCTCACGGTTCCGGGTTTATTTTCGGTGACCTCGAACGTGATATCCGAGGTCTGTTCTGCATTTAGAACATTAATAGTTTTACTCGATGTCACCGAGCCTTCTCTCAGCAGGTTTACATTGATTATGCCTGAGGGAATATTATGGGCACTTACCGAAACTCTTATAGGGTTAACCGCATCGGTCATAGCTTTTTCATTGTAGAAAACCCTGTCAATGACCACGTCTTTTTTCTGTACGGTATCACCTATGCCGATTGTCATGAAGGGACTTTCAAACAGCTTTGCTTTATACAAGGGATTTCCCCCGTTATTAAAAATCCCGTCAGATATGATGATCACGGGATTAAAATGATTTTCCGGGAATCTCTCCCTGAGAGACTGCAAAGCCATATCGGGATCGGTAATGAATCCGTTAAATCTTAGTGAATCAAAAGCTGAGGAGGAAACCTGTTCTATTTTCTCACTTCCGAATGAATAGAACCGGAAATTCTCACCCGTGAATATACTGCTTTTCAGTAAAGAAGCTATCTCACTTTTTTTTAATTCATTGGATCTGCCGGGAAGGTTCATGCTTCTTGTATTATCTGTCAGTACAAACTTATTATTATTGACTTTGCCCTTAACAGTTGAGAGTAAGGACGGTTCCAGAAGAAGGACCAGAAGTAAGAAAATAGCAAGGCTCTTGATACAGATAAGAAGGACTCTCATATTGCGCGAGAGAGATGTTTTCCTGTAAAAGAAGATAGAAAGGAAAATGGAAAGGGGAATGAATATAAAAGCTATTAATGCCGGGTAGTGATAAGTTATGTTAAACATAGGTAAAATTAAAAGCCGCTTCTAATAAAGTTAACGGATTATTAATTAATTAACTATTATTAAAGGCGGCTTAAATAGTGAGCTTCTTTTTATTGTATATTATATATCTTTACATAAATAGATTGTTTCATTTCATCGAACCATGCGCTCATCTCTTTAAACGATTTATAATTCTGAGCGTTCTTTTCGAGCAGTGCATAATCTTCTTTCAGGTTTACCTTATGCGAAGGTACACGGCTTTTCAGCATAAAGATCGAGTAAGTATAATCTTCGATGTCACCTATCCTTATGGGATCCGAAACATCTCCCGGTTTCAGATCCTTTAAAGCCTGCGCTTCGGAACTATCCAGATTCGCAACGCTTACCTTTCCTATATAACCGCTGTCCTTTGCGGATTGTTTATCCTGTGAAGAGTC
>Ga0187878_1004893_pt1 | contig 10177 bp, 9 predicted proteins | sample June2016WEW_17_1_FD_132979 | JGI IMG/M metagenome (GOLD analysis project Ga0187878, IMG submission 132979) | Peatland microbial communities from SPRUCE experiment site at the Marcell Experimental Forest, Minnesota, USA - June2016WEW_17_150 | ecosystem: Environmental > Terrestrial > Soil >...
ACATAATACCTTCTTCTTCATCGTCTTTCCCTTACGGATATTTCCCATGTCCGGCCTTTGACGCCTTTTGTCTGCGTCTGACCTTCACGTCTGTCTTGTTATTATAAGATTTGATTTCTGCTACGTCAATGGATAAACGAGTCCTGCCGCCACTCCTTCGTTCGGGCGAGGACACAATATATCGCGCTCTTTCTCCTTGACAATGATAAAATCTATCATAAATTCCTTGTGTCGGCACTGTAATATCGGTTAGCATTATTTATGAGTTGTGAAGACTGACAGGAGAAAGCTGAGTCGTCATAGATTCCAATTGCTGACAAAATGGAAAAACATACAGGGCATTATTTCAAATCCTTGGATCTGGGCAAGCGGCTCATAGCGACAATGGCCATGAACCTGATTATCCCCGCCGTTCAGCTCTACGGCGGCATCGTATCGGGAAGCATGGCGCTCATCAGCGATGCCCTCCACAATCTGAGTGATTTTACGTCCGTGTTGATCAGCTATTCGGCCCTACGTATCGGACGGCGTGAACCCACGCTGAAACATACGTTCGGCTTCAAACGCATGGAGATCTTCGCGGCTGTGTTTAACGTGGCCGTGCTCTTCGGCGCCGGCCTCATTATCACCATTGAGGGATGGCACCGCTTCCGGAATCCGCAGCCCATACAGGGCGACATTGTCATCCTCATCGCCTCCATAGCATTCCTGGCAAACATGTTATCGACGTTGATGCTGCGGCCGGAAGCCCATGACAACCTCAATATACGAAGCGCCTTCCTGCACATGCTGACCGATGCCATAACCTCCCTCGGGGTGGTTTTTCTGGGTATCATATGGATATTCAAGCCCTGGTACTGGCTCGATCCCGTCGTATCCTGGGTCATTGTGATCTTGATCATGTACAGCGGGTGGGATATTCTGAAAGATGCCTTCGGAATCCTCATGAATGCCACACCCGTCGGCATCGATCTTCGTGCCATACAAAAGGAGATGGAAGCTGTACCCGGCGTGGAGAAGATTCACCATCTCCACGTATGGAATATTGCAACTGAAGGTGTCGCCCTCAATGCCCACGTCGTCGTCGAGGACCAGATGTTGAGCAAGGTCGATGACATTGCCGCCAAGATACGACATGAACTCCTTTGCCGTTTTTCCATCGATCATCCCGTTTTGCAATTCGAGGCAACGTCATGTCCGGCGACAGGTATTCTTTCCTGCCCTGTAAATGTCCCTCACGCAGAGCCGGAAGAAGGAGAATGAATGCCCGGTCTCAGTCATGCGCGAATTTTCATCATAGCGTCTGCAGTTCTCCTCTCTGCCGTCCCTACCTTCCCTTTTACGGATGCATTTGCCGATGCAATACAACTTACAGTAATTCAAAGCAGCAATGTACAGGGCCACCTGTTCCCCTGTCCTACCTGAGGTGAGAGGGTGCTGGGCGGTCTCGCCCGGCGAGTATCCCTCGTGGAGAAGTTAAAGAACGAAGACAGGTCGCTCCTGGTCGTCGATTCCGGTAATCTCTTCACAAATGGATGGGCAGGCGCCAATCAGAAGCAATCCATCATAAAAGCAAGGCTGATCAGCCGCACATACATGCGCATGGGAGCGGCGGCAATAAATGTGGGTGCCTTGGATTTGCTTTCAGGGTTGGCATTCTTGCGCAAGGAGGCATCCCGCGGGCTTCCGCTTGTCTCTGCCAATCTCGTCGATCCTGCGACAAAGACTTCAATATTCAAGCCATACATCACAAAAAAGGTCGGCGCCATCCGTGTCGCCTTTTTCGGCCTTCTTGCTCCGAACAGCGGGACGGATATATATAAGGAAGCAGGGAACCGATTCCTGGTGAAGGAACCGGTTACGACGGCGCGGGAAGTGACCGGTATACTTCGCGGCAAGGCGGATGTAATTATACTTCTCTCGGATCTCCCTTCGGACACTCAGCAGGAGGTCATCAAGGCGGCCCCGGGAATTCATTTCGTCCTGGGCGGACGCGACGGCAGGTACGTTCAGTCACCCTTTTGGGAAGGACAGACACCCATTCTTGAATCCTACAGATATGGCATGTATGCGGGCAAGCTGCAACTCGACTATGTTAATGCTTCCTCACCTTTCAAGTATGAAAGGGCGGAGGAGCAGGCAATGCGGCAGGCTTCTTCAGAGGGCCGGCCGAGGACTTCCAAAGAACCTTCCCTGAATAACCGCTTTCAGTGGGCATTGATGCCCCTCGACATCTCCATCCCGGAGGACAAGGCGGTCTCAGAGTGGATAAAGAAAGCGGGAATCGAGAAGGATTGATACGAATTTTGGGCTGCATCGGAATTCATCACTTGATTGCGCGAGGTGAAATTGATAGAGTTCACATGAAGAATGTCACACCATGACGGACGTTATCTCTACCGGCATCAAAATAAATAAAGTGGAAAAGATAAGAGCACAGAGAAATGTTATAACAATAATACTTGCGGTAGCAGGTATTGGAATCATGCTTTATTATAAGACATGCGAAACGGCCTGCACCTACCTGCAGGGGGATATCTTCGGGATTGACCTGTCATACATCGGTATTGCGTATATGCTCATGATCATCATCTTTACCGCCGTGAGAAAAATGCCGTACGTCCGCGCCCTCCTCGCGGCGGGGATTGGCGTGGAGGCGTATCTCATCGCCTTCCAGTTCCGAGAGGATGTGTTTTGCCCCTACTGCCTGGCCTTTGCGTCAATGATTATCATAGCATTCATTCTGAACCACGAAAAACAGCCAACGCCGGAGAGAGGCTGGTTAAACCGGATAGTCTATGGCCTCGGCGCTGTGGCGCTTCCGCCTGCCGCGAAGAGACCTTTACCCCTCCTTGCTTTCGTTATCCTGGGATATAGTTTCGTGACCATCACATTTTCCGGTTCTGCAACACCCGCATATGGTGCGGAAAGATCGCTTGTGCCGTCGTATGGTTCAGGAAAATACGAGTTGATCATCTTCACGGATTATTTCTGCCCGCCCTGCCAGTCCATGGAGTCTGAGCTTGATCCCGCAGTGAAAGAATTCCTGTCCGGAGGAGACGTGCGGGTGACCTTCGTCGATCTTCCTCTCCATAAGGAAACCCGTCTCTATGCCCAGTACTATCTGTATGCGGCAAAGGCGGCAAAGAATTACGAGAATGTCCTCCACGCGCGGCAGGTGCTGTTCTCTCTGGCAAGGAATCACGCCGCTCAGAGTGAAGATGATCTCAAAAAGGCACTGAAGGCGGAGGGAGTTCCCATCGCGGTTTACGACTTGTCGCCGGTTTATCCGGCGCTCAATAAGATCATAAATACGTACCAGGCAAAATCAACCCCGACCTGCATCATTAGGTACGCAAGCGATGACATCCGCAAGTACGTAGGCACGTTTGAAATCAGAAATGGTCTGGGAATGCTGCGTGCGACGCTAACAGCCAAGCGGTAGATGGCTCTCCCGCTGCCAAGGGCGTGCTGCCTGTAATCAGGCGTCGTTGAAACTTGATGAAGCCGCTCGCTTGCCGTCCATCACCCGGCCTTCTCCGGAAAGATAAGATTCTTCCACCATAGGTTTCTTCCCGGAGATGCTCCCGCTCCATGGTTATCAGCTTATTATCTTTTCTGGCAGGAGGGGCAAAAGTATGTCCCTCTGCCGCTCAGACGCAAACGCTGAATACTGCCGCGACAGCGAAGGCAGGGCAGTCCCTCACGGTCATAAACTTTCAATTCATGCTGATACTCACCCTTTTTGCCGGAGAGATCGCGCCAATCCGATACAGTCGTGCCCCGGCAGGTAATGGCTTTCTCAAGAATCTCTTTCGTCGCTTTCTCAATCTTCTTCCATTCACGCAGGGACACTCCGCATACAGGCCGCCAGGGATTGATGGATACTTCATGGAGAATCTCACATGCATAAATGTTCCCAATGCCGGCAATGCGTCGCTGATCCATCAGGAATGATTTCACGGGAAGTTTTTTCACGCGCGCGATCTTGTGCAGCTCTTCGGTCCGGAAATCGATCAAAGGCTCTTTGACGAAAGCTTGAGAGCTTCCGTCCGCCGTGATGGCAAGCGTCGCAAAACGCCGGGGGTCGATACAAAGAAGCCTGCCGTGAGAAAATGAAATTATGAAACGGGTGTGAGGAGGTACTGCCCGAGACGCGCGCTGCCACTCCATCTTGCCTGTCATCCGGAGATGCAGAAGAAGCCGCGCATCGTCATCAAGCTTCATCTCCACGGCCTTGCCCTGCCGAGTAACGGCAGTGATCTTCCTTCCCGTAAGTCCCTCCACAACTCCCAGCCTGGGATCGAGGATCTCCACGCTGATGATCTCTCTACCTACGATCACCCGTCTCAATTGCCGGCACAGAGTTTCTACTTCGGGAAGTTCAGGCATACGCTCCTGTCGAAAAATTTTTCTGCATTTTACGATTTGATTCTTTTTGTTTCAAGAAAAATAATTTTTTTTCAAAAAAATTGAAAAAAATATTGACAAGCATTTCTAAACAGCGTACAGAAAAAAATATATTACAGAAAAAAAATGAAAGGGGAATTTTTTTATCATCCCTGCATACGGAGGAGGATAACAGAATGGAAAACGAGACCCTTTTTACGGAGGAGGTTGAACCTCCGGGTAGTTCAGCAGGTCTTGTTGGTATTGAAAATTACACAGACGACATATTAACATCATATAATACTCTCCTTAACCCTTCGGTCATTAAGACAAAGGGTGTCCAATACGTTTTTCGTTTTAAGGAAAGCCCCCGTACACGGGCTTTTCGGAAGCGTTTCTATCCTGAAGCAACATCCCTCGAATGGAGCAACTGGCACTGGCAATACGTCAATCGCATAAAGGATGTCGATGCGCTTTCGCAATTCATCTGGCTGTCGGAAGACGAACGGAATGCCATGAGCCATCATGAGGGCTCAATGCCGGTCGCCATCACGCCTTATTATGCAAGCCTTCTTGACGAATTCGATTCATCCCAGCCGCTGCGACGGATGGTGGTGCCTGTAACCGGTGAACGTCACCGTACTGCGGTCGAAGCCGATGATCCCTTGGGCGAGGAGCATGACAGCCCTGTCCCGGGAATCGTACACCGCTATCCGGATCGCGTCCTCTTCCTTGTTACGGACACCTGTTCAGCATACTGCCGGTACTGTACGCGCTCACGCATGGTCGGAAGCCACGGCAAGGCCATGTCCAACATGGATGCGTGGGAAGGCGCCATTGAATACATAGAAGCGAATCCTCAGATTCGCGACGTGCTCTTGTCCGGCGGAGATCCGCTGACTCTTTCCGACGAAAGACTGGAATGGCTTCTCGACCGTCTGAGAAAAATTGCCCATATAGAGATCCTGCGTATCGGCACCAAGATGCCCGTTGTGCTGCCGCAGAGAATAACTCCGAAACTCACCTACATGCTAAAGCGTTTTCACCCTCTCTGGATAAGCATCCACGTGAACCACCCGGATGAGTTGACGCCTGAAATGAGCCAGGCATGTACCCGTCTTGCCAATGCGGGCATACCGCTCGGCAGTCAGACGGTCCTGCTCCACAAGATAAACGACGATGTGGAAACCATGAAGCGACTGGTTCTCGGCCTGCTTAAAGTACGGGTCAAACCTTACTATCTCTATCAGTGCGACCCGATCCCCGGATCATCGCATTTTCGCACTCCCGTAAAAGCCGGACTCGATATCATTGAAGGTCTGCGCGGGCATACAACAGGCTATGCAGTACCGACATACGTCATCGATGCCCCAGGCGGCGGCGGCAAGATCCCCCTGATACCCGATTATGCCGTTGGCCGGGAAGGCAATGATCTGATGCTCCGTAATTACGAGGGAAAGATCTATCGTTATCCGGATTGCCAGTTGTCGCAACCGGACAATCCCTGAGGTATCGCCTTGAGGACGGGAATTACATACGACCTTCGCGATGATTATATCGCAGAGGGATACAATGAAGAAGAGGCTGCAGAGTTCGACCGGGCTGATACGATAGAGGCAATTGAGCAGACGCTGCAGGATTTAGGTTATACCACCGATCGCATAGGCAACATCAAGTCACTTGTCAAGAGGCTGGCAGGCGGCGACAGATGGGACATAGTCTTTAACATCGCCGAAGGCATGGAGGGACTTGGCAGAGAAGCCCAGGTGCCGGCCATCCTTGACGTCTACAACATCCCTTACACCTTTTCCGACCCTCTCATTCTCTCACTCACCCTTCATAAAGGCATGACCAAGCATGTTATACGCGACCTCGGCATCCCGACGCCGGATTTTGTGGTTGTGCACGAAGAGAATGATATCGACAAGGTCGCGCTCCCGTTTCCGCTTTTTGCGAAGCCCGTGGCCGAAGGGACGAGCAAAGGCATTGACGCCCGTTCAAAGATAACTTCCCGAAAGCAGCTGTCGGTCGTATGCCGGTCTCTATTAGCCACGTTCCGGCAACCCGTCCTTGTCGAGCGCTTTCTTCCCGGCCGGGAGTTCACTGTGGGTATCGTCGGAACGGGAAAAGACGCCGTCGCACTCGGGGTCATGGAAGTCCACCTTAAAGACGATGCGGAGAAAGGCGTCTACTCCTACATAAACAAAGAGAACTGTGAGGAGCTTGTGGAATACCGGCTGGCCAATGACTCCATGGCCCAAGCAGTACAGGAAACAGCCCTTGCCGCATGGCGGGGACTCGGTTGCAAAGATGCAGGCAGAGTCGACCTCCGTGCCGATCAAAAAGGCCTGCCGCATTTCCTGGAAATTAACCCGTTAGCGGGTCTGCATCCGGACCATTCGGATCTCCCTATAATCTGCAAGCTTGCCGGCATTACCTATCATGAGCTCATCAACATGATCATGGAATCGGCGCGGAAACGCATCCAGGACACTAATACTGTTTGCCCAACCGCTGAACCCGCCCTGTCACGGTATTACCATACCTGTCTCACCTGTCGCAACGGCGATGAGTCAACACGCTGATACACAGTCCATGAAGGCAGTTGTGCTGCACAGCGATGTGCCAGAAGATGCCGGCATGGATGAAAAGGACGCCCTCGTCCAGACCGCAGTTGTGTCCTCTGCCCTTTCGGAACTGGGATACGCACCCACCTCCCTGCCCTTCTCGCTTAATTGCGCCCACATAATCGCCATGCTGCGGGACCTGCGGCCTATGTTCGTTTTCAATATTGTGGAAACAATGGCGGGACAGGGGAGCCTGATTCACATAGCCCCATCCGTTTTGGATTTTCTAAGAATCCCTTATACAGGTGCAACGACGGAAGCTATGTTTCTCACGTCTAACAAGGTTCTCGCCAAAAAATTCTTGATTGCAGCGGGCATCGCCACACCTCCTTTGTTTTTGCCCCATGAGAATTACGGCGGACATTTTGTCGAAGATACATACATCATCAAGGCTGTCTGGGAACATGCCTCTACTTGGCTCGGAAGCGATTCTATCATCCATGCAAGAGATCCACACAAATTCCGCGAGGCAATTGCATCCAGGCAGAAGCAAATCGGCATGGCATGTTTTGCGGAAGCGTTCATTGAGGGAAGGGAGTTTAATCTCTCCCTCCTCGCAGGAGATGGAGGGCCGCAAGTCCTTCCCCCGGCTGAGATTCGCTTTGACGATTTCCCGCCGGGCAAGGTCAAGGTGGTTGACTACTTATCCAAGTGGGTCGAAGACTCCTTTGAATATCATCATACGCCACGGTGTTTTGATTTTTCCAAGGAGGATGAGCCCCTGCTTCTCCAATTGAAAGACTTAGCCCTTCGGTGCTGGCGGGTGTTTGGCCTGCGAGGATACGCAAGGGTAGATTTCCGTATCGATGGTACCGGAAAGCCGTGGGTGCTGGAAGTAAATACAAATCCGTGCCTGTCTCCGGACGGGGGATTTTATGCCGCAACAGAGCGATCGGGTTTAAGCTTCGTCCAGGCAATTGAACGGATTATTCGAGATGCAATATCCCCCTGATTTTCTTGCGCCAGGACGCGATAAGATACTATAATTAAAAGCCATCCTTCCAGAAACTTATCCCTGGCACCTCCCCTCATATTAACAGCCAAAAACAGTTGCTTTTTTAACGTTAATCCTGTAGATAGCATTCGCTCATAATTTCCCTTAAGAAATGGCAAATCGTTGAGTGCCCGTTCGTTAAGGGATGGCATATAATAACACACAGAAGCACGCTCGAATCGTTGCGGAGGGCAGATGCGACTCATTCCCAAACAAGAAAAATTTTACGATCTATTTGAGGAACTCATCAATAAAATCGAAGAAGGCGGAAAGCTCTTTTTGTGCATGGTTGAAAATTATGAATATCCCCTTCCCAAGATAACCAAACTCAAAGAGCTGGAGCATGAGGCGGATGTCATCACTCACAGGACATATGAAAAGATGCACAAGTCATTCCTGACCCCCTTGGACAGGGAGGACATTTATGCCTTGGTAAATAAGATGGATAGCATCCTGGATATGATTGAGGCGTCAGCGGCCAGGATGAGCCTTTATAAGGTAAAGAAGCCGACGAAGGTGATTATCGATCAGGCAAAGATTCTCAACGAGGCCATCAGCAAAGTCAAACTCATCGTTTACGCCATGAGAGACATGAAAAATTCAAAGATGATTATCGACGCGTGCGTGGAGATAAACACTCTCGAAAACGAAGGCGATATTGTTCTGAGAACGGCAATGGTCGATCTCTTCGATCATGAAAAGGATGCCATCGAATTGATCAAATGGAAGGAAATCTTTGAACGAATCGAAGAAGCCCTTGATGTATGTGAGGACGTCTCAAACATAATAGAAGGAATCGTCCTGAAGCATGCCTGATTCCCTAGGTTTTGTTATTTTTCTCATCCTCGTAGCCCTGGTCTTTGATTTTCTCAACGGCTTCCATGACTCTGCCAATGCAATTTCGACAGTTGTATCGACCAGGGTTCTTTCACCCAAATATGCCGTCCTGTGGGCGGCATTCTTCGAGTTTGCCGCTGTTTTCTTCATCGGAGTCCATGTAGCCAATACCATAGGCACCGGCATCATCAATCCCGCCATTGTAAATGATTCTATCGTCCTTGCCGCCCTGGGTGGCGCTATCACCTGGAACATCATTACCTGGTATTTCGGGCTCCCCAGCAGTTCCTCACACGCCCTTATCGGAGGCCTCATCGGCGCCGGTATCATGGAAGGAGGAATGAAGGTTCTTGTCTGGAATGGTATCATAAAAACAGCCATTTTTATCATCCTCTCTCCCGCAATCGGGATGGTGCTCGGCCTGTCTATGATGATTCTCGTGTTGAATTTAAGCCGTTCCTCCCTGCAAAAAACGAATAGGCTTTACCGAAGGTTGCAATTACTCTCATCAGCCATCTATTGTATGGGGCATGGATCCAACGACGCACAAAAAACAATGGGCGTAATAGCCATGATTCTTTTTAGTCATGGTATGCTCGGTCCGACCTTTTTCGTTCCCACGTGGGTCGTTATTGCATGTTATCTTGTCATTTCCCTAGGCATCATGTCCGGGGGATGGCGCATCGTCAAGACAATGGGCACCAAGATAACAAAACTTCAGCCCGCAGGGGGTTTCTGTGTAGAAATGGCAGCCGCTATTTCCATTATAGGTGCATCGCTAGCTGGCATCCCTGTGAGCACAACCCACACAGTTACAGGCGCCATCGTGGGGGTGGGCTCAACTAAAAGGCTTACCGCCGTCCGTTGGGGGGTGGCCGGAAACATAGTCTGGGCGTGGATATTGACGATTCCCATGGCAGCTTTGATCTCCGCAGCCATCCATGTCGCTGTGCACATCATCCGGTAACTTTGCAGGGATGGTGTTTAGGACGCAGTCGACAGGGCACAGGAAAATTGCTTCCTATTCGCTTGACAATGTACCCCGGTAGAATTCTTCGTACATGGCCCAGATTGCCAGGAGCAGGGAAGCGATGATGGGGCCGATGACGAAACCGGAAAATCCGAACAGCGATAACCCCCCCAGAGTTGACAAGAAAACCAACAGAGGATGCATCTGCACATCTCTTCCGACGAGTATGGGTCGAAGAAAATGGTCCACCATGCTGATTACAAAAACTCCGAAAGCGAGAATGATCATGCCTTTCAAAAAATGCCCCGTTATCAGCATTATCACGCCGGCGGGCGCCCAGATGATGGAGCAGCCGACAAC
>Ga0187878_1004895_pt1 | contig 10176 bp, 13 predicted proteins | sample June2016WEW_17_1_FD_132979 | JGI IMG/M metagenome (GOLD analysis project Ga0187878, IMG submission 132979) | Peatland microbial communities from SPRUCE experiment site at the Marcell Experimental Forest, Minnesota, USA - June2016WEW_17_150 | ecosystem: Environmental > Terrestrial > Soil >...
AGAACCTGGGCACGAGAATACGCTCCGGGAGGTGAAAATAATGGAGTGGGATTTACTCACGCAGAACAGTTGTAACGGGCCGGAAGTTATCTCAGCTTTGCAGAAGCACATTCGGAGGGGAGAAGAAGTCGAGGCTTTGAAATGTGCCTGCGAACTGGGCCCCAAGTATAAAAAGTGGTTGTGGCGGCGGCTAATCGTGATTGCCCTGGAGGATATCGGACCCGCGAATCCTGATCTGCATGTGCAGGTGCGGGCGCTGCGAGACACTTACTTCGAGTTCAGGCAGGAAAATAAGAGGGGATCGGAAGTCCTGGTTCTGTCGAACGTGATCCTGCTGATGTGCCGTTCACCGAAATCGAGGATTGGCGATGAGTTCGGCTGCTACTGCATGAAGCAGTGGAAAGACGAGAAGGGCGTGAAGATTCCCGATTATGCTCTCGATGGTCACACAGCCAGAGGAAAGCGATTGGGAAGGGGCATGCCTTTTTTCCTGGAAGAGAGTGCAAAGCTCGTTCCGGAGCCGACCGATCACAATCCGTGCAAGAAGCAAGCGGAGGAATACTGGCTCGGCGGCTTCAGATGGGGCCCGGTTGGATCGCCGTTGGGAAAGAACGGCAAGGAGAAGCCGCAGGGCGATCTCTTCTAATCATTAGAATTCCGACAGACAAACGTCAGGTCGCTAGGTTCGGCGCCCTTTTTGTTTTTTGGGGAGAGGTCGCAGGCATTGCGACTCGACTGGTATGGCGAAGAAAAAACAGGCAGTCGGGACAGTTGGTGCGGGGTCTTTGCAAAACAAGGGCGCAATTAAGGAGTCCGGCAAAGAGAGAAGCCTGCGCAATCTCGGATCTCGAAAAGGGTAAGTGGAGGCCAGGGCAGTCGGGCAACCCGAGAGGAAGGCCCCCGAACGCATCCTGCCTCACTGCCCTGCTGACGCAGGAACTTGCCAACACCTGCTCCGCCGATCAGAAGGGGCGCACATGGAAGGAGTTGATAGTCGAGGCGATGATGCGGCTGGCGATCAAGGGGAACTCCACCGCCATCAACACGGTGTTCGAACGCATCGAGGGCAAGGTCAAAGATGAAGTCGATCATAGCGGAACGGTGAAGGTGGTCGAGATCCCGGCCACCGCTGCAGACGAAGACGATTCCCAGCTCGCACTGGTGGGAAGCGAAGCGGGCGAGACGTTCAACGACAGGCTGCATATCCCAACGGTGGCGATCATTCACCGCCAGGTGCTCAGGAAGGCGGAGGAGGCCCTCGATGCCGGTTACGGACAGTCACGCAAACTATGATGAAAACTGCGACTTCTGGAGCAGATGCCGGGACGTCGTCAATGGAACCGATGCGGTCAAGGCTGGCAAGGAAGCCTGCCTGCCGAAGCTCGGCGGCCAGGATGACGACGGTTACGATTCCTACCGAGAAAGGGCTCCGTTCTATGGTGCAACCGATCGAACCATTCAAGGCTTGGCCGGATCGGTATTCCGCAAGCCGCCGAAGGTCTTGGCTCCCAGCGCGATCGAGGCACACATCGACGATGTCACGTTGAAGGGAGAAAGCCTGGCGCAGTTCTCCCGGAAGTACCTGAAGAAGTTGTTGACGACCGGCAGGTGCGGAATCCTGGCGGACATGGCCGATGTCGCAAGTCAAAACCTGACCACGGCTCTGCAATGGCATGCCGTCTGGATGAGAGCGTGCGAATCGGAAGTCGGCGTCCGATTGAACGAGGACTTCGACAACGCCCGGATGACGCCCGAAGAATGCGCCAAGCTGACTCTCAGCTGGCAGGCGGGCGGGATGTCATGGAAGACGTTGTACTACAACCTGGAACAGGGCGAATTGACACGTCCTGGAATCGACGCAGATCAGGAGCGGCTGGACATAGAATCGGAGCGGATTGACTTTGCTCCGCTGGATCCAAACGCAACAAATAGCACGGCACAAACAGGTGCCGGCGCAACGTAGGACCGTCTCCTTTCCGGTCCTACACGAAGGGTCACCTGAAGCAGCTTTCTTGCCCCGGTGCACAGGGGGCAAGCGGGTGGCCCTGTTCCTTTTCACAAAAACCTTGAGCGAAGCGCCGTTAGTAGGTTGTGGATGTCCTGCGCCTTATGGCAACAACGTGAAGGGTGCGATCTTCTGGGTATGCGTCGAAAAAAATGCGATAGTTGCCCACCCGCCGACGAAACGTTGCCGTTTGGTTCTTCAAGCGAATGAGATCGCCGCTAAAAGGGTTGTTGCGCATCTCTTCCAGGGCGGTGGTGATGTAACCCTGGTCTTTTAGGGGGAATCTCTCAAGCGCTTTTCTTGCTTGTCTTGCGATTTTTAGTTGCCAAGTCATTGAGGATCTCGTCCAGGGTCACGTACTGTCCCTCTCTAATCTCGGCGCGGCCGCGCCGGATGGCGGCTAGTTCAGCCTTGGAAGCGCTCTCGATCGGGAAGCGACTGTAAAAATACTGGCGGAGCGCTTCGCGCACGAGTTCCGACTTGGTTCGATGCTCGGCTTTACGTACTTTCTCGAATTGCTCAACCATCGCTGGCGGCAACGAGACTGTCATTGTGCTTCTGTTTCTCATGGGGATGTGCATTCTATCAAATGGTAAGACTTTTTCCTTCAGATTAGCGAAAGTACCGAACTTGTCAAATTGGCATCCCTCGGTATTTCATTTCTTACAGAGGCGGTAATGGCGAATCTGCTCGAGAACACCGATGCGATCCTGCGGTTGCCTCGGCGAAGGAACGCAAGATCGTGGCGGATCTCGCCGACGTGATGAGTTCGTTGGTCGATGACCCTGCAGTCATCAGGGATATTAAGGCTGCCATGCTGCGGAATGACCTGGCCGGCGCACTTCGGGCTGTGCCGCTGGACAAGCTGCCCAAGGCCCTCGAGAGTACAGTCTCCGGACACATCCGGGACACGTTTGAGAAAGCGGCAGACCTCGCACCGTTGCCCAAAGCCGTGGCCGCCTCGATGCGGTTCGATGTCACCAACCCGCGTGCAGTCGAATACATCAGCACCATGACCATGAATGCCGCGCTCCAGATTCAGCAGGATGCGGTCGAGGGCGTGAGAGCAATCATCCGCAGGGCATTTGTGGAAGGGATGCACCCCTACGAGGCTGCCCGAGAGATCAAGAACCTGATCGGACTCGCATCGAACCAGGTAAAGGCGATTGCGAACTATAGCAATTTCCTGGATTCGATGGGCGAAAGGGAATCGCTGATGGGCATCGGCCAGGGAGCAATGGACCGGCTGAAGCGGGCCGGAGTGCGGGGCGTGGGTTCCCTCTCCCTGACTCCCGACAAAAAGCAGGAATTCCTGGGGAGGTACACCGCCAGGCTGATCAAAGAACGGGCGATAGGGATCGCTAGAACTCTCACGATCGAGGAATCAAACGCAGGTCAGAATGAACTGTGGCGGCAAGCCGAAGATGACGGCCTGATTGATTCGAGACTTTGGCAGAAGGTTTGGATTGCGGCGCATGATGAGAGGACCCGCCCGCTCTGCGGCGCCCTGCACGGACAGAGACGAGAACTGAACGGCACATACCCCGATGGGACAGGAATGCCGCCGAGGCATCCAAACTGCAGGTGCCGCGAGGGACTGGTCAAGCGGTCAGACGCTAAGGAACTCCTGCCGATTCATGCTCAGGTCGCGGCAAAGGTAGCGAAGCGGATCGAGAAAGCGATGCGCGTACTCGGGTAGGAGGGTCAGTTTCCTATATGGCTTTGATATGATCAGGGGGAGCCACCATGTCACAGAACGCCATATTTGGGGAGCAGCGTAGTTTCCGGTTTCGCCACTACTCACCCGCGTGGCCCAATGTGTTGCCCCTAACGCTTTCCGGAGCGCTACTTCTTAGGCTTCGGCATCCCTCACAGCTGGACTCCGAAACGAAAATGCGATCTATTCGAACTATGCGCAGGGTGTATTTTTCACGTGTTTTTGTAATTGACATTCATCCGGCCGGGTTTTAGTCTTGTGTCGAATTCCGACAGAACAATGAATGAGGGGGCCAATGAGTCCAAAACCTGACGTATTGCAGGGAACCCTTGATCTGATGGTTTTAAAAACCCTCGAAGGCTTGGGACCCACGCACGGGTACGGCATCGCTCGCCGAATTGAGCAGGTGGCGGGAAACGTCACGCTCACCCAGGGATCCATTTACCCAGCCTTGGTCCGATTGGAGGAACGGGGCTGGATTTCGTCAAAGTGGGGCACATCTGAGAACAACCGGCGCGCGCGTTATTACGAGCTCACGCGACTTGGGAGGAAGCAGATCCCCAAGGAAACTAAGAACTGGTTTAGGGTTCGAACCATGATGGAACGCTTCCTCGAAGATGCATGAATGACCGGCACTACGGGAGCCATTTCGTCGTGGCAACAGGGCTGAATGATCCAATCTCGCAGAGGGGAAAATGGTCTCATTTCGCGTAGTCAAAGCTAAAATTCGCGGATTGTTCATGCGAACCCGCCTCGATCAGCGGCTGGATGAGGAACTGCAGACCCACATGGATTTACTGGTCGAGGAAGAAATGCGGCGAGGTATTCCGGCTGCCGAGGCTCGACGCATAGCCCGCTTGCGGCTTGGAGGGTTGGATCAGACCAAGGAATCGGTGCGCGACGCTCGTGCCTTCTGGCTCGAATCGTCCTGGAAGGATCTTTGCTACGCCTGGCGGCGAGTGAGTTCGACACCGGCCTTTTCGGTATTCGCCGTGTTAACACTCGCGCTCGGTATCGGCGCCACGACCGCGATTTATTCAATCATCCATTCTGTGCTGGGACCGCCGCCTGGTGTGAGAGATATCGAGAGCATCGTCAACGTGTACCACTGGCCAGGCAGCAACATGGCAATGAATGGATTGTCGTATGGCGACTACCTTGACTTTCGCTCCCGTCAGACCGTGTTTCAGGATGTAACGGCTTGGAGTCCATTCGGTCCGTCGTTCACGGCAAACGGTCAATCCGAGAAATCATTCGGCGAAATTGTCGACGGAAGCTACTTCCATGTGTTGGGTGTAAACGCAGAGCTGGGCCGAACCCTGCAACCTGCGGATGCCGCACCAGGTGCTGCGCTCGTAGTCGTGATCAGTCATGGTGTATGGCAGCACATGTTCGGTGGCAGCCCGGACATCATCGGCCGAACTCTGAAGATCAATGGCAGGAGTTTTGAAATAGTCGGAGTGGCGCCGGCGGCATTCTGCGGCTTGTCCGGCAACGGCATAATTCAAAGTTCGTTGTGGGTTCCACTTGGGGCTGGTCCGTTGCTTCCAGGTTTTTTGGGCCCTTGGACTCTTGATCCAAACGATCGGTCGCAGCACTGGCTCAGGGTGAAGGGACGGCTCAAACCTGGCCGCACGATGGCGGAGGCAGCAGCCGAAATCAGGGGGATTGGAGCGCAGCTTGATCTCACTTTTCCGATCGGCAAGGATCTCGATCTCCGCAGGCCGGCTTCCGAAAGAAGCCGTAAATGGTCTGTGAGGAGTGCCGCGGAGGTCCGCATTGACGAGAGTTTGGATTCTATCATCGGGCCCATGACCTGGACGATCATGGCTGCGGTTATCCTCGTCCTGCTGGTCGCGTGTACAAACATTGCCAATCTCATGCTGGCTCGTACTTCGGGCCGCCGTCACGAGCTGGCGGTGCGGCTGGCGCTCGGCGCTTCGAGGTGGAATCTGGTTCGCGGATTCATGGCGGAATGCGGCATCATTGCCGGCTCAGGGGGAGTTGTGGGCATCGCTGTCGCACGCGTGTCTCTTTTCCTTCTCGGGAACGACATGAACGTCAGCATCGGTGTACCGCTGCATCTTGTGCCGCGCTTGGATTTTGCCGTCATTGTAGTTTCTGCCTTCGCTACCATGCTCGCCCTGACTGTGGCTGGCCTGGTGCCGGCGCTGCAATCGACGCGCGCTGATCTGCGGTCCGTGATGGCGACCGATGGATCCCATGGCATAAGCCCACGCTGGAGGGGACGGCGCGTTCTCATTGCGGCCCAGGTTGCCGTCTCGGTCATCCTGCTTTCGATCACGGCGCTGTGCGTCAGCCAGCTCCGACAGCAGAGCCATGCAAACACGGGTTTTGAGGTGGAACCCCTTGCGCTGGCACTTGTGGATTTTGCCTCGCAAGGGTACGAGGAGTCGCGCGTCCGGCAAATTGTCAGCGCCGCGCTTCAGCAAATGGCGAACCGGCCTGACGTGGATGCCGTTGCGGCAACCTCCGGTCTGCCGCCCTCCGACCTGCCAGTCGGATTGACCACGCCGTATTGCTGGCTCGACAGGTCAGGCGAGAAGGACAAGCTCCTTGCTGTCCTCGTTGCCGGCACTCCCGGTGTTTTTCGAACCTTGGGAATTTCCATCAAGCGCGGACGAGCATTTAATGAAAGCGACACCAAAGCATCTGCGCCGGTGATCGTAGTGAACGAAACCGCTGCCCGAAAGTTGTTTGGCACTGACGATGTCATCGGCCGCAAGTTGAATTTCCAGCGGCAGCGATCGGGGGGCAAGCTGGAACACCCGGTGGAGACCAGGCAGATCATAGGGATTGCCGCGGACTACGACACCTATCATGTCGAAAGTGTCTACCTTCCATTGGACCAGCACTACGAGGGCTTTCTGGTGCTCTCCGTCCGCGCAAACCAGAAACCCGACAGGCTTGTTGGCCCCTTGCGGCAGTCGCTGAGATCCGTAGATCCTGAAGTTGCTGTTGCGCGGGCCGGCACCGGCCCTGCTATTGTATTCGGACCGTCGGCACTATACCCCCAGATCATGGCGGGTGTTGCGGGAGTGCTCGGCAGTTTTGCGCTGGTGCTGGCCCTCGCCGGCTTATACGGTGTTCTTTCTCATGTCGTGGCGCGCCGCACCTGGGAGGTCGGAGTGCGGATGGCGCTCGGCGCCAGTCCAGGCGGAGTTATTGGCATGGTACTTTCGGATGGACTGCGGCCGGTTGTCTTTGGCATCCTCGCAGGAACTGTGGTGGGCGCCACCGCACGTGTGTTGATCCAGTCACAGTTTGCCAGGATGCTGCCTCAACAGAATGCGATCGCGCTGATCTCTGTTCCGGTTCTCCTGCTTATGGCTGGATCTGTCGCCTGCTATTTGCCTGCCCAGCGTGCGGCGCGCATAAATCCGAACGCGGCGCTCAGAGAATTGTGAAAGGGCCATTGTATCTGAGAGAAATTACGTAACCGCCGGTACCTCCGCTCAGCATCTTTCAAACAGCATTATGTCAAATTGTGACCTGACATTATTGGAAAACCGGGCTTCTGGTCGAATGCAGAGGAGTCTTTCCGAGGTCTCGCGACGCAAGCCGGTGGTGTCATTCGAAAATCGTATTCGCGAGACTTTGGAAAGGCCTCATTGAACGAAACCGCTTGCCAGATTATATAGATTGTTTCAATCCTGGGATGGGAACCAGGGATAAAAAAGCGCCCTGATATCGAGGATGGATGGGGCCCGATAGGTATAAAGGTGTTGCTGTGGTCGGAAAAGAACGACGACTGGAGTAAATTGGAGGGTTAAAGCAAGCGAGTTCGATGTGGATATCTGAGTTGAAGGCAAACTCGTACCGATCACTGGCGCAGTGGCAAAGAAAGAACTGAGAAAGCGGTGTAAAGGGTTCATGGTCATGAGGAGTCATTCGCAAGCGCCGGTTCATATTTTGCTTGGTTAGGGCGCCTGTCCCCTAAATTCTACTGGTCCGGCCCCTTGATCCACAAAACCGTGAGACCAGGAATACCCAGGAAGTCCTTTTGATTTTGGGTGAGAACTTTGAGATTGTGCTGCACCGCGAGCGCGGCCAGCCAGAGATCCTGAACGCGATGGATGGATGGACGCCCGGCGGCGTCTAGGTCAGCCGCGAGCCGGCCGAATGTGAGGCCTGTCTCGGCATCTATAACCAAGCAGGGCTTTTTCCTGATGCGAGCTACTGCGGCCGCGCGTTTCTGCCGCTGATCGGGTGTTCGCGCCCGATGGACACCATATTCCAGTTCGGCAAGAACAGGCGGGGCGAGATAAACTGGCTCCGACCCCGTAATCGCCGCCACATCCGCAGGAGCCAGCCTCCCCCGCTCCACCTCAATCCAGATCGACGTATCGATGATCACGCCCACGGGTCCCTGATCTCCTTCCTGCCCTGCCGGTCGGCCGTGGCCGCGTCTTCTATCCAAGCTCGTCCCTCTGCATCTTCGAGGGTGTGATACAGATCCGCCAACACCTCCAGGGCGGTAAGCCGCGGCGCTCCAGGAACCATCTTGGCGACGGGATGTTTCCCCCTCATGACGACAATTTCCTCCCCCCCGCGCGCCAACTCATCGAGAAGACGGCTGAAATTTCGGCTGACCTCGGTGGCAGTTAGAATTCTCATGGCATCCGCCTCTCTCAAACATTCAGATAATATCATATATTCTGATTTATGAGTATCAATTCCACGTTCTTGCCGAAATCTATGGCAAGAGGGCTTACCGGGTGCTGCCCGGGAGGCTAGCCCACATCGGTCGGCTCGCGGCACTAAAGGGCCTCCATGTTGGACGTCGCCTTGAAATACGACGCCACTGTTCACGACGCCGTCCATGTGGCCCTAAGCGTTGAACACCAGATCCCACTACTTACGGCCGAGCTCCCAAGTTGCCCCTGCATCAAGAAGCTCCGGAAACTGGGGACGCTCCCCAATATCAACCCTTTTTCCTTTCCCTTTGCTCTGTCAGAGTAGGGAGGGCAGGAGTGTTGGATGCGCCTCCTTTTTCTCTTCTGAACTCGCTGCTCGTCGGCGACCAAGGCCCCGCCGGGCCGCAATCTCAACCATTCGTGCAGCCGCCTGCGCGTCGGCAGGGATGTTTGGGGAGTTTAAGCTTCATTTTTTCAACCCTAATCCAAGCCAAGCAAAGCCCTGCTATCCAATAATCTGACTTGGCTGGTCTTCCTTTTGACACTTCCGAACCTCCACTCTGCTCCGCGGAATGTACTCTGCAAATCCTCTTTTTCTTGGAAAGAACTGTTTTGCCGCCAAGTCGCCAAGATTCCTGATTAAATTCTTGACGTCCTGGCGTCTTGGAAGATGTGAATAGATTGGCGCCAGGGAGACTACAGGGATACATCGGAGCAACACAAAGACTCGAAGACTCTAAGGCTCGAAGAAATCCTATGTTTTGCAAACTCCCTTCAGTCTTCGAGTCTTTGTGGTAAAGGGTGAAGATCGAATCTTTCACAGCGTCTTGGGGCCTTGGCGTTTGGTTTGGTTGCGAATTTGCCGCTCCAAGTGCCTTGTGGCTGGCTTTTCCCCAAGTGTTTGGATTGCGGCAAATCAAGGTCCTTCCTTGCGTTTCGGCAGGGTGATGACTATATTCCTCTTCGGAGGTCTTGCGAGCACCTAAACGGAAAGGACTGATCTATGGAGACCATACTGTCGTTCATTGAATCCAATCGAGAACGATATCTTCAAGAGTTAAAGGAATTGCTTGCCATTCCCAGTGTGAGTTCACAGAGCGACCGAAAACCGGAGATGCGTCGGGCTGCTGAGTGGCTCAAGGACCATATGACGAGCATTGCTCTGCAAAACGTGCAGATTCTGGAGACCGAAGGGCATCCGGTCGTTTATGCCGACTGGCTCGGCGCACCCGATACGCCGACCATTCTCCTCTACGGCCATTACGACGTGCAGCCGGAAGACCCGATAGACAAGTGGGAGACGCCTCCGTTCGAGGCGACCATCCGGGGCGACAACCTTTACGGCCGCGGCACCGCGGACGACAAGGGGCAGATATTTGTTCACCTCAAGGCAATCGAAGCCTTTCTGAAAGATCGAGGCGCTTTGCCGGTAAATATCAAAATCATCTTCGAAGGGGAAGAGGAAATCGGCAGCGCGCACCTAGGCGCGTTTGTGGCGCAGCACAAGGAGCTGCTGAAGGCCGATGTCATACTTATCTCCGACTCGGGCATGTTTGCGAAAGGCGTGCCATCAGTCACGTATGCCTTGCGCGGATTGGCATACCTGGAAGTGGAAGTGACGGGACCAAACGGCGACTTGCACTCCGGTTCCTTCGGCGGCTCTGTCCATAACCCGATTCAGGCACTGGCGGAAATGATCGCATCGCTGCACGCCAAAAACGGGCGGATCGCCGTCAAGGGGATGTACGACGATGTTCGTCCGCTTACGAAGGCAGAACGTGCCGCTTTTAAAAAAC
>Ga0187878_1004897_pt1 | contig 10176 bp, 10 predicted proteins | sample June2016WEW_17_1_FD_132979 | JGI IMG/M metagenome (GOLD analysis project Ga0187878, IMG submission 132979) | Peatland microbial communities from SPRUCE experiment site at the Marcell Experimental Forest, Minnesota, USA - June2016WEW_17_150 | ecosystem: Environmental > Terrestrial > Soil >...
ACTCCTACACGGGCCGCTTTCTGAGGGACTACCTGGCAGCAGGCTGCAATCGATAGGAGGCTGGCATCGGGCCGCGAATCACAGCAATCACCAATGCCAACCGCCCACTCTTATGGTATGATAGAAGTGCCCCTGCAATGTTGGTGATGGCAAACTTTGTTTGAGCCAACATTCTATTTGATGGGAGTCTGCGTCGCTCGGCGGTGAGCAAACTTTTCCTTAGGGAACTTGATTGCCTGATGCAGAGCGCAGGATTCCCCCTTGGTAACAAGGTTCAAATAGATGATGCCACACGGCGGCGCGGGGGCCTTTTTTTTGCTCGACATGAGCAGCCGGTTTGGATTTTGAACTTTTGACAGGATCTCACATGCGCGCTTTGTTCATCGGGGATATCTTCGGCAAACCTGGGAGAAAAGCTCTCTTTGAGAGGTTACAAGGGCTGGTCCAGGCGCACAGCGTCGATTTCTGCGTCGCCAACGTGGAAAATGCGGCAGGCGGTTTTGGCCTTACACCTCAGATTGCGGAGGAATTCCTCCATGCCGAGATCGACGTTCTTACTACCGGCAACCACATCTGGGATAAACGCGCAATCATCCCCCTCCTTAGTCAGCAATCGCGGCTGTTACGCCCGCACAACTATCCGCCGGCTACGCCTGGGACGGGACTATTCATCGGCAACAGCCGCTGCGGTGTGCGCGTCGCGGTGATCAGTCTTCAAGGGCGCGTCTATATGCCGCCCATTGACTGTCCTTTCGCCGTCGGAGAGGCCGCAGTGGAAGAGGCGCGGAGGCAGACCAAGGTGATCCTGGTTGATTTTCATGCCGAAGCAACTTCGGAGAAGCAGGCATTTGCGTGGTACATGGACGGGCGCGTCAGTGCGGTGGTTGGAACACACACACACGTGCAGACCGCTGACGAGCGAATCCTGCCGCGCGGCACAGCTTTCATCACGGACTTGGGAATGACAGGGCCGTACGATTCCGTCATCGGATCCATACCCGATCTCGCGCTGGAGCGCTTCCTCAAGCAGATGCCTTCGCGTCTGGAACCGGCGACGGGCAACCCCCGTTTCTGCGGAGTCGTCGTCGAAATCGAAGAATCGAGCGGGTTGGCTGTTTCCATCACACGCATCAATGTCCCGGCCTGATTTCCGGCATCCGGCCTGATGCAGTAGCTTCTCCCTTAACCCGCACCAAAAACGCCACGAATTTTTGATTCGAGATTCGAAATTCGAGATCTTTAGATTTCGAATCTCAAGTTTCGAATCTCGAATTTCGGATGTGTGAGGTCGGGTTAGCAGAGAAAGTGGTCGAGCATTGAAACACAGGCGAGGGAACGACGGCTGACAATCTCGTCCATTTTTTGGAGCGCTGCCCGGGCGCGCTCGAGCTCGTCGGCGAGGCTCAAAGCTGTCAGCACCGCCACCTTCAAGGTATCGACGCAGCCTGACGAGGCTGTCAGTTCCCGCATGCGCTTGTCCAAAGCGGTGCAAAGAGCGCGCAGCCGTTCGACGTCGCCGCTGGTGCGCAGGGCGTATTCACGATCGTAAATCTTGACGTTGACTACGCCGGGTTGGGAATCACTCATGGCACACCCCGCTGCTGGCAAGGCACTCGCCCCGCGGGATTATCTTACCTCCAACGTCGCCAACAAGCTCAGGGCTTTTTCCACACGTTCGCGCAATCCTTCCCGCTCTTTCTGGAGCTGGACCAGATTCTGCTGGAATCCGGCCTCGTTTTCACGCAAGCCCTCGATTTCGATCTTTAGTTTCTGGTTCTCAGCCTGCAGGGTTTCGTTCTCTTTGCGAATGGCCTTGAATGCTTCGACCACCCGATAAATCTTGTCTTCAAGATGGCCGAAGCGCTCAATCCCTGTGAGCTCCAACTGAGTGATATTCTGGGTCATGTTCACCTTATCTGTTTTCAGTGCCGAAATGATCATGCAAGAATGATCGGATATTATCGCTAAAGCTCTGCACACGGTCAACCGTAAGGGTTCCTTGATGGTCTAGAAAGGTAAGCCGCAGGGTCATGCTAACCCGGCCCGAACGGATCTGGTCGCCTCCGTAGACATCCACCAGATCCAGAGCGGCCAATTCCGCGATTTTGAGCCCAAGAACTCCGTCGCGCAACGCGCCGTAGCTGACATCCTGCGAGACCACGATCGAAATATCACGCTCTACCGCCGGAAAACGGGGCAGCGGTTCGTGACGAACGGGCGAGAGGAGATACGGGTAGAGCCCTTGAAAGTCGATCTCAGCAAGGAAAACCGGCTGTTTCAGCTTAAATTCCTCCTCGATGTCAGGGTGCAAGCGTCCCATCACTCCAAATCGCCTGCCGTCAATCACGAGTGCGGCGACCGTTGCGCTGTCAAGCCAGCTGACCTGCGAGTCGGGAACAATGTCGACCGGAGCGCAGCGCATTCCCGCGAGGAACGTGGTGATTATTCCCTTGAGATGAAAAAAATCATAGTCTGTGGCAGGGTTGTCCCAGTTTCCTCCTGCCCAGCCACCGGTTCCAAGAAGGCCGAGGGTGTTGCGCTCGACCACGGCCCCATTGTCAGAGCGCCTGAACACCTTCCCGATCTCAAAGACATTCACCATCCTTTGATTATGGTTGAAGTTGTGTTTTGCAGTCCGCACCAGGCCGGGCGCGAGATGCGCTCGCAGGAACTGTGTCTCCTCGGTCAGCGGATTTCGGATCTCGAGAGCTTGTCCCTCGGTGAGCGGGAAGCGATGATGCTGTTGCTCGCTGGCGAAGCTGAGGTTGATACATTCAGTGTAGCCGAGGCCAAGGAGGATTCTCCTTGCGGAGGATTCATAAGGAGAATCATGAGAAGGCTTACCGACGGTCTTGCTGGCAGGTATCGTCGTGGGTATGTTCTGGTACCCATAGAAGCGCGCAACCTCTTCTATGAGATCGGCCTCGAGTTCCATGTCCGCCCGGTAGGTGGGACATTGCACCAGCCACCGGCCCGCACCCTTACGGACAGGCTTGAAGTTCAGGCGCCTGAGCATGGATTGGATCCTTGCCGGCGTCAGGCTGACTCCGAGCAGAGATTCGGCGTGCTCCTGCACAAGCTCGATCTGGATCGGCGCCATGGCAGCCGGAAGGATGTCCCGAATGCTCCCGGCGATGCGCCCACCTGCGAGCTTTTGAATCAGATAACACGTGCGCGCAATCGCCGCGGTCAGGCCATTCCAATCGGCACCGCGTTCGAATCGGTAGCTTGCCTCCGTCGAGAGGCCGAGCTTCTTCGAGGTGCGCCGGATCGACGCGGGCTGGAAATAAGCGCACTCGAGCAGGACCCTTTGGGTCCATTCGCCGATCTCGGAATCGCGCCCACCCATAACACCGCCGATTGCCACCGGCCCCGCGCCGTCGTTGATCAACAGCATCTGGTCATCCAGTTCACGCTCCACGCCATCGAGGGTCATCATCTTTTGTCCTGCGCAGGCGCGTGCGACAACAATTCTCCCCTCGTGCAAGCGGTCAAAATCGAATGCGTGCAACGGGTGGCCGCGTTCGAGCAGGATATAGTTGGTGATGTCCACGATATTATTGACGGGGCGCACGCCCGAGGCTTCCAGACGGCGCTGCATCCACTCCGGCGAAGGAGCCACTCGAATACCGTCGAGCACGAGTCCCACATAGCGCGGACAGAGGTCCGGATCGCGGATCTCTATCGAGTATGGGATTCTTTCCTCGGAGATTCGCAGCACTCTCGCGGTGCGTGGGTACTTCAGTCGTTGGTTGTAGAGCGCCGCGATCTCCCGGGCAACACCCAGGTAAGAAAGGCAGTCGGGCCTGTTGGAGGTGATCTCCAATTCAAGCACGGCTGTGCCGCAGTCTTCCGATATCGACTCGACGAGAAGGCCTATCATGGTAAGGTCCTCCCGCAGCTGCGCGAGGTTCACCGGCAGATCCAAATATTCCTGCAACCACTCGATGCTGATTTTCATAAATTTGCACCAGAGAAAGCGCCCTCACGGTGACGAGTCGGGATTGATGAGTGATGAGCGCACGTCACCGTCTTGGCCTGGAGGCCGTGGTGTCATCTCTGTCTTCATTTTCCGGCCTGCCGCCGGGATTATTAAAACTGTCTCAAGAACCTGAGATCATTTTCGAAAAAGAGACGGATATCATCGACGCCATATCTTAAAATGAGTACCCGATCGATCCCCATGCCCCAGGCAAATCCGGAAAATTGGGAGTCGTCGACCCCCGACAGGCGCAATACCTTCGGATGCACCATTCCCGCCCCGAGGATTTCGATCCAACCACTCTGCTTGCAGATGCGGCACCCCGAGCCACCGCAGAAGATACAGCCGATGTCGACTTCGGCCCCGGGCTCGACAAAGGGAAAGAAACCAGGGCGCAGCCGCATGCGAATGTCGGCATGAAACAGGCGCTTGAGAAAAATCTCCAGCGTTCCCTTTAGGTCACCCATCGTGATGCCCTTGTCAACTACCAGGATATCGACTTGGTTGAACATAGGCGAGTGGGTGGCATCAAAAGGGTCCCTGCGGTAGACTTTTCCGAAACTGACGGCCCGAATCGGCGGCTTCATCGCTTCCATTGCATGAACTTGCACGGTGGAGCAGTGGGTTCGCAGAAGCAGGCTCTCGTCGAAATAGAAGGTATCCTGCGCATCGCGCGCGGGGTGGTTGCGCGGCATGTTCAGGGCTTCGAAATTGTAGTATTCGGTTTCCACTTCGGGGAGATCGAACACCGTGAATCCAAGGCTGATAAAGATCTGCTCGATTTCCTCCTCCAGCAGCCGGGTTGGATGCCGAGCGCCCAGGACATAAGGAAATCCGGGTCGGGTGACATCGATGCGCGGGCGACTCTGCAGCAGCTCCGCCTTTTGAGCGGCGGCCCGCGCCTCTTCGAGCCGGTTCTCCACGAATTGGCGCAATTGGTTCATCACCTGCCCGAAAGCCGGCCGTTCCTCCTTGGGAAGGTCCCGAAGCCGTTTCATTTCGGCGGTGACGATTCCGTTCTCCCGCGACAACCATTTGTCGCGCACGCTCCTTACCTGATCGAGGCTTGCCGCCCCGGCCAAATCCTCTTCGAATTGGCTACGAAGCACTTCGACCGACGCACTCATCGACCACCTCAGCAGGGATTACGAATGACGAACGACAAGGAGAAAGCAGGCAAAACTAGTTCCATTCGTCATTGATCACCCGTCACCAAAAAAAAGCCCGGCGTCGTGCGACACCGGGCGATTCATAGCTCGATCTGGATTCAATCCTAGGCAACCGCCAGTGCCGCTTTCGCAGTCTCTGTCAGGCGGGTAAATGTCTCGGGATCCAGGCTGGCAATGTCTGCCAAGACCTTGCGGTCCAGCTCGACGCACGCCTTCTTCAGCCCGAGCATAAACTTGCTGTAGGATATATCATTGCGTCGCGCAGCGGCGCCAACTCGCACAATCCACAGCCGCCGGAAGTTACGTTTCTTGGTTCGGCGGTCACGATAGGCGAAGCGCAACCCACGCTCAACCGACTCCCGCGCAGACCGATGAAGTTTGCTTTTTGTCAGGCGGTATCCCTTGGCGAGCTTGAGGATCTTCTTCCGCCGCTCGACCCGCTTGTTTCCTCTGGTTACTCTCGGCATGTCTGGCTCCAAATCATGGCGACCCGTGCCCCGATGCTGATGCGGGGCCGCAGGTCACGCCTAAATGTTCAGCATCCGTTTGACACGGTGCATATCGGCCTTGCTCACCAACGTCGAAGATGTCAGCTTCCGTACCCGTTTGCGCGCTTTCTTAGTCAAAATATGGCGGGCGTGACTATGACCACGCACGATTTTACCCGTTCCCGTCACTTTGAAGCGCTTGGCCGCGCTCCGGTTCGTTTTCAACTTTCTCACAACAATCTCCTTATCTAGTCATACAGTTTCGCGCTTGTTTTCAAGCGTCCAGGGCCGGAGCAAAATCAATTTTTCTTCGGCGCGAAGATGGCCACCAGGGCGTAGCCTTCCATTCTGGGGGCTTTCTCAATTTCGGCGATATCCACCAGGTCGACGAGCAGTCGATCCATAAGCCGGCGCCCAATCTCCTGATGAGTCATTTCCCGGCCCCTGAACACCACGGTCGCCTTCGCCTTGTCACCGTCCGTCAGAAAGCGAATGATGTGGTTTTTCTTAAACTCATAGTCATGTTCTTCGGTCTTCGGCCGGAACTTGACTTCCTTCAGGGTCACCAGTTTCTGATGCTTCTTGGCATCGTGAGCCCGCTTGCTTTTTTGATACTGGAACTTACCGTAGTTCATGATCCGGCACACGGGCGGAGTAACGCCGGGGGCCACCTCTACGAGATCCAGGTCGCGCTCACGCGCGTTAGCGAGAGCCGCCTCAGGGGTCATGATCCCCAATTGTTCGCCCTTCTCGTCGATGACGCGAATCTCTTTCGCCCGAATCATCTCGTTTATGCGAACTCTAATTTGCTTGATTGCAGACCTCCTTTGCGCTTGTCATAAAGCAAATGCTGGTCCCGGCGGACTAGGGCCGCGCTGCCCGGGTATCGATATATTCTTTGATCTTGCTCAAGAAACTCTCCAACGTCTGTGCGCCCTCGTCCCCCTGGAAACGATTTCGTACCGAAACCTGCCCATTTTGAACTTCTTTGTCGCCGATCACGAGCATGTAGGGCACCTTCTGCGTCTGCGCTTCCCGAATCTTGTACCCCATCTTTTCATTTCTGTCATCAAGTTCCGTTCGCAATCCGGCTTCCCGCAACCGGGCGTTCAGTTGCCGCGCATACGCATGATGCCGCTCAGAGATAGGAATCACCGTCACCTGCACAGGTGCCAGCCAGATCGGGAAAGCACCCGCGTAATGCTCGATCAAAACTCCGAAAAAGCGCTCGATGGAACCCAGGATCGCGCGATGAAGCATCACGGGCTGATGCGCCTGCCCGTCCGGCCCTATGTACCTCAGATCGAAGCGTTTCGGCAGGGTAAAGTCAAACTGGACCGTGGAGAGCTGCCAGGGGCGACCGATTGCATCAATCAGCTTGACATCGATCTTCGGACCATAGAAAACCGCCTCCCCCTCCATGCGCTCCCACTGCAGCCCTTTGTCTTTCATCGCCTGGACCAGAGCATCTTCCGCCATCACCCAGTCATCCGTGGTGCCGGCATATTTTTCCTGCTTGGATTCATCGCGAACGGATAGCTCGATCTTGTATTTATCGAAGCCGAAGCTCTTCATAACAAAGAGAACGAGGTCCAGCAAAGCCAATATTTCGCCATAAACCTGATCGCGGGTGCAGAAGATATGGGCATCGTCCTGGGTGAAGCCGCGCACCCGGAGCATCCCATGCAATACACCACTCTTCTCGTACCGGTAGACGGTCCCGTATTCGGCATAGCGCTGCGGCAAGTCACGGTAACTCCGCATCTTGGATTGATACACCTGGATATGCCCGGGACAGTTCATCGGCTTGATAACGAACTCTTCATCCTCGATGCTGAAAACATACATGTTCTCGCGGTAGTAATCGTAGTGTCCCGAGGTCCTCCAGAGTGTATTGCGAGCCACGTGCGGGGTAACCACAAACTCGTAGCCACGGTTGATCAGCTCGGGAGTAAGAAACCGCTCGATGGCCATCCGCACGCGCGTGCCTTTTGGGTGCCAGAAAATCAGGCCGGGACCCGCCTCTTCGGAAATGCTGAACAGGTCGAGTTCGCGCCCCAGCTTCCGATGATCCCGCTTCTTGGCCTCTTCGATCTGCGTCAGATAGGATTCCAACGCAGCCTTACTCATGAAGGCGGTTCCATAAATTCGCTGTAATTGCTTGTTGTGCTCGTCGCCCCTCCAGTACGAACCGGCGATACTGAGCAGACGGAAGGTCTCAGGATCGATCGCTCCGGACGATAAGACGTGTGGGCCGGTGCAGAAATCGACAAGGTCGCCCAGCCGGTAGCACGACAGGGTCTGCCCTGCCTTTTCCTGGATTAGTTCTACCTTGAGGCTCTCGCCGCGAGCGGAGAAATACTCCACCGCTTCCTGTTGGGTGATTATGCTCGGCTCGTACTTGAGGTTCCGGCTTACCAGTTCTCGCATCTTCTGCTCAATCTCCGGAAGATTTCCTTCGACGAAGCTATCCGAACGCTCGAAATCATAGTAGAAACCGTCGCTAATGGCCGGACCGATGCCCAGGTGGGTGCCCGGGAATAGGGCGCTTACCGCTGCCGCCATCAGATGCGATGTGCTGTGGCGATAGACCTCGAGCTGTTCGTTGGGATCCTCGAGATCACCCGTCTTGCCGTCAGCATAAATGACTTTCAGTGCCATAAGTTTAAAGTGAGCCCTCGCTCTTATCGCCTCGATGCCTGAGGCTTGAAGAAAGGCGCAAACCTACATTCTTCATCAGGTTGCAAAAAATGTGGAGGCAATGAGTTGCAACTGCGGCGCTGCCTTCATCGCGGTTTTCCCTTAACGCGCTATGGCTCCTGTGCGGTAACCTGGTAGGCGCGAGCGGATTTGAACCGCTGACCCCTTCCGCGTCAAGGAAGTGCTCTCCCCCTGAGCTACGCGCCTATAAAAACAGGATTTAAAGCTATCAGAAAGGCCGAAAAGGTGTCAACACTATTCCCCATCCAATTCCAACTACGCAGCCCGTTTGGAGGCTACTACACCCTTGGTCAGAATCTCAACAGCCTTATCCAACTGCTCCTGATTTATCTTGTCCTGCAACTGCTTATACTTGGCCGCATCCTCTTGCGCGTCGAAGTACGCATCTACAAGGAGATCTTGAAGGCGATCCTGATCCGGCGCTTCTATGTCAGGTTTGATCCCCGTATCCCGGGGAGTTTCATCATTCTCGATCATCCGGCCATCCGGGGTATAGAACTTGGCGGTGGAGAGAATCAGAACGGCTCCGCTCGTTAACTTCATCCGCTTTTGGGAGGCGCCCATACCAAAGGATTTCTCGCCGACGACCGTAGCCCTCTTGCCACCCTTCAGTGCTCCAGCAGCGATCTCCGCCGGACCGGCAGTCGAGCTGTTGATCAAAACAACCATCGGAAGATCCGTGACAAACTTATCGGGGTTCGCCTTGGCCTCCAGAAGCGTCTCCCCGCCGCGCGATTTGCTCGTATAGATCAAACCGTTTTTGAGAAAGAAGTTGGCCAAATCAGCGCCGTTCGCCGGCTCGCCATCCGCGCAATCCCGCAAGTCCAAAAGGAGCTTTTGAGCTCCAGCCGAGATGAGGGTCTTCAGTTTGACTCGAGCCTGCTCCAGATTTGACGTTGTCAAAGAAGAAACCTCCAAAACGCCGATACGGCCGTCCAGCATGCGCGACCCGACACCGGCCGTCCGTCCGTCTTTGCGAGTCATCTCAATCACAATCGGCTTGGTCTGGGACCCACGAAAGACCGTGGCATTAACTTTGCTGCCCGCCGATCCCCGGAGAAGGCTCTCAGCCTCGACGAGGCTTGCTTCTTCCACGTTCACCCCATCAATGGAAGTCAAGTAATCGCCCGGCCTCATGCCTGCAGCCTCAGCAGCGCCGTTATGTTCCGTCGCGACGACACAAATGAGATTGGCGCGTTTGGAAATCACCATGCCGACATCTGCAGTCCTGTCCTTGCGACCATCCAGTGCCTCGACCTGGGCTTTGGTAAGAAACGTGCTGTATGGATCCAGGGCGTCGATCAGCCCTCGCATGGCTCCTTCCTGAACTTTGTTCATGTCTGGAATTTCGACATAAGAGTCGTTGACTTGCTTCAGGGCGTCCATGAACACCCTAAGTGCCGGATAGGCCTCATCCCTGGCGACGACTTTTCCATAAAAGGCCGCAGATATGCCATAAAGGACAATCAGCATCGAACACAAAAAAACTACGACTTTACCTTTGTGAAGCATTGCACCTCCGCCAGCGCAATTTCAAAATCAATGAATTATATAGTACGAGCGCCGTCGCGGCAAACAAATCAGTTGCAGCCACAAAAAGACCAGCCGTGGAGCCACTTTTGCGCCGTCCCTTCTCGAATCTGCCGAGATTCTCCCGGCGAAACAAGGTGAGTGTCCCCAATTTCCAATTTCGCCGCTAGTCCTGCGAATTTGCCGGGGCCATGGCCAGACTTGTTTGACCTGTTGACGGTGCCGGGGGCCTTATGGTCCAATGCCTGCATGCGCCGGGGTCGGATATTGGCATTGGATTACGGTA
>Ga0187878_1004898_pt1 | contig 10170 bp, 19 predicted proteins | sample June2016WEW_17_1_FD_132979 | JGI IMG/M metagenome (GOLD analysis project Ga0187878, IMG submission 132979) | Peatland microbial communities from SPRUCE experiment site at the Marcell Experimental Forest, Minnesota, USA - June2016WEW_17_150 | ecosystem: Environmental > Terrestrial > Soil >...
ACGGCCTATTGCGCTATATTATCGCCACTTGATAGTCTTGCGCGCCCGTAGCTCAGTTGGATAGAGCGTCTGACTACGAATCAGCAGGTCGGGTGTTCGAGTCACCCCGGGCGCGCTTCTCTTCCCCCCCATATAACCCGAGAAATCAGCGATTTAGGGCGTAATTCTCGGGCCTCTCAACTTTGCCTGTATTTGCCCTACTTTGCCTGTTTTCACCCTTCTATGTGGGACAAATGTGGGACAAGCTTGACACCGCCTCGCCGGGAGGTCTCTAATAAGCTGAATCAGGAACCTTCGGGGAGGCGCGCGATGCTGCCCATGCTTAGTCCGGGACCTCCGGAGAAGCACGGTATGTCGCTGTTCATGATAACTTTTTTGGCCACCCTCGCGGCAATGATTGCATTTGGGATCTCTGGCTGGCTGCTAAAATGGCGGTTCTTGCCTGCCTGGGCGAGATTGGGAAAAAGACGCCAGGATAAAAAGCAGAGGAAGTTGAATGAGCTAAACGCCCCTTGGAGACGCAGTCGGGCGGCGCTCTCTCAGGTAAAGGAGCCGCTAATACAGTTCAATCAGATGGACAAGTTCCCCGACATCTATACACCTGCTAAGTGCTCAGGGCTCGCTAGCGAGATAGAGAAGGCGGCACAGGAATTGGACGAAAGCTCTGAGTTTGTGGAAATAAAGAAAAGGCTCCTCCGATATGCGGCACAGAGATCCTATATCTATGGCACCTGCCCCTGGACGATCGACGACCTCAAGTTCCTGTTTCAAAAGAACCTCGGGGGGATTTTCGAGCCCCTTGTTTTGTGGAACGAGGCACAGGAAGTCCTCAAAAGAACGGCTACTCCGCCGTACTCGGATAAGGACGTCTGAAGAAGGCGAACATGACCGGGCCTAGCTTGATCAGCGAAAAGCGGGAATCCCTACCGCCTGGCCCGATCTTTTTCTTAGGGAATTCTGTTAAGGGAGACAGACATGAAGATATGGTACGGCATCCATCCTGGTTATGAGGAATTTATCCTTAATCGGATCAAGGAAAGCCGCAGAAAATATAGCAGGAGGGAACAGCGCGCCGAGCTCCTGATCCGGAATCCTCAATTCATGGAGAAATGGCAGGATATACAGGAAACGCATAAGAAGGCCGCAATGATTGGGGGGCAAAAATGGGCAGACGATTTTGCCCGACTACAGGTTAATGGGCTATGTGAACGCTGGGGAATCTCCAAGAAATGGGATGCGACGAAGGCTTCTCTTTCTAAATTCATAGAAACCGAACCCGGGCTCGTATATCATCCTATTTGGGCGGGCTTGCCCGTCGATCCTGCCGAGGCCAGAATATTCCCAGATAATCTACGGCCGGATTATCTTTATATCAAAATCGATCCCTGGACATTACGTGATGATGTTGTGGCAGCCTGGCCCCGCGTTGAAAAACTAAAAAAGGTGATCTTCGGCTATTCGGGCAAAGGAAAATCGAACTTCGGCCAAGCCCTTTGTTGGTACGATCTGCACAAGCAACAAAGGTGGGGATATGGAAAAATCGCCAGCGTCTGGATCCAAGAAGAGGCGCCGCATATCAGGGATACGGAGAGTTTCAGGATCACTGTTCGAGAAGGCATCAAGAGGATTGATCGATATATTAAGAGACTGACCCCGCCCACCCCCGAAGTCATCAATATCCCCCAATAGCCTCCCCCGATTCTAGCCCTGTCCGGGTACATTAAAACGCCTTCTTTTCATACTCTTTATCATTAAGGCTTCTTCCTCTATTTTACTCCCGAAAGCAGAAAGCTGAGGGCGAGGCCTGACATGAAAATAGAAAGACATTGGCTCAAGGTATCGGAGGCAGCCGAATATTTAGGCCTGCATCCGAAGAGCATTTATCGAGGTTGCCGCCGGGGCTATCTCCCTTTTTCCAGGGTTCCCGGCATAGGCATACGAATCGACAAGCGGGAGCTCGACGGCCTGCTGAAGAAGAAGTGATATGGACCAGGGCGACAGAGTGCGGCCGGGGGATCTCATCCCGGGAAGCGGTTATGTATCAATGATACAGAAGCGGTCGGCCCATCTCGTTTCTTCATGGCCCGCGACGCGTGCTGCGGGGAGTCTTCCGTCGAGCGCGTCCTGTTTATTCGGGAGCACGACCAGAAGCGATTTGCGGCTCTCCTGAAGGCAGCGCAGGGCGGCGAGGATGTCAACATTCGCAGCGAGCATGCGAGCGTCCAGGCCATCCAAGCGGGAGCTCGACGGCCTGCTGAAGAAGAAGTGATATGGACCAGGGCGACAGATATCTGGGGATTTTGGCGGCAAGCCAGTACCTTTCGCTCAGCATCAGCTACGTCCAAAAGCTCACGAGCCGGCGCCGGATCCCCTTCGCCAAGGTCGGGAAGCGGTGCCTGTACGATCGCGCGCTGCTGGACAGGTGGATGGCCAGGCGCCAGGTCCTGCCGAAGGACTGGGGAATCTAGGAGAACGATGATGCATGAATACCAAAGACGAATCTTCCTCGCCGAGAAGAACGGCGTATTCGCGGGCGGAGGCGGCACCCTCTATGACGTCACGATAGCGCATGACGACGGCTGTCCCGTCCTGACGGGAAACAGCGGCGAGTGCCGTTGCAATCCCGGGATTACTGTCGCCTCCTGGGCACGCGGCAAGGAGCCGCCGACCAACCCTCCGGACGATGTCTTTACCATCGACGCGGTGGGGCAGAGAACCCCGCCTCGGAGGCAACCGTGAGCCACAGTTCAGACCTCGAGCGCGTCGTCCTGGGGGCCCTCCAGTTCCAGCCATCACTGCTCGAAAATTCAGATCTTTGTGATTCAGACTTCCCGGCCGGCAGGTTTCGAGAGACGTTCCAGGCCATCGCTGATCTTTGGGAAGAGGGCCGTCCGGCGGAGATCGACCCGGTCATCCTGGCCGAGCGGATCGGCGGGAACGGCGTGGGGGAATTCGTCGCCAGCCTTATCGACGGGTCCATTAAGTTGAACCTGGATGTTTTCCGCGGGAGGGTTGTGGAGCTTCGGAAGCGGGCGGCGCTGGGAAGGATCGAAGCCCGGGCCCGGGCTGGCCTGCGCGGCCTCGATGAGATCGACGGGGATCTCGAGGTCTATAAGCAACTCGACCAGCCGGCCGTCAATCCCCGCGATGTCCTTATTAAGATGAGCGATCTCCAGGCCCTCGAAATCCATGTCGAATGGGTTGCGAAGCTCCTCCCTGAGAAGGCCGTCACAATGTTTCACGGCCCGGGAGGCCTGGGAAAGACCTGGTTTGACCTTCAGCTGGCGAAGGCCGTCTCCGAGGGAAAGCCGTTCCTGGGCTCGCCGACCAAAAAGATGCCCGTCACTTATGTTGATTTCGAGAATCCCCTCGCCGTGATGAGGGAGAGGGCCATAAAATTCGAGATTCGCGACGTAGAATTATGGCACCCCGGACACGCCCTCCGGCTCCCCCCGCCGAAATTCGACACCCCGGCCTGGGTCCTGTTTAAGGACCTTCAACCCGGCCTCCTGATCCTCGACTCATTCCGATCCCTCTTTGACGGCGACGAGAATGCCAGCCAAGACACCGCCCCGGTGATGAATCGCTTCAAGGAACTCCGAGACATAGGCTTTACCCTCAAGACCATCCATCATACCGGGAAAGCGAACGACCGAATGTACAAGGGATCGACGGCCATCTCCGACCTGGCTGATAACGTCCTCGGCCTTCATACAGTCAAAAGGGAAACCCTTGAAGAAACCGAAGATTGGGCAGATTCCGATCCCCACGCCCTCCTATCGCTTGGGACCGCCAAAACCCGCTTCGAACCGGGCCGAATATTTCTGACCTTCGACCTGGACAACGGGGGGTATAGCCTGGCCCCGGACCCGGCCCTCGATGCCCTCGATGCCCTCGCCGAATACATCAACGGCCCCGGGGCAGGCCAGAATCAATCCGAAATAATCGCATGGGCGCAGAAGGCCATCGCGGGAGGCCGAAAAGGGAAGTACATCGCCCTCCTCAACCGCGGCGAGCGCGAACGACCGCTGCGCTGGCGCTGCCGAAAAAGCCTCAAAGGAGCCAAGGTCTATGAACCGGCAAGCTGACCGTGATCTGTCCTGTTCCCCCCTAAGAAAGGGGGAACGGGAACAGCAGACTTCACCTGCAGTTCCGGACGACGGGAACAGCAGGGAACAGCAGGAACAGCAGGCCAATCTACCCTGGAAGTCCTGTTCCGGAGCATGGGAACAGCTAACCCGAAAAACGATCATTTTCCCAAGCCAAAAAAAAGAGTCCTGTTCCCGAACTTGGGAACAGCAGAAAACGGGCAAAAACATCGCCTTAAAAATCCACCTTTTCCGGCTCCCCATGCACTCCATATGGCGGGCTAGGGCTGTTGATTACGTATCAAACGTCCGGCGGCGTTTTCTCGGGGGGAATTGCTTTGCGGTCGGCGCTTTGTCCCACATTTGTCCCACTAATCAGCCGGCAACTTACGGCACCTTACGGCATTATATGAACAGTTTCAGCAACTTACGACAAGGAGACAGCGATCATGCCTGTTAAAAAGAAAAAGGACGCCCTGGCACCCGCCGGCAAGCGCTCCCGACATGGGATCTATTCCTGGGTGAACTCGAGGCGGCTGCCGAAGGGCAGGGCATTCGCTAAGACGCGGTATGAACTGGGGCAGCTAAGAACGGCCATGATCGACCGGAGGGGAGGGGAAGGGAAGATCACGCCTGAGGAGTTGATCCTAGTCGATTCAGTCATCGAGGCCTTGGGCGTCCAGAAGCTCCTGGGCTTGTACGTGAAGAAGCATGGCCTCCTCGACGAGCAGGCTGCCAAGGCGGGCAGGCTGGAACTCACCCCGATCTTTTCTAAGCACTGGATCAACTACGCTGCCGCGGTCCGGCAGGGGCTACTGGCACTCAACACAATCAAGGACGGGCGGGAGGTGGACGATGGGCCGACGCTGGCCGAGATCATTCGCGAATCTGACGCCAGGGACGCGGCTGCGGCTGCCGGTGCAGGGAATCAGTCGGGGGAAGGGTCGATTGAGGCTCCTAGAGGCTCCCAGAGCGTTCCAGAGGCCAAGGGCGGGCCTTCCGAGGGCGATTCCGACCATGAGGACGATTACCTATGAACATCATCGATGCGATCCGCAACCGCGATATCTTCGGCGGGCTGGGGATGTTCAAGAGCCTTGAAACATGGGGGAATTGGATCGTCTGTCTCAAGGCGATTTTTGCGTTGCCGATGGACCCGGAGGAGCGTGAGGTCTATCGGAAATTCACCGGGCGCCAGGATCCGCCGGCGCAGCCGTTCTCCGAGGCGTTCCTGATCATTGGGCGCCGTGGCGGGAAGAGCTTGGTCTCGGCCCTGATCTGCGTCTTCTTGGCTGTGTTCAAAGAATGGAACATAGGGATCGGGCAGGGGCATATCGTGTGCGTTGCCGTCGATCGCGAGCAGGCCGGCGTCGTCTTCGGCTACATCCGGGACATTCTCCGTCTCCGGGCGTTCAGGGGGATGGTCGAGTCCGAGGGCAAGGAAGAGATCGTCCTCAAAAACAAGATCGTTTTGAACGTTCATAGTTGTTCGTACCGGAGTCTGAGAGGTTATCGGATCTGCGCGGCGGTCTGTGATGAAATCGCTTTTTGGAGGGTCGAGGGCGCGTCGCCGGCTGAGGAAGTGCTGACGGCGCTCCGGCCGGCCCTGGGCGAGCAGAAGGGGAGCTTGCTGCTCGCGATTTCGACGCCCTACGCGAAGGCCGGGCCGCTGTGGGAATCACTCCGCGACAAGTGGGGGCAGCGGGACGGGCAGCCGGATCCGGATACGATCGTCTGGCGCGCCGGGACTTTGGACATGCGGCCGCAATATTCGCTCACCTCGATCACCCGGGCCCGGGCCAAGGACGCAAGCTCGGCTGCGGCGGAGTACGACGCGCAATTCCGGGAGGACATCGAGCAGTTTATTTCCCACGAGGACCTCGATCCCTATATTGACGTCGGCCGGAACGAGATCCCGCCCTTGTCGGGCATACGATATACCTGCTTCGTCGATCCAAGCGCCGGGAAAGGGGATTCGTTCACCTTGGGGATCTCCCACGCCGAGGGCTACAAGGCCGCTCGCCGAGTTCTGGATCTGATCCGCGAAATTAAGGCACCCTTCGACCCCTCGAGCGCCGTCGCGGAGCTTGCCGCGGTTGTAAAAGCATATCGGGGCACGGAGGTGATCTCCGACGCCTGGATGGGGGATTATTTCAGGGCCGAATGGAAGAAAAACGGCATTACTCAAAGACAATGCCCGATGAAGATCTCCGACCTTTATCTTAAGTTCTTATACCTTCTGAAGAGCGGCGGTCTTCAGCTCTTGGATAACCGGCATATGATCGCCCAATTCGTGAATCTCGAACGCCGGAGCGGGACGGGTCCCGGCGGTCATGCTTGGATTTCGCATTTTCGCGGGCTACACGACGATGTGTCTAACGCCGTGGCCGGGGCCCTGGTCCTGGCCGGGCAGCAGCTGGGGACGGTCTGGGAGAGCCAAGATCAAGTCTACCAGCGCTATTTAGAGGAGGAGGCCTCCAATCTAGTTGCAGCGGCAAGGGCGGCGGCGGAGGCCAAGCCCAAGCCCAAACCCCCGTCGAGTGAAGATTACGAATAGGAGAAACGGCTATGGTCATCTATGTTATCAAACATCCTCAGCCCGGTTTTAAAGGCTGCATTTTCGGCGTGGATTTTCACGACGGCAAAGGCTCGTCGAGCGACCAGACGCAGGTTTGCGATTTGCTGGACCTGGCCCAGGGCTATAAGGTCAGCGGACAAAACGGGCCACTCAGCGAGGAGCAGAAAGTCGAGCTCGAGGCGTTCAGGGCAGCTCGGCAACCCTTCCGTGACGCACAGAAGGCTTTTGCGAAGCCGCTACCCAAAACGGGCGGCTGGATTTTACCGTGAACAATCCGTCATGGGACGGAAATTTAAACAGGAGGCTCACAACATGAGCGAAAGGATTTACGTAATTTTGCACCGGGACAAGGGTTATCGGGGGAGCATCGCGGGCGTGGATTTCTTCGGCGGGCGCGGCACGACGAACTCGCTTCTGTCCGCGGTTCAGTGCGTCCGGGGCGCGGATTGCACGATTGAGGATCCGGGTCACGCCGCCGAAGTCCAGGCGGCGATCAGCAGCGACGCCGAGGGCGTCAAGGGCGCCGCTGAATCGAAGGCGGAGCATGAAAAGCTCTTCCAGGAATCAGCGGCCCTCGCACACGCTCGCACCCGCAAGCGCTGATTGAAAATCTGAAAGGAGATTTTACCGTGGCAGACGAAAAGAAAAATGTTGGCGGCGCGCTCTATCAGGGAGTCAAAGAGGAAATGGACCGCCAGATCGCGAACCTAAAAAAACCGGGAGCGCCGGTCTATGACGCGGACGGAAAGGAGATCGGACGGACTGGAATCGACCACTTCGAGCCGACGCTCGAGGACGGCGCGAACGTCATCGGAGCGGCCTTGCGTGGCGACGACGAGAAAAAAATGGTCGCCATTGGTTTGCAGGTAAACGAACTGGCCTCGATTGCAAACCGGAGGCGCGAGGCGATTCCGGTCGCGGACTGGCGTCTCTTCTCCTCGAGGCTGGAGGCAAATAAGGCGTACGCCGAGCTGGAAGTCGTCTATAAAAAGCTGGGTCACGAAATCGACATGGCTCTTGGCCTCCTCCCCCCGGCTCCTGAGTACGTCGAGTTTAGGAAGGCCGTCGCGGAGCAGCGGCGCGCCATTCAAGACGCCTGGGACCTCAAGGTTTGACATGGCGAGGAGGCGGATAAGTCCGTCGATCCTAGAAATCGAAGGGGGCTCGGCGGCCCCGCCTTCTCATTACTTCACGAGGCGTTTCTCAAGGAAGGCGTCGATGTCACGTTTACGGAAGAGGACCTTCTTCCCGACCTTCACGTGCGGGAGGGCATGCCTCTTCATGAGGCGGTCGATGGTTGCCACGCTGAGCCTCATGTATTCCATCGCCTCCGCCTTGGTCATTATGGCGCCTTCTTTCATGGGGGAATTATATCCCGAAACAGGCCAGGAAAAAACCCCTTGACAAGGTATGCCGGGGTATGCAACAATCGGAGATGATTAGATACGCATGGAGATGATGAGATGGAAAGGATGTACAGCATTAACGAGATCTGCAAAGACCTGGGCGTCGCCCGGCGGACCGTCCATCATTGGATCGCGACGAAGCAGCTCCGGGCTTTTCACCTAGGCGGCAAGCGGCTCACCCGCATTTGGGAGCATGACCTTCTACGATTCGTCAAGACCCGGCGCCGGGAGGGGGACAACCGCGAGGCCCCGGCGCCGCTGGCCGTTCGAGGACGCAAATGATCGTCGTCCTCATGCAGCTCTTCCTGGCCCTGGCCATCGGCTGCGGTGTCGCGGTTGTCGCGTGTCTGGTCGAGTTGATTTTTTCTGCTAGGCGGCCGAAATGGTCGGGAAGGAGGACGAGATGATTAGGTATCCCCGGGGAGGCGGGCGGGCGGAGCTGCAAGGAATCTTGGTCCTCGTGGACCTACAACTTCGGATCGGCAACATCGTGAGGAGGGAAATAACCGAGAGAATGAAAGGTCGAGGCGGCCGGCCAAGGACAGCCGTCCCACGACGCGGCGGGGTTTTGCGCACTGGCTGATTTTAGGGAGGGAAGATGTCGGTCATGTTAATGCAAATGCTGTTGGTCGTGGCGCTCGGCGCCGGAATCGCGATGGTATCCGTGAGGGCAAGATGAGCGCGTGGATCTTGGTCCCCCTCGCGGCTCTTGTGGGCGGCTATGGGCTGCTCTTCGTCGTCTATGTCGCCTTGGATGCGCTCTACATGAGCGGTCGGATTCGATGATTGAGCGGGCTGGGGGACCGGATTTTGGCGACCGGCCCTCCGGCCCAACCTGTAAAGAGGAAGGCACGATGAAGACGACAAGCCTAAGAATCCCCGGCCAGGGCCGCATTTACAAGCGCGGCGCCGTCTGGTATCTCGATTACTGGGTTGACGGCTGCCGGAGACAGGAGCGCGGCAGCGGCAGCAAGGAAGAGGCGCTGCGGATCCTCGCGGCCCGCCGGTCGGACGCGGAGCGAGGAGAGGTTGGCTTTGAGAAAAAAAAGGTCGTCCACTTCTCCGACTTCGCCGACGAGTATCTGAAGATCAAAGCCGATAAGCGGTCGATCCGAAGCATCAGGGGCTACATTAAGCACCTGAAGGCCTTCTTCGGCGAGCTACCGCTATCGAAGATCACACCGGAGCTCGTCGACCAGTACAAGCAGGAAAGGCTCAAGGATAAGGTCGGGGGCAAAAGGAAGGCGACCAGGACGGTGAAGGGGCAGAGCATCAACCGGGAGCTCTCGGCGCTCAAGAACATCTTCAGCGTCGCCCTGAAGCAGAGGCGCTTCCGTGGCGAGAACCCCGTCAAGGCCGTTTCCTTCTTCCCGGAGCAGGCCAGGGACTACGTTTTGAGCATGGAAGAGGTCGGGCGGCTCCTCGAGGCGGTCGGCGAACCGCTCAGGAAGATCATCCTGATCGCCTTGAACACCGGTCTCAGAAAGGGCGAGATCCTGTCCCTGCGGTGGGCCCAGGTCAACCTGGAGGAGAAGGTTCTCATGTTCGCCCGGACGAAGAGCGCGAAATTCCTGCGCGTGCCCATGAATCCCATCGTCGAGGGCGTCCTGACGGGCATCGAGCGGCAGGGCGACTACGTCTTCCCGGGGCGATGGGGGAAGCGTCACCTCGTGGACTGCAAGAAGGATTTCGAGGCCGCGCGGGAGAAGGCCAAGCTGCCGGAGCTCCATTTTCACGACCTCCGGCACTGCGCGGCGACGTACTGGGACCAGTCCGGTGCTTCGGGAAGGACAATCCAGGAGCTCCTCGGGCACCAGGATCCCAGGACTACCGCCCGGTACATCAACACGGACGAGCAACGCAGGCAGGCCGTCGAGGCCGTCGCCGTCCGTTTTACCGGGACAAATGTGGGACAGGGACAAAGCCAGGAGGGCGCAACCGTTGCGGTATCACGCAATTAGCTCGGCGGGCCTGTTGACTACGAATCAGCAGGTCGGGTGTTCGAGTCACCCCGGGCGCGCTTCTCTTTTCATCCCAAACTCGTAGATGAACTTGAGAATAAAGCCTGACTCTGCGAATAGCTTTCGAGCTAGAATAA
>Ga0187878_1004901_pt1 | contig 10163 bp, 8 predicted proteins | sample June2016WEW_17_1_FD_132979 | JGI IMG/M metagenome (GOLD analysis project Ga0187878, IMG submission 132979) | Peatland microbial communities from SPRUCE experiment site at the Marcell Experimental Forest, Minnesota, USA - June2016WEW_17_150 | ecosystem: Environmental > Terrestrial > Soil >...
ACCGCCAAAGGATTGGCCAAGGCGGAGGAAGCGTTGAAAGCCGCGGGCGCAAAACGATTCATCCGCCTGCAGGTATCGGGACCTTTCCATTCGCCCCTCATGGCCGAGGCGCGCGCCGGTTTCGATGAAGCGCTGGCATCCTTCACGTTCTTTGATCCCGTGGTACCCCTGTACTCCAACGTGACGGGCGGGAGGATCCACACGGCCGCGGAAGCCCGCGAGCTCTGTGGGAAGCAGCTCGTTTCCATGGTACGATGGGTGGCGGAGGAGGAGAGCATGCTGGCGGACGGGTACGGGCGGTTTCTTGAGGCAGGGCCCGGCACTGTCCTTACCGGCCTGATGCGGGCGCTCCGGCCCGAGGTGCGCTGCGCGCCAGCCGGGACCCTTGAAAACATCGCAAAGGCCCTTGCGGCATTCCCCGTCGACGGCGGGCTTTCGATGTGACGCGCGTGAAGGAGAGAAAATGACGCGAAGAGTCGTCGTGACCGGCATGGGAACGGTGAATCCCCTCGGCAGCACCGTGAAGGATTTCTGGCGGGCCATCAGGGCCAGTGAGAACGGCATCAGCGTCCTGGACAGGTTCGACACCACGGACTTCTCCTCCCGTATTGCCGGGCAGGTGAAGAACTTCGCGCCCGAGAAGGCCCTCGAATCCAAGGAAGCCCGGCGCATGGACCGCTTCACCCAGTTCGCCATGGTGGCATCCATGGAGGCCATGGCCGACGCCGGCCTCGCCCCGGACGCGGCGGATCCGGATCGCTTCGGGGTGGTCCTCGGCAACGGGATCGGCGGCCTGGAGACCCTCGAGGCCCAGTTTAAGCGGGTTCACGACAAGGGCCCCCGGGCCATGCACCCTCTTTTCGTGCCCATGATGATCTCCAACGAAGCGGCGGGGAACGTGGCGATAAAGTTCCACGCCTTTGGGCCGTGCTCCGTCGTTGTCACCGCGTGCGCTTCCTCGAACGACGCCTTGGGCAACGCATGGGGCCTCATCCGCGAGGGAAGGGTGGACGTCATGATCGCCGGCGGAACCGAGGCGCCGCTCACGACGCTGGGGCTCGCTGGATTCTGCCAGCTCCAGGCGGTGAGCACGCGCAACGATGATCCCTCGCGCGCCAGCCGTCCTTTCGACAAGGACAGGGACGGGTTCGTCATGTCGGAGGGCGCGGGCGTTCTTGTGCTTGAGGAGCTGGAGCATGCCAAGCGCCGCGGCGCCCGGATCTATGCCGAGCTCTCCGGCTACGGCGCCACCTGCGACGCAAACCACCTCACGGCGCCGCATCCCGAAGCCAGGGGCGCCATACGCGCCATCCGCCTGGCCCTGGAGACGGCGGGTCTTGTTCCGACCGACGTCGACTACATCAATGCGCACGGCACCTCCACCCCGATCAACGATCCCATTGAAACCAAGGCCATCAAGGCGGTTTTCGGCGACCACGCGCGAAAGCTCAAGATTTCCTCCACGAAGTCCATGCACGGACACCTGCTGGGAGCGGCCGGCGGGGTGGAGGCCATCGTCTCCATTTTAGCGATCAGGGACCAGTTTTTCCCGGCCACGCGCAACCTGGATCAGGCGGATCCCGAGTGCGACCTCGATTACGTGCCGCACACGGGGTACGACGGCCGGATCCGGGCCGCCCTTTCCAACGCGCTGGGATTCGGGGGACACAACTCGATGATCCTGTTCAAGGAGTACACGGCGTAAAGGGGCGCCCGAGCATCTGGCGCGGCCGCTCCCTGCGGCTATCGCGCAAGCGCGCCCAGCGCGGCCGCTCCCTGCGGCATTACTGCGGCCGCTCCCCGCGGCTATCGCGCAAGCGCGCCCAGCGCCATTGAGTAGAGCTTGTTGCGCACCGAATCGCTGCGTGAAGCGAGCACGATGGGCGCGCGCGCGCCCATGACGATCCCCGCCTCCTCCGCCTTTGCGAAGAAGATCAGCGCCTTGTAGAGGATGTTCGCCGCCTCGATGTTCGGCGCAACAAGGATGTCAGCCCTTCCCGCAAGCTCGCTCACGATCCCCTTGTGCCGTGCCGCCTCCACGCTCACCGCGTTATCAAGAGCCAGCGGCCCTTCCACCCGGGCGCCTTGAATGGCGCCCCTTTCGGCCATCTTGGCAAGGCACGCGGCGTCCACCGTTGCCGGCATTTCCGGGTTCACCGTTTCTATGGCGCAGAGAATGGCCACGATGGGTTGGGGGATGCCGAGCCTGTGGGCGAGGTCCACCGCGTTTTGAACGATGTCGATCTTCTGCTGGTAGTCGGGGGCGATGCTGAGGGCGGCGTCCGTGACGAAATAGAAGCGATCCGATCCCTCGAAACTGAACACGCCGACGTGGGAGAGCGTGCGACCCATGGTGAAGCCGTTCGCCTTGGAGAGCACGGAGCGCAGGAGGTCCGCGCTCTGCAGGAGGCCCTTCACCAGGATGTCTCCGTCCCCGCGTGCCACTCGCCGGACAGCTTCCGAGGCGGCGTCGGCCCGTGTCTGTGTCTCCACGATTTCCCATCCCTTGATGGAAATCGAACCCTCACCGGCAGCGGCCTCGATCTCTTCACGGCGCCCTACCAGCACCGGTCGGGCGAACCCCGCCGCAGCAGCCTGGGAAAGGGCTTCCAGGATGGTGGAGTCCGCGGCCTGCGCCACGACGAACCGGGCCGGCCCCGCCTTGCGCGCCGCATCAAGGATCTGTGCAAAGGTGTTCATGATTTCTCCCGACGCAAGTATAGCACGTCAGGCCTGGGAAAATAAAAGCCGGCTGTTGCCGGCTTTAAAGAAATCCGTTCGATGGGCTGCTCTGGGCAGTTTCGATCACGGATTCAGGTGGTGTAAGAGGAACATGTCCTCATTACACAATACAATATACCCTGCGCCCGGCTTGAAGTCAAGCTCAGCGCCAGACCATTCCTGGAGAAGAAACGCGCTTGACCGCTCCGTGAATGCGTATGACATCACGTTTGCACCACGGGCACCCCCAGCAGGCGAATGTGTTTCTCCATGTGCCTTTCTACGGCCGCGTAGTGCCGTTCTTCGTTCGCGGCGAGCGTTCCGAAGAATTCATTTCGTATCCCGGGGTCGTTCAACAAGCCGCCGTACGTGATATGCAGGAGCTGACGCGAATCCCGCTCGTCCACGAAACGCTCAAGCTGGCTGTCCGCGACGCTGCCTGCCTGGGGAATCGCCCCCAGATCCGCGGTGATGTGGTAGAGCTTCGATGCCTCTGGGAAACAGGTGTAGGCCTGGGCGAGCATTCGTCGGAAGAGGGGGGGGTTGGTTGCCGCGATGACGCGCACCGCCTCCAGCCAGCTTGTGCCGGCCGTCTTCAAGTGAAGGCGCATGTCCGAATGCTTGCCGATCGGGGGATAGACGGAAAATTTGTCGCTTCCCGAGTGGATGGAGATCTTATAATTTCCCCGGGCACGCGCGATTGAGCAGTGCACAATGAACTGGCTCTCAAACTCTCTCACGTCCCCGATATAGTCGATGCCCTTCTGAAACTCGCCGATGAACCGGGGCGCTAGGGAGTTCACCGCCACTCCGCGCAGCGCAAGCTCGCCGGCAATGAAGAGATGGTGCGACGGCAGAGTGGGAGCCGTGGTCTCGTCTATGCTGATCTCAAGGTCGTAGCGGTCGCCCCTCTTCTCCTTCAGATGCCGGTCCACCTCCCGGGAAAAATCCAGGGCCCTGCCGTACATGAGCGCGCAGCGCCGCGCCTCGGTCTGAGTGAAGGCGATGGCGCAGCCGGGCAGCTGGAAGCTCCTGCCCTCGTAGGCTTCCTTCACGTGCCGGATCACGCCCGGGTCGAGCTTTTCAAACTCCGAATCGATCCGCGCCGGGCTCCACGCCGCAGGCTCGGGCGACATCACCTCGGTGAGATCGAGGGTGATCATGGGCATGCCCGCAGCGAGCGCCGTATCGATATCCTTGATGGTTTTCAGGTGATCGCCGTCAGCGCCGTAGCCTTTTTCAAAACCCTCCTGGAATACCAGAAAGCTGGCATCGCGCACCACGCCCGGATAATCGCGTTTCGTGAGCGTGAGCTCCCGTATCGATTGCTGGGCGAGCACGGGCGAAGCATCGTAGCCTGCGATGGCCCGGATGTGTCCGGGCGTCGCCAGCCCAAGCCTGTCCCCGCATCCGATGGTTGTTTTCCTGTCCCGCAGCGACACGGGCGCCGTGAAGGGGAAGACGTCGTGAAGAATCTTCGCGTTTTCAGTGGAAAGATCCGCCTTGAAAAGGTGAATCCCATCGGCCTGAACTCTTGTGCCGTGAAAGGGAGCGGAGAAAGATTTTGGGCAGGCGAGAAAAAGGCTTTTTTCTCCGCCCGTGTAGGCAATGAAATAGAGGATCCCTTCACGGATGCGAAGCGAGCGGCGGTAGATGCGCGCGTCTCCCCGCGCGATGTGCGGCGTTGCATCCTTTTTCAAAGCATCCAGACGGGCCGGGTCCGCTGTTTCGAGTCCGGATTCCCTGAGCAGCCGGGCGATGTTTTCCATGAGCGACCTCCGGTGGATCAGATGTTGTCGACCAGGTAGCCGCCGTCCACGGGAACCGTGACGCCGGTCACAAAACCAGCCGCGGCATTGCTCACCAGAAACAACAGAGCGCCGGCAAGCTCGGATGCATCGCCGAACCTGCCGTAGGGGGTGTGGCTGATGACTTTCCTGCCTCGTTCCGTGAGATCGCCGGTTTTTTCGTCGATGAGCAGGGCCTTGTTCTGCTTTCCGATAAAAAAGCCCGGCGCCAGGGCATTCACCCGAATCCCATGGGGAGCGAATTCCTTTGCCGTGGCCATGGTGAGGTTCTTGACCGCGGATTTTGCGGCGTCGTATGCCCAGATGCCCGAAAGGGGGATGTAGGAGGCCATGGAGGCCATGTTGATGATGCAGCCCTTGATCTTGTTCTGTATCCATCGGGCCGCGACTACCTTTGTGGGCACTACCAAGCCTGCCACCAGGTTCAGCCGGAGGATGTCCTCGAATTGCTTCACGTTAAGGTCCAGGAACCGGGTCTGGCCCCGGTTGCCTCCGGCGCAGTTGATGAGAACGTGCAGGCCGCCGAGGCGTTGTTCCGTCTTCTCCGCCGCCGCGCGCACGGATGCCTCGTCCGTCGTGTCCACGGCAAGCGGCATGATCCGCGCGCCCGCGCCCGTTGCGTCGGTGAGCCGGGCTGCCGCGGCTTCGGCGTCCCGCTGGCTGATGTCCCACAGGCTCACCGAGCCTCCCGCTTTCAAGAGCGCTTCCGCCAGCGCCCCGGCGATGATTCCTCCTCCGCCGGTGATGGCGGTGGATATGCCTGCAAGACCGAACATCTCCTCAAGATAGCTCATCTCACTCTCCTTGTAGAAAATGCTTTTCAAACCTCATGAACTCGGGCAGCCCCTCCTTCATCACCGGCTTCACTTCCCCCTGGATGAGGGGAAGGGCGTAGTCGAAGAAATCCCTTGTCACGAAGAAACCATCCGGGGTGATCCACTCCTTGGGGAAATACTTCTCGCCATTGGCCACCTGGGCAAGGTCGGCGAGGCCGGTGGCGCACCGGTAGGGGCGATGCGGGGAGCGTTCCAGCGTGACCATCTTTCCGCTCACTCCCTTTACAGCGTGAATCACCGCCTGCCTGCCCACCAGGTACGCCTCCCGGGAATCGGTGAGAGAGGCCCAGTGGATGCCATTGCGCTGGATGGTGGACGGGATGGCGAACCGGGCCTTCACCTTCACCTCAGTCTCCACCAGGGACTTGATGTACTGGGCCGCGCCGCCGAGCTGGGTGTGGCCGAAGGCGTCCCTGGCGAAATCGCCCTTCTGCTCGGAGATGTACGCGCCGTCGGGATTTTTGGTGCCTTCGGAGACCACGATGACGCACCTGTGGATGGTGTCGAGGTACGAGCGGACCTTTGCCTTGAATGCCTCCTTGTCGAACGGCACTTCGGGAAGGAGGATGACGTGGGGCGCGTCTTCGTTGTTGCGCCGCGCGAGCGCGGTGCCCGCCGCTATCCAGCCGGCATTGCGTCCCATGGCTTCGATGACGTTCACCGTGTCAGTGGTGTAGATGGCCTCCGTGTCCCTGCCCGCCTCCATCACCATGGTGGCCAGGTACTTGATGACGCTGCCGTAGCCGGGGCAGTGATCGGTGAACGCAAGGTCGTTGTCGATGGTCTTGGGCACGCCCATGGCGCGAAACTCGTAGCCGCGCTGCGCGGCCAGCCGCGCAACCTTGTCCGCCGTGTCCATGGAATCGTTCCCGCCGATATAGAAGAAATACCGGATGTCGTGCGCGGTGAAGACGTCCAGTATCTTGGCGTAATCAGCGTCGCTCTTCACCTTGTACCTGCACGATCCGAGGGCGGCGGAGGGACTGGTCTTCAAGCCTTCGATGGTTTTCCTGCTCTCCTGGCGGAGATCGAAGATCTCTCCGTTCAAGACCCCGAGGATCCCGTTGTGGGCCGCGTACACGCCCGTGATCTCGGAGTGGGCAAGGGCCTCCTGGATCACGCCGCATGCGCTGGCGTTGATGACCGCGGTCGGGCCGCCGCTCTGGGCAACGATGCAGTTTCCCTTCATGTTTTTCTCCCCGTGCTGGTTCTCCGCTCTCCGGGAGCGGGTCCGGCCTCTGCCGGTTTCGATGCATCAAGCCCCGGCAGCGAGAACTTCGATGCCGAGGACCGTGAGATCACGCATTCCCTCGATCCAGCGGTCGGTGATCAGGATGTCGACGTCTTCCGGCCGCGCGAAAACCGCAAAGGCGTCCCGTCCGAACTTGCCGGCATCGGCAAGCACGACGCGGCGCTTGGAGCTCTTCAGCACCCGGCTCTTGAGCTCCGCTTCAATGATGTTCTGTGAAGAGAACACCCCGGCCGCTGACAGCGCCGTGGCGCCGATGAAGCAGGTCTGGATCCTCAGGCCCTTCAGCGCTTCGATGGCCATGGGTCCGATGAAGGAGCCGGCTTCCTTGCGATAGCTTCCGCCGACCGAAATAAGGGAAATCCCCGGCGCATCGGCCACGACGTTCATGATGTCCAGCGAGTTGGTGACTATGCGCAGGTTCATGTCCAGCAGCCGTCGGGCAAAGAGCATGCAGGTGCTTCCCGAGTCAACGTAGATGGTGTCGTCCTCGTTCACAAGCTCCCGGGCCTTTGCGGCGATCCGCTCCTTCTCCGCGAGATTTTCTTCCTTGCGGACCTGGATTCCGCGCAGCTGCGCCCTGTCCTCCGCGAGCTGGGCGCCGCCCCGGGTGCGGACAACGTTCCCCATCTCCTCCAGCAGTGTGAGGTCTTTGCGAATGGTCACCTCGGAAACCTTTAGACGCTGTGTCAGCTCCTGCACCGATACAGAGCGAAGGTGGGAAATAATCCTGATTATCTCATCGTGCCGGGGAATATGAGCCAAACTTCCGTAACCTTTCGATAAAGACAATAGTACGCAACCATGCGCTGTGTCAAGATTCGGTCGTAGACAGACCTGCTTGACGCAACGTTTGACCCAAGGTAGTATTTCGTATCGTTATTCAATTCGAAACAAAAGGAAAGGCGAGATGGACGATCCGGCAAGAGCTCTCAAAGAGATGAAGCCCCGGAAAGGCTTCTTTATTGGAATCGATTCAGACGGGTGCGCGTTTGACACCATGGAGATCAAGCAGAAGGAATGTTTCTGCCCGAATTTCATCAGGCATTTCAGGCTCCAGGCAGCGTCGAAATACGCGCGGGAGACTTGGGAATTCGTCAACCTTTATTCCAAGGATCGCGGCTGCAACCGGTTCATCGCCGTCATCCACGCACTGGACCTGTTGCGCGAGCGCGCGGAAGTGAAGGCCAGGGGCGTGAGCATTCTCATGATGGACGGTCTGCGCGCCTGGATGAAACGCGAGTCCAAGCTGGGCAATCCCGCGCTCAAGGCGGAGCTGGAGCGCACCGCGGACCCGGATCTGAAGCTCGCCTATGAGTATTCAATCGACGTGAACGAGGCGATTGAGCGCATGGTGTTCGGCGTGCCTCCGTTTCCCTTTGTGCGGGAATGCCTGGAAAAAATGGAGAAAGCCGCTGACGTGATCGTGGTCTCCCAGACTCCGGGCGAAGCCCTGGAGAGGGAATGGAAAGAGCATCACATCGAGGACCACATACGCGCGATTGCGGGACAGGAAATGGGGACAAAGGCGCAGCACATCGCCTTTGCCGCTGGAGGGAAGTACCCCCCCGGCCGCATGCTCATGGTGGGAGATGCCCCCGGCGACTTCCAGGCGGCAAAGGCAAACAAGGCCTGCTTTTTTCCCATCGTGCCGGGCCGCGAGGAAAAGTCCTGGGAGCTTTTACATGCGGAGGCCCTGGACCGGTTCTTTGCGGAGAAGTACGAAGGCGATTACGAGCGGAAGCTGACGGCTGAGTTCGACGCGTCCCTGCCCGAGAGGCCGGCCTGGAGGAAATGAGCATGCTGTATTACGCGCACGGCTCTGAGCGCGGCGAAATATCCGACGAGGAGCTGAGGGCCGGTCTCGCCGAGGCCCTGGGGAGGCTGGGAAAGAGAAGGCGCGTCCTTGCGATTCCGCCGGACTTCACGCGGTTTCACTCCCGGGCAGGCCGTATCACGGAGATGGCGTGGGAGTACTACGGCGACGCCCTCACCGATGTGCTTCCGGCCCTCGGTACCCACTTCGCGGTCACCGACGAAGAAAAGAAGATCATGTTCGGTCAAACGCCGGGCGAGCTCTTCAGGGTCCATCGGTGGAAGCAAGACCTGGAGACGCTCGGCCGCGTTCCCTCAGAGTTCATACGCGAGGTGTCGGAGGGCAAGCTCTCCTACGATTGGCCGGCGCAGGTAGACCGGCTCCTGGTCAGCGGGCGCCACGATCTCATCCTCTCCATCGGGCAGGTGGTGCCCCACGAAGTGGCGGGCATGGCGGGGTACAACAAGAACATCTTTATCGGCGCCGGCGGCAGGGAAGCCATCAACAAGAGCCACTACCTCGGCGCGGTCTACGGCATGGAGCGGATGATGGGGCGAGCCGACACGCCCGTGCGCAGGGTGCTCAACTATGCCGCGGAGCATTTCACGCGGCACCTGCCCATCGTGTACGCGCTCTCCGTTGTCGGCAGGGAACCGGACGGGCGGCTCGCGCTGAAGGGACTGTTTATCGGCGATGATCACGAGGTCTTCGCGCGCGCGGCCCAGCTTTCCCTCACGGTGAACTTCACCATGGTGGAGAAGCCGCTTGCCAAGATCGTTGTGCATCTGGACCCCGGCGAGTTCAAAAGCACGTGGCTGGGAAACAAGGCGATCTACCGCACCCGCATGGCCATCGCAGATGGCGGAGAGCTGATCGTGCTCGCCCCCGGCGTCCGCCAGTTCGGCGAAGACCCCGAGATCGACGCGCTGATCCGCAAATACGGCTACTTCACCACGCCCCGGATCCTCGCGCTGGTGGAGGAGAACGACGACCTGAAGGACAACCTCAGCGTAGCGGCGCATCTCATCCACGGGTCTTCGGAGGGACGGTTCACCATCACCTACTGCCCTGCCGGGCTCACCCGGGAGCAGGTGCAAAAGGCCGGCTTCCGCTACGGCGATCTGCGCGAGATGACGCGACGCTACGATCCCGACGTCCTGCGTGACGGGTGGAATGACCTGCCGGGGGGAGAGAGGATCTACTACATCTCCAACCCCGCCATCGGGCTGTGGTCGTCACGGGAAAGATTCGTGGAGTGATGCGGGAGCGCGAAAGGAGTGAATCATGGAAGTGAAAGCTGATTTCGGCATGATCGGGCTTGCCGTCATGGGGCAGAACCTGGTCCTCAACATCAACGACAAGGGATATCCGGTCATCGTGTTCAATAGGACGGTCGAAACGGTGGACGAGTTTTTAAGGACAGCGGCGCGCGGCCGTTCGACGATTTATGGCGCGCACAGCATCGCGGAGCTCGTGGCCGGGCTTTCCCAGCCGCGCAAGATCATGCTCCTGGTGAAGGCGGGTGATGCGGTCGACCAGACCATCGAGCTGCTCGTGCCGCTCCTGTCGAAAGGGGACTGCATCATCGACGGAGGCAACTCCCATTTCCCTGATACGATCAGGCGCGCGAAGAGCCTCGCTGACAAGGGACTTCTCTTCATCGGCATGGGAGTCTCCGGCGGCGAGGAGGGCGCCCGCAATGGTCCCTCCCTCATGCCGGGCGGGAACCCCAA
>Ga0187878_1004907_pt1 | contig 10156 bp, 8 predicted proteins | sample June2016WEW_17_1_FD_132979 | JGI IMG/M metagenome (GOLD analysis project Ga0187878, IMG submission 132979) | Peatland microbial communities from SPRUCE experiment site at the Marcell Experimental Forest, Minnesota, USA - June2016WEW_17_150 | ecosystem: Environmental > Terrestrial > Soil >...
ATCCTCATCACGGGAGAACTGGGGGCGGCGCAGAAGACCGATATTCAGGTGCCCGCCACAAGGTCCTCCGGTTCCGTCACCATCACCTATATGGCCCTTGAGGGTGACAACGTCAAAAAAGGCGATAAAATTCTCGAATTCGACTCTTCGTCCTTATCCAATACGGTGACCGAGCAGCAGCGGCAAGTTGATCAGGCCGCCCTGGACATTCAGAAAACCAAACAGGATATGGAAGCGACGCGATGCGTCAAACTCAACGCTGTCGCTCAAGCCGAGGGGAATCTGAAAATTGCCAAACTCAACTACGACATTCCCAAGGAGCTTGAGCCTCTCAACAACTATCTTAACTATAAGAACACCTATGATAAGGCCGTGCTGGCCTTGACCAAGGCAAAACAGGATCTGGCCAACTTCGAGGCGTCCTATGATGCAAGCATGCAGTTGAAGGAAATCGCCAAGTCGCAAGCCGAGATTCAATTGAAGAGGACGCAGAACGACATCGATTTATTAACGGTGGTCGCGCCCCAGGACGGAGTCGTCATCTACGGCAACAACTGGGGGCAAAACCGAAAGTACCAGGTCGGCGATGTCGTCTTTGGCAGTGGGGGAGGAATGTCCCAACCCATCATAACGCTGCCTGACCTTTCGCAGATGCAGGTGATCGGATACATCTATGATACCGAGCTCCAATTCCTTTCGCGGGGAATGCACTGCATGGTTCATCTGGATTCGATCCCTGGGCGGACCTGGAGCGGTAAGATCACATCGCTGACCAACGTCGCAACTCAGAAGGGGTTCTACAGCAGCCCCCAACAGAAAGTTTTCAGGGCGGTTATCCCTCTCGATTCCGCCGACCTGACCGTAATGAAACCCGGCATGAGTTCCCGCGTCGAAGTCGTTCTGTCCATGGCGTCGAGTGTTGTCGCCGTCCCTCGTCAGCTGCTGGGCGTGGACGCCCAGGGCCGCTACTATGTGCTTAAAGAAACGGGGCCTAAGGCCCCTCCCATGAGCCAGATAGTCCAGATTGGAGCTTTCGGCGACGCCCTGGTTCAAGTCCTTTCCGGTGTAAACGTCGGCGAGCGCCTGCTTCCGATTAAGAAAACTGTGGGAGAATAACGCATGAAATCGAGAAAACCCATTTCTTTACTCATCGGGCTGGTTGTGGTCGCCGCCGCCGGCATATGGTTTTACCATACTTCTACCGCGTCGGTCGCGGTGAGCGACAAAGATCTCGTCACGGTGCCCCGGGTTGATTACCCGCAAGTCATTCTATGCCCCGGTTTCCTTGAAGCTAAATCGTTCGTGCAGGTCACTGCGCCCGTGGTGACCGATACGTCGTCAGGAGGGGGACGTGGTGGGGGCGGCAATTCCCCGGCGGGCGGTTCCCCGGGCGGCGGCGGCCAGGGCGGCGCAGGAAACCAGTTTAGGCTGATCCGCATGGCCGATGAGGGGACGCAGGTTGCCGAAGGCGACTTCCTTTTGGAGTTTGACGGCACCAGCTTCGCCAGCCAGTTGCGTGATCAGCAGGCTAGCTATCAGAAGTATCAGGAGCAGAGTCAGCGGCAGCGATCCACCATGGACAGCAACCGCCGGCAAAACCAGCTCGATCTGGACCAAGCCAAGTCAAATCTGGGCATTCTAGAACAGAAGATCAACCAGCAGGCCGAACTCGAGAGCGCCATCACCATTGCCATCACCAAGATTCAAAGGGATATGGCGCAGACCCAGGTGGAGATGCTCGAGAAGCAGATGAAGTACCAGGACGAGAGCGATCGCATCGCCTTGCAGATGGGGCGCAACAATGAAAATAGAACTAAGACGAGGCTGGAAATCCTGCTCGACACTATGGACTCGCTTACGGTCAGAGCTCCGGTCTCGGGCATCATCATCTACCAGCGGGACCGATTGAATCAGGTGCCTCAGCTCGGATCCAATTGGTCTCCAACCAACTGGATCCTTCAGATCCCGGATCTCTCTACGATGCGGGTAAAGGTCAATGTGGATGAGATGGATGTCGGCAAAGTGCGCGTAGGCCAGAAGGCGCGCATTACCGTGCCGGCGCTGCAGGGGCTCGCGTTGGATGCCAAAGTCATCGAGATGAGTTCCATCCTGACGCTGGCCTCCAATGATCGAGCTCAGAAGGTTGCAACAGCGCGCGTCGAGCTGGATCCCGGGCAGGACCTGTCACTCCTTCGGCCGGGGATGAGCGTAAATGTGCAGATCCAAGTCGGGATCATCAGCAGGACCCTTGCCATTCCGATGTCGTGCATTCAGGAGCGAAACGGCGGGTCTTATGTTCAGGTTTATAAGCCTGACCAGAAGAACTTTGAATGGCGCGAGATTGATCTCCTGACCAATGACGAAGAAATGGCCGTTATTAAGTCAGGCCTGGAAGAAAAAGAGAGGATTCGTTCCAAACCTAAAGTTTGAGGTTGATCATGGCATATCACGATCGAGATGATGATGTAAAAAAGAACAGTGCTGCGCGGTTGATCTTGAGGATCTTCCTCATTCTCATCCTTGTCGCCGGCGTGGCGTGCGTTGCGATGTATCGCAGCGCAATCTTCGAAAAGATCAACACGGTCCTGAACTTTTCCAAGGATGAAGACCCCATTCCGTTGTTAAGCCTCGAGAGGGGCCCGCTGCAACTCGAAGTTGAGGCCGACGGGGAAATCGTCGGGCTTGGGAGCGTTGCGGTTAACACGCCCCGTACCGGAGTAAGCCAGCTCAAGCTGGCCTGGCTGGCGGATGAAGGGAGTCTGGTGAACCAGGGGGACACACTGGTCCGCTTTGACAGCACGGATACACAGCTGAACCTGGAGTCGCAGAACAACACCCTCACCACGAACACGCTTAACACGCAGGTCCAGACCGGCCAGCAGCAGTTGAGCGAAAAGAGCATGGAAATCGACCGTACGACCGCAAAGATGGATTATGACTATTCGATGGCGGTTCTGCCGGATGATCCGACGATTTTTTCGCAATGGGAAATCATCACCGGCAAGCTCAATGCGGATTTCGCAAAGTCAAAAATCGATAACCTGGCGGTGAAGGCAAAAGCCACCAAGAGGAACAACCGCTCCCAGGCGCAACAATCCTTGATTGATCGCAACAAATCGCTGACGGATGTCAGCATCAGTCAGCAGGCGCTCTCGGTCATGGAAATAAAGGCTCCCGTGGCCGGGTTGGTCACGTGGAACCGCCTACAGCGGAGAGACCCTAAGGTTGGTGACAGCTACCAGGCGAACCAGAAGGTCGTCGACCTTGTCGATCTCAACTCCCTTCAGGCGCGAATCTACGTCCTGGAAAAGGAGGCGGGCAGCCTCGCCAAAGGGAAGCCGGTCATCATCAGACTGGACGCGCTCCCTGACAAAGAGTTCCACGGCGAAGTGACCAGTGTGACGACTGTGGCCGCTTTGATCGATTATAATTCGCCGCTCCAGTATTTCACCTGCGAAGTCACCATACGCGACGCAGGCCCATCCCTTCGCTTGATCAAGCCCGGCATGAAGCTGAGTGCGGAAGTAATTCTCGAGAAGTATGACTCCTGCTTTGTGGTTCCATCCAGCGCGGTTGACTTTAAGAACGACATTGCGACCGTCTATATCAAGAAAGGGAAGGACTTTGAGAAAAGGCAGGTAAAGGTCGGCATGGGCAAACACGGTCAGGCCACCATCTTGAGCGGGGTGAACGAAAAGGAAATCATCGCGTTGCGAAATCCGTTCGAAGAGCGACAGCTGAAACTTCCCGATTTCAGCAAGGCTTCCGCGACAAACCAGATGCAGCGTGGTGGTGGGCCCGGCGGAATGGGCGGTGGTGGTGGCAGAGGGGGGCGCTAGCCGCGTCGGAGCAAGGGACTCATCGATTCAGACTACTGAAGAAGGATCCATAGAATATGTTTATGATGGAGAGTATCAAGGTTGCTCTGCAAAACCTGGGCCGGCGTAAGCTGCGCTCCTTCCTGACGATGCTGGGGATGATCTTCGGCGTCAGTGCCGTAATCGCGATGCTCTCGATCGGCGCCGGCGCTGAGAGCGAGAGCCTGCGCATGATCGAGAGCTTTGGCATCCGCAACATCATCATTTCTGCCAAGGATTTCAAGCAGGAAGAGCTGAAGGTTATCCGGGTCGACTCGCTAGGACTGCACATGCGCGATGTTGAGGCGATCGAGGCCGTCGTGCGGCCCCGGCCGCTGGTTTCAGCCAAACGCATCGTAAAGACCTGGCAGGTGGCTTCGGAAAGAGGTCATAGCGACAGCCGCGTGCTCGGCGTGAGCAGTACGTATGCGGATATCAACAACCTCAAGCTCCTGCAGGGATCTTTCTTCCTTCCCTTCGATGACCAGGCGGAAAATCAGGTGTGTGTGCTGGGTATCACCGCCAAGCAGAAGCTCTTCGGTTTCAAGGATGCCATCGGCCAGAAACTCAAGATCAACGACCAGTGGTTTACGGTCATCGGAGTTCTCGCCGATATGACGGTGGGAGAGAAGAAAGAGTTTGAGGGAGTAAAAATCCAAAACCCCAACAACGATATCTGCATTCCAATCTATGCCTCAATCAAGAAGTTTGACGTCGATACGCTCGAGAATCAGCTCAATGAAGTCGTCGTCCAGATTCCGAATGTTCCAGGCATCGACATCAAAGAACAGTCGGCGTCCATCAACAGCCTCATGTCCACGATGCATCGGTACGTCGATGACTTCTCTCTCGTCGTGCCCGAGAAGCTGCTCGAGCAGAACCAGAAAACGCAGGCGATCTTCAATATCGTCATGGGCGCGATCGCCAGCATTTCGCTCCTGGTCGGCGGCATCGGCATCATGAACATCATGCTGGCCTCAGTGCTCGAGCGTACCAGCGAGATCGGTTTGCGACGCGCCATCGGTGCCCGCAAGCTCGATATCCGGTTGCAGTTCATCGCGGAAGCGGTCGCACTCAGTCTCGCCGGCGGCGTGATCGGCATCATACTGGGATGGGGAACTTCCAAGATGGTATCGATGTTCTCAGGATGGATTACGATTGTGGCGCCTTCCTCCGTGGTTCTGTCATTCGGAGTGAGCACGCTGGTCGGGTTGGTCTTCGGGATCTATCCGGCTGTGCAGGCTTCCAACCTTGATCCTATCGAGTGTCTCCGTTACGAGTAGTCAGGCAGGCATCGCGGGAAACAGCCGCCAAGGCTCGAAGCCAACTTCGAGCCTTGGCTTTTTTTTGCTGCTATACAAAGCGGCATAATGCTGCAATTGAAAGATCATTTCGGGCGTGCGGCAAATTTTTTGGTGGGGTCTTGAAACAATTCTTGGAAGCCCGAAGGGCCGAAAGTTCGTAGGCCCGGCCGTAAGGCCGGGATTTCGATTCCAGATGAAAATCGAGCGCCGAAGGCGCGGCACTATTTAATTTTCAGGTGCCGCGCCTTCGGCGCTCCTTCTCTCTGCAATCCCATCCCGGCTTTACGGCCGGGCCTGAATGACGACAAAATCACGCTGGCGAGCGCCAAGGGTCGCTTCCCGCTTCTTACGTGTGCCTCACGGAATTTGGACAACCAACGACCGTAGAACATGTGGCAGAATTTATGTCGTTCCGTATAGTACCCTCCGCTAGCGGTGCCAGAGGAGAACGTAAATGGCGCCGACACCGCCGTCCGCATATGGAGCCGAGGCATAGGCGACCACGTAGTGGGACATACGGCGGGTGGCCAGCCAGCGTTGCAGGTGTTCTTTGAGAACGGCCTTGTCGCTAGGTGAGTTAATGCCGCGGCCATGGACGATTTTGACACAGCACGATCGCTCTCGTGACATGCGGACGATGAAACTTTCAACCGCCTCTCTTGCCTCGATGCGACTCAAGCCATGGAGATCAATGTTGCCCTGGATCGAGTAGACGCCGTTGCGCAAATTAGGGAGAAACCGCCGGCCGGCCAAGCCTACCCAACCCTCAATATACTCGGGGTGATCCAGAATTGGAGGCGCAGCATCGCTGTCCACCGCTTCGTGAAACAGGCGTTCATCCTCGGCCCTCGAATCCTCGGGAACAGAGTGCGGTGGAATATTGGAAGAGGGTGCTGGATCACGGCGCCAACTCATGCGCGACACTCCTTCCATTGCATGCTCGAAGAGCTGGTCCGCATTCTCCGGCTCCACATTGGCTTCAGGATGGGCCGGCTGCGCCGGGAGTGGTTTCCGCGCCGGCTTTTCCTCCGGCCGCCGTCCGATTCCCGCTTTCTGCACGAGACTGGCCAGCTGCGTAAAGGGGTGGTTCCCAATATCAGACCCGGTTTCCTTCTTCTGTTTTTTTGCCATACGCCCGCCGGCATGACCTTCCAGGCATGATACACCTGAAAATATGGTGACAGGATACTCATTTCCCTATTTCCGCTTCCGCGATGAGGCCAGTTTCCCCGAGCGCGCAGCCCCTCTGTACTGAGGTCGCGGAGCTAAGCGAGCCAGGTTCTTCAGCCAAATGTCCCCAACCTTGACATTGACGTAAGAATTGACTATTGTTTGCCATCGTTTTGGGCCGGGGTATCGCAAATGCTTTGGTTTGGGCGAGGGAAAGGAGAGAGGAAATGCTTACTCTGACCGCCGCGGCGGTTGATAAGGTCAAGGAGATCATGGCGGAACGTGGTGAAGGGGGTGGTCTCAGAATCGCCGTTATCGGTGGTGGATGCTCCGGATTTCAGTACCAGATGTCTCTGGACGCGCAAGCGAATGCGGACGACAAGGTCTTCGAACAAGAAGGGTTGAGGATGTTCGTTGATGCCCGATCTTTGCTCTACCTGGAGGGTACGAAGGTTGATTATGTCAACGGATTGAACGGCTCCGGATTTAAGTTCGACAATCCGAATGCTCATAGTACCTGCGGGTGCGGTGAATCTTTTGACGCGTAATCCAGCGGAGCCTAACAGGAATCTCTGAAAACGCGGGTTTGCTGACGCCCGCGTTTTTCGTTTTCGTCGCCGAATGCTAGCGTCACGGAAAGACGCCGGGCGACCTTGCGTCCCTATGCCAGGGCAGCCGACAATATCGCGCATTCGCTAGTGCTCTTGAGTTCACGGTGATTGAGGGGAAATACAACCTTGGCGATCAAAATAAGGCAGGACAGGTTAGCTCTTATTGGTATCAAACTGCGGCCCCGGCTGGGTGTAACTCCAGGCGAGCGACGATTTCCACAACATTGCACGGCCGATATTGCAATTCACGGCGACTTCGAGGCAGCAGCTTCAGGCGATGATCTTGCTGCTGCTTCGGATTACAGCAAGCTCCTGGCAAAGGTGATTGAAGTGGCCCATGAGCGCGAGTACAACCTGCTGGAAACGCTCGCCTATCGGCTGGGGCGCTCGGTGCTGGAAGCATTTCCGGCTCACCGGGTCAACGTAAAGGTGCGCAAGCAGCCTGCCACGTTGATGGACAAGCTTGATCATGTCGAGGTGGAGGTCGAGCAGTCGTGAAAACCCGCAATACCTGGAGCTGCATGGCCGCGACCAAAATCGGAACCACGATACTCACGACGCAGCATAGCCGCAACCAAAACTTAATATCAAGACGCAAAGACTCTAAAACGCCAAGAAATCATGGATTAAAACTTTTGGCGCCTTGGAGTCTTGAAGTCTTGGAGTCTCGGCGGCAAAAATCCTTTCCGCCTGGCAGGTGAATGTAGCAATCGGGAGCGAGGTCAGAAAATGAAAATCGGCGAGTTTGCAAAACAAGTCGGTGTCAGCGTCCGGGCAATACGCTACTATGAGGAGTTTGGTCTGTTACGGCCGGAACGGCGCAGTAGAGGAGGCTTTCGCCTCTATGGTCCGGAAAACCGCAAGCGGTTGGCGGTGATTTATTTTCTAAAGGAAATAGGGCTCTCGCTCACTGAAATTCGTGAGATCTTGCTGGCGAAGAAAGCTTCGGGCGGTGACAAGGCGACCGTAGGCTTCTTGCTGAGAGTCTTCAATGAAAAACTCGCAATGGTCGAATCCAAGATCGACGCCCTCAATGCCATGAAAGCGGAACTCGAAAATGCACTGCGGATATTGCGCTCTTGCGAGAGCTGCAGCCGAGAAGTCCTGCTCGATGCCTTGTCTTGCGGCGATTGCGCAAAACTTGGTCCGACTGAGGCGGTCCCCGAGACCCTGCGGGTTATCCTGCAGTAAAGTGTTGAAATGGGTCGGGCGGCGAGTTGGTTTCGGATTTTGGATAAGGGCTATTCAATAGACTCCACAACCCACAACCTATAGTAATTTGGGGTATGGAGGACTATGAACCACGAAGACCACAAAGACCTCGAAGATAAAATCTCCAGGATATTTTTTCTTCGTGGTCTTTGCGGTTCCGCTTTCTTTGCCAAATCCGTGCGAGGTCGTAAAAAGCATAACCACAATATATAGGGGCTTGTGGAGTCAATTGAATAGCCCTTTTTTGGATTTCGGATTTATGCGTCGCGCGCTTGAGATTCAACCACGTTCAAATCCGAAATCCGCGATCCAAAACCCAAAATTGGGAGGGATGAATCATGGCAGAGGCAACCGGAGACGGTCCCGGGTTCTTTACTTCAAAACTGGAGCGTGCAATCGGCTGGGCGCGCAAATACTCGATTTTCCAGTATCCCTTTGTTACCGCCTGTTGTGGCATGGAGTACATGTCGACGGCCGCCGGCCATTACGACATGGACCGCTTCGGTGCGGGTCTGCCCCGGTTTTCACCCCGTCAGGCCGATGTCCTGTTCGTCGTGGGTACGATCAGCCATAAAATGGCGCCCATCCTGCGGCGGATCTACGACCAGATGTGCGAGCCCAAGTGGGTTGTCGCTTTCGGCGTCTGCACCTGCACTGGCGGTTTCTATGACAACTATGCCACGGTGCAGGGAATCGACACGATCATTCCGGTCGACATCTATATTCCGGGCTGTCCGCCGCGCCCCGAAGCAGTGCTGGACGGCCTCATGAAACTGCAGGCCAAGATTGAGCATCAGAAGCAGCTCTACTAGGAACGCCCATGGAAACTACCGGCACGACCGCAGACAAAGAAACCAGGAACATGCTCCTGAATGTGGGGCCCTCGCATCCCGCGATGCACGGAGTCATACGTTTGATCACGGAGCTGGAAGGCGAGAAGGTCATTAAAATCGAGGCCGAAATCGGCTACTTGCATCGTGCCTTCGAAAAAAGCTGCGAGAACTCGAGCTGGACGCAAGTGATGCCCTATACAGACCGGTTGAACTACGTCTCCCCGCTGATCAACAATTTTGGTTATTGCGCGGCTGTTGAGAAGCTTCTGGGAATCGAAATCCCTGATCGCTGCAAATACATCCGGGTCCTGATGAGTGAGGTGTCGCGCATCACCGATCATCTGACCTGCATTGCCGCGTCGGCGATGGAACTGGGAGCCATGACCGCCTTCCTCTACCTGATGAAGGCTCGTGAGTATTTGTACGAGATCGTGGAGCAGGTTACCGGAGCGCGACTGACCATATCCTATGGACGTATCGGGGGCGTAAAGGCAGAATTGCCCGACGGATTTGAATCCGCCCTCCAGGACGCTCTCAAAAGGACGGAGAAAGAGCTGCTGGAGGTGGACAAGTTGCTGACCAAGAATCGGATCTGGATCGATCGTACGCGGGACGTGGGCGTGCTGACGAAGCAAAACGCCATGGCATACGCGATCACCGGTCCGCTGGCTCGTGCTTCGGGGATCAACTACGACGTCCGCAAGGCATTCCCATATTTCGCGTACGACCGCATTCAATTCGATATTCCCCTAGGCGAGCGGGGCGACAACTACGATCGCTATTTGGTGCGCATGGAAGAGATGCGCCAGAGCATGCGCATCATCCGCCAAGCCTTGCGCGACCTTCCCGGCGGCCCAATAGCCGTAGACGCCAAAGGCAAGGTGGTGGAGTCGTTCGATCTCATCGACGAGGCAAAGCTCGGGCAAACGTCGGGGTTGGTCAATGTGGTGAGTACCGTCGAGCCTACTCTGGAAGGTACCCAGAAGCGCTTCAAACAACGGATCGCGGCTCCGGACCGCAGGGTCACACTTCCGAGCAAAGAAGACGCCTACGGAAACATCGAAGGGCTGATGAACCACTTTAAATTGATCATGGATTATCACGGGATGAGGCCCCCCGCGGGCGAAGCGTATTTTCCGGTCGAAGGTGCCAACGGCGAGTTGGGCTTC
>Ga0187878_1004911_pt1 | contig 10151 bp, 13 predicted proteins | sample June2016WEW_17_1_FD_132979 | JGI IMG/M metagenome (GOLD analysis project Ga0187878, IMG submission 132979) | Peatland microbial communities from SPRUCE experiment site at the Marcell Experimental Forest, Minnesota, USA - June2016WEW_17_150 | ecosystem: Environmental > Terrestrial > Soil >...
ATGATTACCTCTCTCCGGAAGTTGCCACTGAATATCACTTTCAATTATATGCCAAAAAAATACTTTACTTTCTGCATTTGGGGCAGATCCCATAGAGTTCCAGCTTGTGGGTATGTATAAGGTAACCGTGGCTCTCCGCAATATCGGCCTGGAGCTTTTCAATAGCCTCGTTGGCAAACTCTTTCACTGCTCCGCAACTTGTACAGACCAGGTGATCATGGTGCTCCCCTTCAGCAACATGCTCAAACCGCGTCTGACCGTCCCCGAAATGAATCTCGCGGGCAATCCCCGACTCGGAAAAAAGCTTCAACGTCCTGTAGACGGTCGCATAACCGATATTCGGGTGCCTGGCGCGCAAAGACAGGTACAGTTCCTCAATACTCATATGGTGATCGCTGGAGAGGAAACCATCCAGGATGATATCTCTCTGGCGAGTTGATTTCAGCCCCTTCCGGGTAATGAAATCATGAAATATTTTCTTCTTCGCTCGTTTCACACTCTCATCCTTATTGAAAATGATTTTCAGAGTACTTTTCTTCACAAGTTGTGTCAACATTTTTTTGGAATTTTAAGAAAAAAACAAATTTTTAAATAAGGATTCGAATTCTGCGCTCCTTCAAATCCAGGCGGCAAACAATGAGTCAGCTTCCATCGGGAGACTCCGGATAAGAAAATAGTGGTTTCCAGTTCGTAAACGGGGATATTCTCGTCTTGGCAAGAAAATAAATCCATTTCACAGTGGCGTACACCGGTACGTCGCACAGAAAAGCCCGCAAACTGACACAATCAGGGCGGGCATCTGAATTTTGCACGGGTAAATTTAACGGCATCAGCTCTTCAGCAAGTTGACCACTGTGCGACCTCGCAAACCTCCTTTGAGGATTGCCTGGATTTTATCCTCCAAAGTCTGGAGGGTGCATTCTTCGGCCACAGTATCCAGGTTGGCCGGCTTCCATTGGCCTGCCAGCTTAGCCCATATTGCAAGGCGCTGCTCCGGCGGACACTGGGCCGAATCAATCCCTAGAAGGCTGACGCCGCGTAGAATAAACGGATAAACGTTGACCGACAGTTCCGGCGACCCGACCAGTCCGCAGCAGGTAACTGTGCCACGGCTACGGGTGGACTTAATGGCGGCGGCGAGCATTTCACCCCCCACCACGTCAACAACACCGGCCCATCGCTCCTTCATCATGGGGCGTTCCACCCCGGCCAGAACCTCATCCCTGCTGATCACCCCGATAGCTCCGAGGGTAAACAGATAATCTCTCTCCGACAGCTTGCCGGTTGCAGCGATCACCCGAAAACCAGCCTTGGCCAAGATGGCTACAGCAATACTGCCAACCCCTCCGGTAGCTCCGGTGACGAGGATTTCTCCGCCATCCGGCTGCACGCCAGTCTGGATAAGCTTCCAGACCGATAGCCCGGCGGCAAAGCCGGCGGTACCGAGAACCATGCTTTCCCGCAAGGTAAGCCTGGCTGGCAAAGGCACAGCCCAATGCGACGGAACGCGTATGTATTGACCGAATCCGCCTGCGGTATTCATTCCCAGGTCGTAGCCGGTCACGATCACCCGGTCTCCCGGTTCATAGGCGCCGTCAGAACACTCAACCACTTCTCCGGCGGCATCGATGCCCGGTGTGTGAGGATATTTCTTTGTTACGCCCGGCCGCCCTGTCGCAGAGAGGGCATCCTTGAAGTTAAGGGACGAGTAGTGGACCTTAACCAGAAGCTCTCCCGCAGGCAACTCACCGACTGATCTTGTACATATCTTGCGTATAAAGATATTCGGTTGAATTTCTTCAACAATCATTGCGGTAAAAGTCTGCAACGACATAACCTGCTCCCCGATTTAAAATATATGGTTTGAACTGCAGGGTACCATGGTTAAAGAACACAACTTACCAGACGTCCAGTCCGAATACACAAACATCCATTTAAACCAGTTGTTCTTTAACAGCATCGCGTTTCACTATTTTTGTAATCAGCGGGTTCAATAATCATCATATTGTGAGAGTTGCTGGCATTATGTAATCTTTCCGCAGATAAAGAGCATGGCCTAGCTCAAAGCCGGCGATGTTTTATAAGGATAACCAAACAAGCGAACACGGCGCAACAAAGCAGACGGATCTTCGCATGAGCTTTCAACAGCCGTCAGGGAATGGGATATCATGTTACCAGCAGATAAATAGTTTCCATCCGGTAACTCCGGATGAGAAACCATTGGTTTCCGATTCGGAAACGAGGATTTTTTGGTCCTGGCAAGAAAATCAAGAGGTTCCGCAAAGGCGTACAACATTACGCCGCAAAAGAAAGCCCGCAGATTGACGCCGCTCGGGCGGAAAAAGACTGTTTCCGGATGAAAACTAAATATGTCACTTCCCGGGAGCAGGCAGCTTACGGATCAATTTCTTGTAATTTTCCCATTCAACAGCCGTCCAGATTTCCGTATACGCATGGCCAAAGGTGCGGATAATTGTTGCCACTTTCATGGCCGTATCAACATCCGGAGCTCGGAAGATATCCAGATAGTCACAAGGTCCGAGTATTGCGAAATTATGCAGCCACTCCACCTTGGGACATTCAGAGGAAATATATTCCATGACCTTGCGTTCCAGTACTTCCAGAGATTCGGGCGAATTCAGCGCATCGGGAGAGAGTCGGGTTATCATGACAAACGTTTGCATGATTAATTCCTCCTATATCGAAATCCCGCATTTTGATACTTTAAGTCTAACCCTCAATTTCCCAAGGTCAAGGACTCTTTAATTCCCTCCGAAAACCCATAATGTAAAGAAAGGACAGAAAACCTGACATAGAAAATCAAGTGCTTTGCCGTGTGTTTGCCTGACTCCGGTATAGCAGGAAGCATTTAGAAACAGCAAAAAACAGACAAATCAGGTTTCCCGGCTTATTTGACTTAAAATAATTTATTTTTCGGGAAGGTTGCAAATCTCATGAAGTAACTTGACGCCTGTTCAAGAGACAGCACATTCGAATACGGGTTGATGAGTTTCTTTCCGTGTATTCGTAATAGAGCCTGACAGTTCTTCAGATATATTCCCGGAAGAGTTGATGTTCTGTACTACCTTGTAATAAGAAAAATGGGTTTCATTCTCAGCTTTTGTCCGGATGTATCCCTTTTTCAGAAGAAATCCATCAAGTACAGGATTCATGACTTTATCAATCCGGACATAAAATAAAGAGCAATCTTTGAAGTATAAACCGTAGTCAAACTCTTCCAATAATTCCAAAAAATCAGTGAACAACCCTTTGCGACGATTTTTTTCCGCTACGCTGACGTTCACAATATTAATGCAATTGGGTTTACCGTTTTCGTTCGAATCGTAATTAAAAGTCACGGCAAAATTTTCAGAATCCAGCCAGCGCTTCTGAACATGAGCCTCTATGATGGACATTCCCGAAATTCCATTGGTTTCTTTAAGCGATGCACTATTGGAGGGAGAAGACAAAAACTTATTAAGTTGCTTAGTTATGTCAAATAATTTAGTACTCATGTCAATAAATGATAAGAAAAAGTAAATATTTTACATGGGTTACAATAGAATCACGGTACAGATATCAAATACTTGTCTGTAAATAGTTCCCATCCGGAAATTCGGGAAGAGAAACTATTGGTCTTCGGGTCCACATTATCTGGGCATACGTTACATTTTATAAATACCAAAACTTAATTTTATTTTCAATAAATTTTCAGACAATGTTTTACACTCGTTAAATATTTTTCAAATAAATTGGTGAGGAGATTTGACATACTGATAGTTCAGGAGGGTATGATAAAATAGCTTATCCATGAGAAACAACATGCAGGCTGGCAGAAAATTAGAAACTTTCCTGCATAAATAACAGCGGCAACAAATTCATCGGCAAGTCAGAAATATCATTAAATTGTTGTTCTTTATAAGCTGCTCTAAGGCGGAGTTGTAAATGCAGAGTCTATCTGAATGCTTTCCGGATCTGCGAACGTGAACCTGTCCGGGAAGGGACGGGCTGATAATCCTGGGTTTCCGGTTGATTTTTCAATTTATTAAAGTCTCATACCTTGACATGCAAATCTTCTGTTGATCATAACCGTAATTGTTCACACTTGCCCTCCACCCTGTTGTCCGACAAATACGTCTATTTCAGCGTCTTTCCTATCGTGCGGTTTTAGCTTTGCCTCGATTTTCACATCGTATCCCAGGGCATTAAGAAAATAGAAAAGATGCTCAAGGGAGAACTCATTGACGCGCCCGCCCATTAGAGCAGCAAGATTCGTCATGTCTATTCTGAGCATCCAGGCCGCCCCTTTCTCACTCAAGCCTTTTTCCCGAATGATTTCTAATATCCTGTGGGCAAGCTGCTGTTTCGCAGGCCGCTCTTGTTGTTCAAGAAAGTCGGAATCGGCCGAATTCCCCCCATTGATTTTGAAGAATCCATTCTTGTCATCAGGAAACATCTTCACTCCATTAAAAATAAATCTGAAAAAATGCTTCGCTAAGATAGCCGCTATGAATGTCCGGAAACACAATGTTAATGATAATCTATCGTGGTTATCTCTGAAGCATATAACGGGGCATTCCAAAACTCAACAGTAACTTCCTGCAAAACCTTCATATTAAAAATCGCCTCTAATTATCTCAGCTGTTATAACAACAGGGGTACCTCTTACAGTCCTGTCCTGGAAATCCGGGATAATTGCCGGGATACCGAAGCTCACCTTGCCATTTTCAATTTGAACTAAAGATAGATTTGAATTGCGGTGCAATGAACCATTCGCACCACCAACAGCGACTCTGCCGTGCGAACTGATATCTGGATAATTGGTAAAGTCGTCGGATTTCCTGTTAAAAGCAATTACTACCGCTCCCATCACTGCCCCGGCCAAACCTGCCTGAAAAGCATTCTGCACAGCCCCCTTGTTGGGACTCTCCCCTGCAAAACAGGGAACTTTACAACAAAACAGAAAGGGAACCGACATTATGACGATAAATTTAAGTTTATAGAACCTCTGATTATTCATTGGAAACTCCTTCGGCCCCCAATCATTACCAAAGAGTTCAATTTTCATTACAGATTACAGCATGGTAACAGTCTATCGCAAAAAGTTCGATTGTCAAAAGTCGACTGTCAGCAAGAATCAGCATCAATACTCTGCAGGCAGACAAAATGGGACTCGGTTACCCGGGTTCGCTAACAAAAAGGCTTAAGAACTTTTCAGAACTCACCGAACATGAAGCATTACGTAATGCTTATTTGGCAGATGTTTGATTGCAGACAAATCCCTCCTCATTTTTTGAATTAATTTCCCTTGACCTCTACTTAAAAACTCCAGCAACAGGAATTTGCTCCGATAAGATACCTATGCTTTAGTAAGAATTATTGACATTGTAACCAAGTTCAATCCCTGGAGGAAGTATGGGAGATTTTTATATACCTGTCGGCATCGAAAGTATCGAAACAAACATTTTCCCCGATGTAGCATTATATTTAAAAAGTGGCAAAAACTTTGTACTTTACAAAAGTCATGGTCGCGATTTTTCCGAGAAGGATACCGAACGACTCAAGCATAATAATGTTGAATTTTTATATGTAAGTCCAGGCGATCAGGAAGTAATTAATGAATTTATGGAAAGCAATGCTGAGCGGCTGCTCAAGGATGAGACGCTGGGAAACAAAACTAAAGGAAAGATAATCTATCAGACTTCTATCAACTTCGTGGGAGATATATTCGATAATCCCGACAAAGTCTGTGACTTCGACCGAAGCAAGCGTTTGATCGAAAACATTATTCTCTATCTTTCGAATGACAAACAAGCCTTTTCTTCTCTTGAATCTGTCATGTCACACAATTACTTTACATTTGTCCACAGCCTGCAGGTTACCGCACTTTCTCTGCTTCTACACTCAGAAGCCTATCTACTTCCTCGCGATGAATTAGTGGACGTTGGAATCGGCACAATTCTTCATGATTTTGGAAAAATCTTCGTTTCCCGGGAAATTCTCGAAAAGACTGGCAGGCTGACCGAAGAAGAAATGAATCAAATCAGAAAACACCCGGATGAAGGGTATAAATACCTTAGAGGAAAAACAAGCCTCAATGACGTATCCCTTTCTATTGTCCGTTACCACCATGAGCGGAACAACGGCAACGGATTTCCACTTGGAATAAAAGGTACTGGAATCCCGCGCAGTGCCCAAGTTGGGGCAATCTGCGACCTCTATTGCACTCTTACTATCGATCGGAATTGCAGAAAAACACTACCATCGCACTTAGCCATACATATTATGAAAAATGAGATGAAAGGGGCATTCAATGAGCAGCTGCTGGGCATTTTGGAGACATTAGTCTGTACTGAAGATAGTGGAACAACCTTGTTCTAAAATAATTTCGTATTCATATGTCATCGGCAGTTTTTCTTACAAAATCAAATAATCTCTGCAACAGTGACCGTCTGCCCAGACGCAAGTTTAATAGACCCGACCGAGGAATAACGACACGTGGGATTGCTTATCCGATATTACTAGCGCTGGGGAAAAAGAGGTTCTTGGCTAATTCAGATCATAAGCAATTATAATTATTGTTAAAGTCATAAAAAAAGAGAAAAACCACGACTTAACGTATGCCTTTCTCTTATTTTATATGTCTTATATTGATGTTTTATGTGTACGATATTTTACACGATTGATTATCCAATCTCTAATCTAGATTAGACATTTAATCAATTATATGGAATATCTATACAGTCTCTTCAGTTGCAGGCTCAGCTACAGAAACAGTTGCCGGTGCTGGTTCACTCATAATAGTTTCGATCTTCTTTTTCGTCTTTTTGACGTCTTTTTTGGTCAATTCTTCCTCAACCAACTCTATTACCGAGAGCGATGCACAGTCACCTAAACGTGTTCCCAATTTAATAATACGGGTGTAGCCACCCTCTCTTTCTTTAAAGCGCGGTGCCAAAACCGCAAAGAGCTTTGTAACAACCTTTTTGTCCCTGATGTAAGAAGCTGCCTGACGAATAGCATTCAGATCTCCCTGTTTACCCAGAGTGATCATCTTCTCAGCAATAGGCCTGAGTTCCTTTGCCTTTGCATCAGTTGTGGTTATCCTTTCATGATTCAGGAAAGACGTCACCATATTTCTAAACATCGCTGTACGGTGACTAGTAGTCCTCCCGAGTCTTCTACCTGCATTATTGTGACGCATGACGCACGATTCCTTTCTCGTAATCTCAATCTTACAAGTTATTCTTCTTCTTGCTTTTCTCCACGCAGTCTGCGCATTATTTCCAAATCGGGAAAACTATCCAGCTGCATTCCTAAAGTCAAACCCATTTCTGACAATACATCCTTGATCTCATTCAATGATTTTCTGCCAAAATTCTGTGTCTTCAGCATTTCAGCTTCAGAGCGTGAAACTAGTTCACCTATTAACTTGATACCGGCATTTTTCAGACAATTAGCTGAGCGAACAGAAAGTTCAAGCTCGTCCACTGAGCGATAAAGATTCTCGTTAATCTTTTCCTTATCTTCTTCTAAACCGGTTTCTTCTGCAACCTCAACCTCTTCATCAAAATTGATAAAAATTGAGAGTTGTTCTTTCAATATCTTGGCTGCATAAGCTATCGAGTCTTCCGGCTTGATACTGCCGTCAGTCCAGACCTCAAGTATTAATTTATCATAATCCGTCATCTGACCAACACGAGCATTGGAGACACTTAAATTAACTTTCTGTATCGGAGAGAAAATCGAATCAATCGGGATCGTGCCTACCGGAGCTTTTTCATCTCTATTACGATCTGCAGGAACATAACCTTTCCCGATTTTTACAATCATCTCCATTTCCAAATTCGCATCCATGGAGCAAGAAGCTATATGATGATCAGGATTTAAAATTTCAACATTTGGATCTGTAACAATATCTGAAGCCTTTACCAAGCCCTGTCCTTTGTAAATAATTCTTATTGTACGAGGCTCAGAACCGTGCAATTTTAATCTTACACCTTTCAGATTGAGGATTATATCTGTTACATCCTCAGTAACACCAGGTATAGATGAAAATTCATGCAAAACACCTTTAATGCGTACAGAAGTGATCGCTGCACCTTGCAAAGAAGAAAGTAAAACACGACGGAGGGAATTACCCAGAGTCGTGCCAAAACCTCTTTCAAATGGTTCAGCGTGGAACTTACCGTAAGTATTTGTATATGTTTCTGCATCAACCTGCATCTTCTTTGGTTTTATCAGATCACGCCAGTTTCTGTACATCTATTTCCCCCCAAAGTGGGTGTAGTAAGGATTATTTTGAATACAACTCAACTATCAGCTGCTCTTGAATAGGAGTTGTCAAATCTTCTCGAGTTACATTTGCTTTCACAACACCCTTGTATCCATCTTTATCAAGCTCAAGCCATTGCGGTATTCCGCGACGTACAACCGCTTCTAACGACTCATTGATGCTGTTTATGGATCGACTCTTTTCCCGAAGCTCTATTACATCAGAAACTTTAACCTGAAAAGAAGGTATATTAACTTTTCTGCCATTTACCTTGAAGTGACCATGCCTGACTAGAATTCGCGCTTCACTGCGAGACGAAGCAAATCCCATTCTATATACTATGTTATCAAGGCGTTTTTCAAGAAGGCATAGAAGATTTTCACCAGTAACACCCTTCATCCTGTCAGCTTCTTGAAAATATCCCCGGAATTGCTTCTCAAGAATACCATAAATACGCCTGACCTTTTGTTTCTCCCGCAATTGAATACCGTATGAAGAAACTTTAACACGAGCTTGTCCATGTTGTCCAGGGGGGTAATTTCTGCGCTTGATGGCACACTTGTCAGTGAAACATCTCTCACCCTTTAAGTAAAGCTCCATATTTTCCCTTCTGCACAGTCTGCAGCAGGCTTCCGTATATCTAGCCAATTACAACCTCCTTGAAACTTTTACCTTATTTTATACCCTTCTTCTTTTCGGTGGACGGCAGCCATTATGGGGTATAGCGGTTACATCTCTGATAAAACTAATACTAAATCCAGCTGCCTGTAATGCACGGAGTGCAGATTCGCGGCCTGATCCGGGGCCTTTGACATACACTTCAATATTACGGACACCATGCTCTTGTGCTTTTTTAGCTGCGTCTTCAGCAGCCATTTGAGCGGCAAAAGGTGTACTTTTACGCGACCCCTTGAATCCCTTACTGCCTGCAGTAGACCAGGCAAGCACATTGCCGACAGGATCAGTTATAGTGATCATTGTATTATTAAAGGTAGCTTGAATATGTGCCACGCCAGTTGGGATATTCTTTTTTTCTTTTTTCTTTCTAACTACCTTTTTTGCTGGATTTGCCATACTTCCTCCGATTACCTAAAAGCTATTTCTTTTTCCCTGCAACTGTTCTTGCGGGACCTTTTCTCGTGCGAGCATTTGTTTTTGATCTTTGTCCACGAACAGGAAGTCCTTTTCTGTGCCGCAATCCGCGATAACATCCGAGGTCCATAAGTCGCTTTATATTCATTGATATCTCCCTGCGAAGATCACCCTCCACTTTGTAGGTTTTATCAATGATATCCCGAATTTTAGAAACTTCAGATTCGGTAAGATTATCTGTCCTTGTATTAAAATCAACACCGGATTCAGTAAGAATCTTTTGTGCAGATGATCTTCCTATCCCGTAGATATAGGTCAATGCAATCTCAATCCTCTTGTTTTTAGGTAAATCAATTCCGGTAATACGTGCCAATGCCCGCTCCTCCTAATTAGTGTTTCTGTTATCCTTGTCTTTGAGTATGCTTCGGAATATCACAGATAACTCGCACGATGCTCTTACGTTTAATTATCTTACATTTATCACAAATTTTCTTAACTGAAGCTCGTACTTTCATAATGTATCCTTTCGCTAATGCTTACAAGACATTCTCAATGAAAATTAAAATTGTGTCAATATTTCAGAGCCATTTTCGGTGATTGCAACAGTGTGCTCGAAGTGTGCTGACAAACTATTGTCACAGGTCACTGCAGTCCAGCCGTCGCCCAAAACCTTAACTTCAGCTCCTCTTTCATTAATCATAGGCTCGATTGCCAGGACCATACCTTTTTTCAACACTACACCTCGGCCTGGCAGACCAAAATTCGGTATTTGTGGACTCTCGTG
>Ga0187878_1004913_pt1 | contig 10150 bp, 6 predicted proteins | sample June2016WEW_17_1_FD_132979 | JGI IMG/M metagenome (GOLD analysis project Ga0187878, IMG submission 132979) | Peatland microbial communities from SPRUCE experiment site at the Marcell Experimental Forest, Minnesota, USA - June2016WEW_17_150 | ecosystem: Environmental > Terrestrial > Soil >...
CGTTCCTGGCTGTCTCGAAAGGCTTGCACGTGCACCATCTAGACGGACGGTGGTCCCGGCTTCCTTGCCTTCCACCTCCCCTCCTGAACGGGGAGACACGTTGGTGGTGGGCCTGCAAGCTTATCGACGGTGCTCTGCGAGAGCATTAGCTCCAGACCGTGGCGGCAACCTGGCGGGCCTCCCGCTCGGTGTCCGGCTGGCAGGAGCCCCTCGGCTGTGCGACGAGTCCCCTTGGAACGCCCGAACCGGCCGTTACAAGTCTCATACGCACCAGTGTTCGGCTGCATCCCTTGGGCCTGCGACTGGGGGCCGCGGGGTTCCGGCACCCCATCGTGGGTGGCACACACCCAGCCTCCGCCGCGCCCCTCCTAAATTAGGACGGCACTATCGTGCTGGGACTCAGGAACAGAGCACGGATTATAAGACCGAAGCCACGTCAAGGCCACATTTTTCCGACGAAGAGAGAATCTCCTGGTGGCGTTGACTATTCGTTGAGTAGTCGGGCAGGCCGCGGGTCAATGTGCCCCCGCGCCGCGCACAAGCCGCAGCGGCTGTTATCAACATTCGAAGGGGAGCAAGCGTCGAGCCGGTCCTTGGCTGTGGGCGGTGCGAGTTTCTAGCGTTCGAGCGGCAACCCGGCCTTCTCCCAACCGGCTAGGCCCTCTTGGTAGACTTTCAGCTTCTCCGCAGCAAAGCCGAAGGTCAGAAGGGCACGTCCCGCAGCCCGGCTGGCGGCGCAGACATCACCCGCGGAGTGCCCGCTTTCGTACAGCACAATGTTCCTGTCTTTGGGCAGACTGCCCTGGCGTTCCTGGACTTTCTCCGCAGGAATGTTGATGGCTCCTGGGATTCGGCCACTCTGGAATTCCTTGGGCTGCCGGACGTCAACGAATAGAACCTTGGCAGAGCCCTCGAAGAGTCGGCGGGCCTCAGTTGTCCCGATCAGGGCGGGCTCCGGCTGCCCGGCATCGTCCTCGCTACACCCCAGCGGAGAACCCTGGAGATGCGTGAACAATGCGGCGCCACTGTTGCCAAAGGTGCCGGGCGAAGCGGAGGGCGAACTCCCCGCGGAGGGCGAAGCGGACGTTGGCTGCGTTCCGGCTTGGGCCAACGTTGTCCCCGCACGGCCCAGTTCCTGCTCGATCAGGCGGGCAAACTCGGCGGACTCGATCGGACCCTCGATCATCTTGTGCCCGACGAAGAATGTAGGTGTGGCGCGCACGCCCAGCGTGTGGCCGTCTTCGAGGTCGCGCCGGACGCGCTCGGCCATCTTGCCACTCGCCAGACATTGGTTGAAGCGCGCGACATCCAAGCCCAGCTCGCCCGCGTAGCGCTTCAGTGCTGGCACGCCAAGGTCAGTCTGGTGTTGGTAGAATCTTTCGGCGGCCTCCCAGAACTTACCTTGTTCGGCGGCGCATTCGCTGGCTTCAGCAGCCGCCTGCGATTGCGGGTGAATACTCTCCAGGGGGAAGTGGCGGAACACGAACCGAATCTGATTCCCGTAATGCGCGCGGGTCCTGCGAACGGCCGGCTCGGCCATCCCGCACGGCACGCACTGGAAATCGCCGAACTCGACCACGCTCACCAGCGCCTGCGGATTTCCTGTGGCATGACTGTCCGGACGAACCAGGCGTTGGAGCAAAGTCTCCGGGGACGCCGTCGCGGCGGGGGGAAGCGTGTGGGAACGCACCAACAAATAGAACCCGGGGGCCCCCACCACCAGCGTTACCACACAGATAGCAAAATACCTCCGCGCCAAGGCGAGCGCGGCCTGCGGCTCCGGATGGGGCGCCGCCCGCGCTGTTACCGAGAGGGCAAAAGCGAAAACAAGCGTGACGCTACCCGCCGAAATCATGCACCAGGTGCACCAAGCGTGCAGCACGAAGGCTTCGATCCCGCTCAAATAAAGGGAAAACAGAAAGCCCGCGCCCGCAATCCCGGTCACCGCCCAGCGGATCAGCTTTGCAGTTCCGGCGGCCACCAGACTCTCAGCAAAAACCAGCAGCGCCAGCGTGACGTACATCAGCACGCCGAACGCAGGCAGAGGAACTCCTAGGAGATGGGAATAGGAACTGGTGCGCACCACATCGCAGCCGGTCCCGCCCCCGAGACAAATCATAGGGCTCGCCGGGGAGGTATAGACCCACAACAGGTACGAGGAGTCGAACAGGCCGACCAGGCTCAGTGCCAGCAGCAACGATTTCCGCATCGCCTCTTATTGTACAACGGCCGGGAAGTTTGGAAACTGATGATTGGAGGTTGTGAACTCCTCGCGTCGTTTCTTCAATCGTCAATCTTCAATCGTCAGTCGTCAATATCAGAACGCCCCGCCGCCGCCACCGCCAAACCCGCCGCCGGAAAAGCCCCCGCCGCCGAAGCCCGAGCCGCCCGAAGAGAGAAAGCCCGAGCCTTCGGACCGCGGCGTAGAAACAAAGGTTGAGGCGGTACGCGATGACATGGCACTCAAGTTGTACATCAGGAGGGACGGCCGGAAAGTGCCATCGTAATGCCCTTGGTACCAATCCGGCGGTTGTTTGTAGATGTTCTCAAACGCGTGTGCCCACTTGCCCTCCACGCCCAGGGCCATCGCATAGGGCAGATACTTGTCAAACATCTCAGGAGAATTCACCAGCCGGGCAAAGTGGTCCTTCTCGGCCCGGTTTATGAACTCCTCGAAGCCGAGGATCTGATTGCGCACGCGTGCGCCGAGTATCGTCCGCGCCGGCATGACCAACGCGAACCCGATCATGATGAGTCCAGAGGCAGCGCTGGCCAGGACCGCCGTGAGCGTGGAGGTCCCGCTCTGTCCGGCCCAGAACACCAGGAGGAATCCGACAACGACCGTCATGCCAATTCCCAGCCCCAGATAGAGATTCCTCACCTTCTGGGGATTGTGTGTGTAATAGCGGCTGGAGATGAGCTGATCGAAAAGTGCTTCCCGAATCCCCGGCAACTTCTGGTAGAACTCATTCTTTAGGCTGGAGAGGCTAACCGTGGCTCCAGGGTGGCCGGGATTGGTGAACATGCCCCGCAGCAATTCGCGTTCATGTTCTTTCAACTTATCCCACTCGGAGTCCGGCTTGAGTAAGCGAAACACGTACTCGCGCGTTTTCCAGAGCAGGCCCGTCTCCTCGCCCTCCTCGATGCGCAGGTAGCCGCGCACCGCCAGGTCCACGAGTGTCGCCGTGATATCCCGCATATCTGGCGTGTTGTCCACCAGCGTGCCCACTTCTCCAGGCGTCAACTTTTCCGGCGGCTCATAGAGCACCATAATCGGCTCGGAAAGGCGCGGATCCCTGCCGCGCTTGTACCACAACCAGAACATGAAAATGAAAACGACGATGGGAACGCCAAACATCCAGTTGGCGCGCAGGAAGCGCCAAGTGAGCGCTGCTGCTCCGGGTTTTGCCACCACGCCCTTGTTCCAGCCGACCACCGCAGTCAGACCCTCGCGGTAGCTGAGGCCGTGCCGCGCGCGGATGGAGACTTGGCTCCCGGTGGTCTCGACATCGGCGTCGGATGTTGTCGAACCGAAGGCGCCCGTATAGGCGGTGGCGCGCAGACCCGGGCCGGCCGCCGCCGCGGGCAGTTTGATCACCGCGCTCGCCTGGTCGATGGGCACGGGCCATTCGGTCCCCGTGGCATTCCAGTAAAGTTCGTCATGCTCGTCGAAGTAGCGGATGGCGTTCTCCACGCGATAGGTGAGCAGCACGGTCTTGGTGGTGTCCTGGGCGCCGGGGATCCAGATTTTGTACTTGATATAGTGCCCCTCGCGGGAGGTCTCGCAGCGCAGATCCTTACCTGTCTCGTCCGTGACACTCAGCAAGTCAACAAAGAGCTTGTAGTTGAACCCCTCGGGTGTTTGGTAATCGACCGGAATGGTGCGGAAGATGCCATTGAACGAGCCAGAAAAGCGGGGCTGGAGCGTTTCCGTGACGGTGAGCGAGCCGTCTGGGTGCACCTCTAGCGCGGCGTTGAAACCCTCCAGCCGCCACGACCGCTCGCCCCGCGCGCGGGCAGGGAGGGAAATCACCGCGAGGCAGATGCCCAGGGTAAAGGCAAACAGCCGACGTCGCAGCATGGGACCTCCTGGCAGGACCCGGCTAAGTACCGGGGGTTTCGAAACGAACTTTGGGCGCTTCCCGCTCGGCGGCGACAGCCACTTCGAAGAATTCGCGCGCCTTGAAGCTGAACATGCCGGCGATGAGGTTGGTGGGGAATTGCGCGATGCGCGTGTTCAGATCGCGCACCACGGCGTTGTAGTAGCGCCGCGCCAGCTGCACCTGCTCCTCAATCTGCGTGAGTTCCGACTGAAGCTGAGTGAAGTTCTCCACCGCGCGCAACTGCGGGTAAGCCTCTGCCACGGCGAAGAGCGATTTCAGGGCTTCGGTGAACATGCCCTCGGCCTGGGCCTTCGCTGCCGGGCTGCCGGCCGACATAGCATGCGCCCGCGCCTCCGTGACCTTCTCGAAGGTGGTCCGTTCGTGCGCGGCATAGCCCTTTACCGTCTCGACCAGGTTGGGAACCAGGTCGTAGCGCCGTTTCAGTTGCACTTCGATGTCAGCCCAGGCGTTGTCCGACTGCACGCGGAGCTTGACCAGGGTGTTGTATGCCAGGATGACGAAGAACACTAGAACTACGAGCAGGATGAGCAGAACCCAGCCGATCATATGCCTCCTTTGCCGTCCTCGGGATTCCGACAGAGGGCCGAGATCGTTCCAATTGTGGACCCACTATACCCGTCCTCTCCGCCACTGTAAAGCTGACCTGCGGTTCCTGCCTTCTGTCTGTGGGACCCCTGCCGCGCAGGTCGGGAAAAGACATGTTTGACATTCTGCCCCATGGGATTTAATCTCAGCGCCAATAGCCGGTCTGTATCCTCGTCCAACCGGGGGCACAGCAGGTTGAGTCCAGCCCGAGGGAGGTTTCCATGCGGCGGACCATCACATCTTTTCTTCTCGCTCTGAGCCTTGTTCTGGGAGCAGCGGCGGTGCGTGGCGGTGACCTTTCGACAGCGGCGCCCGAAGAGTTGCTGCGCGTCTATGCACAACTGCGCCAACTCACGGTGAGCGGCCAGTCGGCGCTCACCGAGAACGTAGTCTTCAAGCGCGATGCCGCCACTTTCACTTTCGTCAATGGCCATCTGACCTTTGCTGCGCCGGTAGGGGGGCGTGTATTAGGCGCGGTCTTCGAGGGGCAGGGAACCGTCCTCATCAATCCACCGACGCCCATGGACCAGCGCCAGATCGCACGCTTCACGAAAAGTTCCATGCTCCAGGACGAGTTCCGCCAGGCGGTGTTCTTCTTCACGGACGATTCCTGGAGCGAATTGCAGAAGGCCCTGAAGATACAAGGTGGCGGGGCTGCCTCGGCGGCTGGTGGGGCCCTCGCGGCGGCCGAGAAGAAGTACGCGGAGAACTTCAACGATTGGTGGGGCAACGAAGCCAAGGGAAATTTCCAGATGCGGAACCTGTCGGCGCGCATGCTGGCTGACCTTGCCGATCCCACCAGTCGCGGCTTCTTCCTGGCCGATTTCAAAGGCGAAAGGTTCGGTGACCTGATCTATCAGGTCAGTTGGAATCGTGACTCGCTGCTCCTGCCGGATTTCGCCAAAGGCGAAGAGGTGATGCTGCTTCATTACAACCGGAGCAACTATTTCGAGTGGTGGTCCGGGTTTCATCTGGCGGAGGAGTACGCGCGCGCACTGCGGCCCGACCATCGCACCCTCCTGGCACATTGTCGCCAGGCTCACATCGACGCGGAAGTGGCTAAGGATAATCGCCTGGCGGCCACGGCAGACCTGGAATTCGAAGTGCTGTCCGGCCCAGCGCGCCTCCTGCCGCTCAACCTGCGGGGAGTCTTGCGGATTTCGGATATCCAGGATGGCGAGGGCAAGAAAGTTGCGTTCATTCAAGAGGGCCGGGAACTGGACAACGACCCTTGGCTGATTCTGCCCGAGCCGGCCAAGCCGGGCCAGATCTACAAGATGCGAATCGCCTACGCCGAGGACTCCACGCGTGATAGTCGCATCGTCCACCAGCGGGGTTCCGGGCTCTACTACGTGACGGCGCGCGAGTCGTGGTTCCCGAGCTTTGGGGCTTTCGACGACCGCACGCAATATTCCCTGCACATCCGTTCGCCCAAGAAATTCAAGTTCGTGGGCACGGGCCGCCTGGTCAAATCGGAGAAGGTCAAAGACTTCCTGGAAACGGATTGGCAGTCGGAGATTCCCTACAGCGTGGTTGGCTTCAACTACGGCGATTTCGTGGACAAGAGTCAGTCGGACCCCAACCTCACCGTTACGGCCTACAGCGGGAAGGAGATTCCGGACGAGCTAAAGGCTCTCTCTTCGGCCATGGACATGGCGGACTTGGCTGCGGGGCCGGCGCATGGTTCCGTGGACGCAGACTTGGGCATCTCGCGCGGCGGGTTCAACACGACCAGCACGTTGCAGTACGCGGCGGGCCTCAGTTTTCAGGCTCTCAAGTTCTTCGAGTACCTGTTCGGGACGCTGCCTTTCAAGGCGGTATCCGTCACGGAGCAGCCCGTGCGCGGCTACGGCCAGAGCTGGCCCACGCTGATCTTCCTGCCTTACGATTCCTTGCTCGATGCAACCACCCGGAACAGCCTGCACCTGCAGGACTCCGGCGAAGAGCGCGAGTTCTACAACGTGGTTGCCGTGCACGAGATGGCTCACCAGTGGTGGGGCCACCTAGTGGGCTGGAAGACTTACCACGACCAATGGCTCTCCGAAGGCATCGCCGAGTTCTCCTCCGCCCTCTTTCTGAGACAGTTCGAACCGAAAAAGTGGAACAGCTTCTGGGAGTTGAAGCGCCGCTGGCTCCTGAACAAGAACCGCGTCGGGGAGCGTCCGGTGGATGTTGGCCCTCTGTGGCTCAATTTCCAGTTGAACGAACACAATGAATACGGCAATTCCATGATCTTGACGTATTACAAGGGTGCCTACGTTATGGAGATGTTGCGCGCCATCATGGAGAACCCGCGCGACAAGAACCCGGACATGCGCTTCATCAATATGATGCACGACTTCACCACCACCTATGCCGGGAAGAATGCTTCCACCGACGATTTCCGCCAGGTCGTCGAAAAGCACATGGGTGAACCCATGGATTGGTTCTTCAACGAGTGGATTTACGGCGCGGAGACTCCGACCTACGACTTCAAATACCAGCTCAAACCGGGCGACGGCGGCAAGACGGTGGTGTCCCTTTCGCTCAAGCAGTCCGGCGTGTCCGACTCGTTCCAGATGCGGGTGCCATTGTACGCGTTCGTCAGCGGCCAGCCGCGCCGTCTGGGACTCCTGAGGATTCAAGGCAACAGCACCTTCACGGGCGATGTGCCTCTGCCCTTCCAGCCCGAGAAGATCACCCTGGACGAGACGCACAGTATCCTCGGCACGATTCGGCAGTAGGCGCGCTCTCTGGTTGTCCTCTGCCGTCCAGGCTGCTATGCTCCGCCTCGCCTGACTTCGTCCGGCCCCATCCGCAAACGGCAGCGAGCGGTGGAGGGCCGACCTTACGGAGGAGTAGCGGTGAGAATCCTCGTCACGGGAGCCTCGGGACTTATTGGCTCGGCGCTGGTCTCGTTCCTCGGCGCGGGTGGACACGCTGTGACGCGCCTCACACGCGCGCAGCCGCGGCCCGGACAGGCCGAGGTTTACTGGGACCCGGCGGCAGGGACGTTAGACCCGATGGTGCTGCAGGGGCTCGACGCCGCAGTGCACCTCGCCGGCGAAAGCATCGCCCAAAAGTGGACGCCCGAGAGCAAGCCAAGGATCCTCAAGAGCCGCGCCCGGGGAACGCGGTTACTCAGCGAGTCGTTCGCTCGACTAACGCAGCCGCCCCGCGTTTTTATGTGTGCTTCGGCCATCGGCTACTACGGGAATCGGGGTGACGAGATTCTGACCGAAGAGAGCGCTTCCGGCTCGGGGTTTCTGGCCGAGGTCTGCCGGGAATGGGAGGCGGCTTGCGAACCGGCGGCCCGGAAGGGAATTCGAGTGGTCAACCTGCGCACCGGCGTGGTGCTCAGTCCTACCGGTGGGGTGCTGGGAAGGATGTTGTTCCCATTCAGGCTGGGCCTGGGCGGGAGAATCGGCAGCGGCAAGCAGTACATGAGTTGGATTGCGATCGACGATCTGGTCGGCGCCATTCTCCACGCGCTTACTTGCGATAAGCTCAACGGCCCGGTGAACGCGGTGGCGCCGAATCCGGTAACGAACCTTGAGTTCACCAAGACCCTGGGGCGAGTGCTGCGCCGGCCGACGGTGTTCCGGGTGCCGGCGTGGGCGGCACGACTGGCCCTGGGCGAGATGGCCGATGATTTGCTCCTGGCCAGCGCCCGCGTCGAGCCGACGCGATTGGCCTCGAGTGGCTACGTCTTCCAATACCCGGAACTCGAAGGCGCGCTGCGGCACGTGCTGGGGAAATGACCGGGTAGCGGCGGCCTTCAGGCCGCCATCGCAGTGTCGTCCTAAAGGACGACGCTACGTTCCTGTCGCCCCGTAGCGGCTACGCGTTCCTGTCCCCTCGTAGCGGCGGCCTTTAGGCCGCCATCGTTCCCTCCCTTAGAAAATCCTTGACAATCTCGGCTAGGTGTGTTAGACTAACAGGTTAGGCTGACAAAATATCCGCGGCCGGTCGCGCCCCCCGGGTGACGAATCCTGCGGGCGGCGGGCCGGAACAGCGACCTCCCCCTCTTCGCCCGAGGAGGGGGCTCAAGGAGTGGTCGCGGCCGGGTTTGTCGGTCTGGCCACCTCCGGCCCCCCGCCGGGGCGGGAGGAAATCCACGAAGTTCCCCTTCTCACCCGAGGAGTGGACAAGGAAGGAACCATGCCTCTCATTCGACGTACCATGACACCCAAAGAGATCGCGGCCCGACACCGCAACGCCCGGAAATCCACCGGCCCGCGCACCGCGCGTGGTAAGCGCCAAGTGGCCCGGAACGGTTCCCGCGCCGCTGCGGTCCGCACGGGGCCCCTGTACACCATGCCGGATCTGGCGGAAAAGCCGGAGGACTACCGGCAGCTCTTGGAGGGACTCCGGGGGGCGTTCCAGCCCGCCAATCCCGCCGAGGGTCTGCTGGTTGAGGAGATCGCGCTGCTTCACCTGCGCAAGCGGCGCAATCAGCAAGCGCAGCAGGGCCTGATTCGAAAGAGCCTGGGCAGGCTCGCCCGCGAGCGCTCCGAGCGCTTGCTGGAGATCACCCAGGAGAGCAGCAGCTTTTCCCACAAGCAGGCGGACGAAATTGGCCTGGCGAACATCGACGATTCTCCTGCCAAATTCAAAGAACTGACGCGGCTCCTGGACATGGTCAGCCAGGAAGTTGACCGGGGCGAGTTCTCGGAGGAGGGCGGCAAGCTGCTCTTCAAGGTCTTCGGCCCGAATCCCTCCATGCGCGCTGCCCGCATCATTGGCTTCTACAGCCACTGCCGGGATTGTGTGGCGGGTTTTCGCCCGCCGGACAGCGAGGAAGAAAACGGCTCGACCTGCGGACCCGCCAACTCCGAGGCTGATCTGCCCGCTGCCTACCAGTCAGGTAACGGCTACACCGAGGACGACCAACGGATCCTCAACCAATCGATCTACGACGATTTGCGCGCGGCGCTGCTCGAAGAGAGGCTTCTGACAGGCAAGAGGTACGAGCGCTACCTTGACGAGCACGTGCGAAGCTTTCCGGCCGTACGCGCCGAGGCGTTGGCGCCGTCGGAGAGCGAATGGCGCATGCCGCTGCGGCAGGAACAACTCCTCGACCAGCAGGTCGAGCGCAAGACCCGGCTGCTGCTCTTCATGCAGTGGGTGCGGCGGAAGTTGCCTAGAACCAGAACCCCTATATAGTCAAAAAAGCAAAGCCAGTATGTGGTGCAGAATGAGCGAGTTACAATTTTCCATAGCGAGGCAAAGCTAGTATGTTATTGAAAAATAAGGTAGGTGTTGAAAAATTAGGCAAAGCCAGTAGGTGTCCGTAAATCAATCACATACTAGCTTTGGTTTTTTGGAGTGTGGCGATGTTGCCGCCGCTCTTTGAAGGGCGTGTGAAAGACGCTCGCAGTTGTGCGGCTCCGCCGCTGGGCTGTGCGGAAAGGCTTAGCCTTTCCGTCGGACTTACCCCCTCCCCCCAACCCTCTCCCCCA